>Ga0265797_10010442_pt1 | contig 11838 bp, 10 predicted proteins | sample P2T30metagenome_FD_192433 | JGI IMG/M metagenome (GOLD analysis project Ga0265797, IMG submission 192433) | Plant litter microbial communities from East Loma Ridge, Irvine, California - P2 T30 | ecosystem: Environmental > Terrestrial > Plant litter > Unclassified | place: USA: California... | reverse complement strand
ATTTGCAAATGATGTTAAGTTATATAATTTGATATTTGGATCTGATGACCACATACGACCACAGGTCAGTGAAAACTGGGCATCCCGTCCGCTCTGCCATACATAAGCACTGAACCGGGCGACTAGTACTAGAGTGGGTGACCATCTGGGAATCCCGCCTGTTGTATGTTTTCGCTTTTCTTTTTGCGTGGAACTCAGCTAGCTATGATGTCGATGGCGGAATGTTGAATCGCATTTACCCAATATGTTCTCATTCTCGCGCAGCTGGGTCGATTCATGGACCCGGTCAACCCTATCTCATGCTAGCACTTTGAAACGGATCGCGTACGATGGAGTGGACACTACTTTGTATACGGTATAGCCATTGATCGTAACTCGCTTGAGGAGCATGTGGTCGAGACGACACTTTATTTTTGCGAGAGTTCTACGAGGACCGCCTGGTGGAATATCGTATACATGTGGGATCTCACCCAAAAGCACGCCTGGCCGCGATGCTGTCTGTCTCTGTGTCGGTGTAAGCCGTTGAATCAACAGGTATAGTATACAGACTAAGCGGCTTCGCTTGCCAAAAATACTTTGGCATGCGAGCGACATGTTCATGGCTTTTGAGACAAACATCGCTTGGCTAAAATTTCTAGGGTCGATCGCTCTGGACGGTCTAGCGTACTGCCTACGACCACCCAGAACGAAGGATTAGGAAGTAGTGGAGCGGAGGATGCATGCATGGAGAAGTTGGCCGTTTCTTTGGTGAACTGTGCACGCGCGAGAAACCTGACGAGCAATTCGGACTCTCACACGTAACCATGTGTACATTGCGTTTCAATACATAGCAGCCTATAGCCACTTGCGGGCGGCAACGAGAAGCAAGGTCACCTGATGGGCGGGAGACACGAGCATGAAAACAGCGGCCATGCAGCCAGGCGTGCGACTCAGCCTCCTTCTGCCCGGCACATCACACCGCAGTATGCACGGCTGGCTGGTCGACGACGGCCTGTGGATGCCGCGCGCGAAAACAGAGAGGTCCCAAGGTCACGTCGAAACGATAGCGCTGTTTGCAACGGAGCCAAGCTGAGCGAATCGAGCCCTCGGCTAGACGACTTCCACGCAGCGGTATCCCGACCTTGGCTTGCTTGTGAAACAGGGGCCATGCGAGAGTCTGACATCGCATCCGCGTGTTCCTGCATTAGCCGCCGGCGTTCCATGCGAATCATGTCAGGCCAGCAGTACGCAACAAAAGGCTATCCGGAATCTCTAGGCCGTGAAGGCCTAACGTGACGACTATCAACGGTCGTCTGCGAAACCTGCAGTCAAGACTCAACAGCAGAAGATACAGAAGATGCACTATTTCCAATGCGAGGATGAAACTTGATAGTGCTGGCAAGTCCCGGCAAGCATGGTAAAACACCTATACTCACTATAGGTGAATCCTCCATCAGCTCGACCAGGATGCTGTCTGACTCTGACGGTTCGGGAGGCAAGACCACAAGCGAACGCACGATCCCTCCACGCGCTAATGCAGCCTACGTTTGAGGCCTTCTGAGGGCATCCTATTGGCGTCAAAGACATGTACTGGTACATCGAGACTGCTGAAAGGTATATCATTCTCACACGCCCACTGCCCGTCAATGAGTCTCTCCCCAAGTTCACCTGTCAACACCATTACTCGTAATCCTTCTTCTTTCCTTTCAAGCAGAGTCACTCGCTTCTCTGCTGTCCCATACTTTCTTTAATCCATATCCATCCATTCTTTCATAACTAAACATCTCACTGCCCAGCATGCACTTCTCCCTCTTCGTCGCCGGCCTGGCGGTCGGACAGGCGGCCGCTACTGGATGGCGTCTGGACGCCCAGAAGTACCCTTCTCCTTACAACACCAACAACGAGTGCTCTACCGACCAGCAGACCGGCTACACCTGGGATAACCTCGAGCCTGGTTCATTCAGTTCCTACGGCAGCAACAAGTTCTCTGGCTTCAAGTGTGGCAACTCTTTCGGCAAGCGTGATGGCATCACCAAGCGTTCGTTCCAGGACAAGTGCATCACCGCGGACATCGACAAGGAGCCCAAGATTGAGTGTGACGGCAAAGACAAGATGACCATCGACAGCTACCAGGTCAGCGCTTCTTGGGACGTTGACGTCGATGCCCACCACGAGATGCCCGATGGTTCGACCTGCAAGCAGACCCACCGCTGCACCCAGGGTGGCAACACTGTCAAGAACACTCAGTGTGCCGGCTCGACCAAGGTCACTTTCAAGCCAAAGAAGGGCGAGTCTGGCAAGAACGAGGCTGGCGACTCGTGCTCGATCGGAATCCACTCCATTGGCTTCAACTGTGGCGACAATGCCCCTTCATCTAGCACTCAACCAGCCTACACCGCTCCTACTACTAGCTCCGCACCCGCTTACACCAGCAGTGCCAGCGAGTACACCTCTGAGGTCGAGACCACTTCTTCTGCTCCCGCCAGCTACGAGTCTTCCAGCGAGGTCGAGACCACCTCCAGCTACGAAACTTCATCTGTTGAGATTCCCACTACTTCCAGCACGGAATCCTCACCTGAGACCACCGGCGACGTCGCATCGATTTCTAGCTACGGTTCTTCTGAGGTTCCCACTACTTCCAGCACAGAGTCCTCACCTGAGACCACCGGCGACGTCGCATCGATTTCTAGCTACGGTTCTTCTGAGGTTCCCACTACTTCCAGCACAGAGTCCTCTCCAGAGACCACCAGCATCCCTGTGTTCTCAAGCTACGCCAATGTCAGCAGCACTCTTCCTGTTGAGTCAAGCGTAGGCGTTCCTACTTCGTACGCAGTGACGGGGTCATCAACCGAAGTCAGCCCCGAGTCGACTGCACCTGTCTACGAGACTTCTTCCACCGTCCTCACCAACAGCTCTGCGCCCGCTTACACGGCTACTACATCGAGCGATGTTGAAGTGCCCAGCGAGACTTACGCCACTCCCAACTGTCCCGATGTCCTTCCCCAGTGTGTCAGCACCTGGATTGGCCAGACTGAGTGCAAGGACAACTCTGACTCTTCATGCTACTGCCGCGATGCCGAGTTTGTCAAGAACGTCATGGGCTGCATTGAGGCATGGTCGGATGACGACAGCAAGACTGAGGGCTCTGCCAGCTACTTCCAGGGTATCTGCGCGCCGTATATCTCCGAGAACCCTGCCATCATCACAGCTTGCCCTTCTGTTGGTAAGCCTACTCCTGCATCTGAGACCTCTGCCGCCGAAACACCAAAGGAGACCGCTCCTGTCTATGGCTCGAGCTCTACCGAGGGCTCTCCTGTCACTTCCAGTGCGCCTGAGGAAACTGCTCCTACCTACGAGACCAGCCCAGCTAGCTCTTCTGAGGCATCGCCAGCCACCACAAGCTCTGCCGAGCTGACCACTTCTACCATCTACTCGACCGTCGTCTCGACGATCACCTCTTGCGCCCCTGATGTCACGGACTGCCCAGCTGCGTCGCAAACCACCGCAGTTGTCACCTCGACTTTTGCCATCTCGACGACTGTCTGCCCTGTCTCTGAGGCTGAAACTCCCGCGTCTAGCTCTGAAGCTTCGCCCGAGACTACCAGCAGCGAGGCGCCGGTTGAGACTCCTGCCTCCAGCTCTTCAGCGGGTGAGGTTCCTGCACCTTACACCTCCGTGGCCCCTACCTCCAGCTCTGCTGCTTCGCCCGAGCAAATCACCAGCGCCTCCTCCCCTGCTGGCGAGGTTCCTGCACCTTACACCTCTGAGGTCCCCGCTGCCACCAGCCCAGCCACAGCCCCTGCTGGTCCCAGCACCACCATCACCTACTCTTCGAGCGTCCAAGTCCCATGCACTTACTCCACCGGTGAATCCTACGGCCAGGAGATCCCCGGCAGCAGCACCTACGCCACAATCGACACCACCATCACTGTTCCCCAAGTCGTGTTCGTGACCTCGACCATCACAGCCGCAGGCTCCACCAACACTATCTCGGTCGGTCTTGCTGCTGGCACTCCTCCCGCGGCCCCAGCATACCCGACTCCCACTGCTGATGCCGTCGGTGGCTCCGCGAAGCCCACCGGCTCATCTGGCTTCGGCACCAGCTACGTTCCCTCTCCCACCGGCTACCCGGTCGCTCCTTACGAGGGCGGTGCTTCGGTCTCTCGCACCAGCATTGTTGGTCTTGCCGTCTGCGCTTTCGCCGCTTTCTTCGTCATGTAGACTGGATCTCATTACATTATCACCGAGTCAAGACTGAAATGTTGCACACGCCGAAAGTTTCCTTGGTTCGAATCAGAAAACAAAATAAGCAAAAGGAAAAGAAAAGAAACATATGGGCAGTGGCCAGAGAGATTAATCAGAAGGGACAACAGGACTCCTGGATCTGCATTTCATTTTAGATTGTCAAAACAAATCTTTGCATAGTCATTCCATCAACTTTCACACTGTTGTTGCTGGTAATCATATTTTGTGTAACTAGACAATACATAAGAAAGTGCTTGGTATCAATTGCGCATGATCAGAACGCTCCACACTCGATTCCTCCCGTTTTTGTCCCAGCGATGACTATCGAGAAGGGTGAACTGCGTGACCTGATCTGATGTGGGCCGTCGTGGTAGGAGGATACGGTCAAGCCACGTGATGTATCCAAGAAGACAATCTGTCCCGTGAGGAGTAGGCGAGACCGTGGAATTGTACCTTCACGGCCTGGGTGCAATCACCAAACAGTGTGTGCGCCGTTTCATGGGTACTTGCCAGTGAGAGGCCATCTCCACATCCTCCAGCATTAGAAAACAGCACCCCAAGACTTTTACGGTAGGACCAGCAAACACAGCCATTGAAAGCAACTTGCCTACCAGAGAAAGTAAATGTGAACATGATGAAAGCACCTCCACATCTTGGAATAGTGAGACCGATTGTACAAACAGTTCTTTCTTTTGGGTGGTTGCTAAAGCTACCTCTCGCTCGCTCGCTCGCTCGCGTACTCGCATGAACTCCGTGAAATGTGTCGAAGACCGTGTACGGCAGCTTCTTCTGCTGCGCGCCTTTTAGTGTTACATCAAACGCTGCAGGCTCGATATTTCCGCATTATTGATTGGTGCAATCGCTGCTGCCTTCTGACATAATGAAACTGAAAAATGCTTCAGCCGCTGGGTTGGCGTGCTTGTGGCACTAGGCCAAGCTGTGCTTCCATGGTAGGGAACCTGCCAGTAGAGTACAGAATAAAGAAAAGAACAGTAAAAGAAAGTCAAGAGAATTAGTACACGTAATGGGAAGTAAAGTAAAGCAAAGCAAAGCAAGAGAAAAGGGAAAAAAGGAAAAGCAGGAAGAAATTGAGAATCAAGGAAATCAAGAGAATCGTGAGGTAAATGTGAGAGAGAGCCCTCTCAAACAATGCTCTCCTTCTCCTCGCCCTCGTACACCTGCAGGCGCCTGATCAAGTCGCCCTTTGACTTGCCGTTGGAGTTGAGACCGTGAGCCTTGAGGTACGACTTGAGATCCTGGGTGGTGGCCAGCTGGTCCGACATCTCGAGACGAGCAACGGCCTGCTCACGAGTCTCCTGGCCGGAGACCTTGGGCAAGTCGCGCACAGAGAAGGCGTCGTTGATGTCGGCGATGGTCATGTTGAGGCGCGGACTAGCGCGGACCTCAGCCGTGACGGGAGCCTCGCCAATAGCGACCTGCTTGGGAGAAGCAGACTTTGAAAGGCGAGGGGAAGAACGAGTCGCGCTGACAGGGGACTTGGAGCCGGCCTTCTTCTTGCGAGGCGCAGGATTGTCGCTGACGGAGCCGGAAGTGCGAGCGTGCTTGCGCTTGGTGTGGGCGACGACAATGGTGTCCTCTTCGTCCTCGACCTCGTCTTCCTCGGATTCCTGCTCGGACTCCTCTTCCTCATACTGGGGCTCCTCGACCTGGAAGCGCTTGGCCCTCGACGGACGGTAGCTCAGCGCCAGGCCGAGTAGCTTGTTCTGCAAGATGCGCTCGGCGTGCTGCTTGCGGCTCAACCAGGAGGCCTCGGTCCTGTTGTAGGCGTTCCACTGGCGGATCCTGAGCTTCACAGTCTTGCGCTGCGCGGCACTGGCCGCCTTCATCTTGGCGATCTTCTCCTCATCGATCTTCTTCTGCTGAGCCTTGGTGATTCTGATGACGACATTGGCAGCCTTGCTCTGCTTCTTAGCAGCAAGAGCCGCAGCCTTGCGCTCCTCCTCGAGCTCCTGTGCGGCAGCCGCCTCTTCACGGAGGCGCTTGTTGGTGGAAATGCGAGTGCGACGCATCTCGGCGCGGCCTTCCTGGTCCGAGTCGAGCTCGATGGGCTTGATAGCAGAGCCATCCATGAGGCTGTCATAGCGCTCACGGCAGAGCTTGGAGGTGTACTTCTTCTTGGAGATGAGCTCGGCGAAGTGGCTGGCGACTTGGGCCCACTTCTTGTTCTGCAGCTTGGCGATCTCCTTCTCGATGTTCTTCTCGATCTCCTTGACAGCCTTCTCCAGCTTGTCGTCCTGTTTCATGTCAGTTGCAATCCTCGAGATGGCAAAAAGGGTAATCTTACCTCGCCATCGTGCCAGTCGCTCATCTCGTCCTCGAGGATCTCCTCCTCCTTCGCCTCGAGGGCCTTGCGAATGCGTAGCCAGCGGCTACCGATGGTGCGAGGAACGTAGCGAATGCGACCCTCTTCCTTGAGCTTGCGGGCGACATACTCATCGGAGTAGCCCTGCTGCTTGAGGTCGACGATCCGCGCGTCATCGGCATCGTAGTTTGCCTTGATCGGCTTGGGGCCTGCGGCCTTGCCTCCAGGGACGCGGATGTTGGAGTAGTCGGTGAATTTGTTGCGCTTGTGGGAATCGTCGACGCCCTGCAGAGAGCGATGAAGTTAGCAGGGTGTCGCGGATGAGCATTTGAGAACAGCTTGTGGGCGTTTTACTTACTGCGCCATTGGATGGGCGATCGTCGGGATCTATAGTGGCGGCGCATTAGCAAATGAAGGTCTATCAGCACCGAGTATCGGTCGCAATTATGGCGGTAGTCGCTCGCTGATAGTCACATACCTCTGAGCTTCGTGGTGCCCGCAAAGCAGAGCGCTCCAGTCGCCATTGACGAAGACATGGTAGCAGTGGTGATGGGTGTAAGTCGTGTGTTCTTCGATGGTGTTGTGGGTAGTCGGTGGTCGTGCCGTCGGCTTTGGGGTATCGAGACGAATTGGTGTAGGAGAGAGTCTCAAATGAAGGAGGTACGAGAGGTTGTTAAATGCTCTCGGTGGCAACGTGAGTCAGGTGAGCACACGTGCGCTAGTGGTGATGCCTCACCAAGTGAAAGAGCCCACGGAGATTAGCACTGGTCATGTGTGCTTTGCTGACGGATGAACGGGTCAGTGAGTGGGATGAAAGACATTAGATGAGGTGTCAAGTGGCGATACAGTGAGCTTTCACTGTAGCTGAAAGTGCTGGGATCCTACCTGGAGTGATGCAATCTTGCTTGAGTGTCAGATTGTCTCACTGGCAGGCCTGACTTTTTCCTACAGCAAAGCGTGCTGCAGCAGCATTGCCGTGTGCGAGATCGAGAGACAGCAGCAGATACATCGAATAAGAGTGAGAACATATTGCATTTCCAGAAAGATCGACCTCTGCATTAAAGAACGCACCGCCTTCTACATGCACTTTTGTCCGTGTTCAATCACTGAATCTTGCTGTCCAGTCACTCTACCACTCTATCAATCCATCAAAAGACCTTGGTCCGATCCGTCGTGGCTATCAGGAAAAGTGAGATATACAGCACGTCCGGGTCCCGTTGATCGTCGTAGTTCTTGCGGTTCGGTGAGTTTTACTGTGCCGTCAACGGGTTTATTCAACATTTGGGATATGATACTGAACATTTGTTTTCACTCTTATGCACATTTGAGACCGAGGTGCTTCGATCACCAAGCAGAGACCAGAGATACACGCAATTATTCCGACAGAATCATCTCCTTGAAGATGACTGCTCGCCTGCTGAATTTCTTTAGCTTGTACGCTCGGCACCCGTTCCAGAGAGATCACGCCTTAGTCACAAGCAGATCATATTTTCTTGTGGGATTTAGCAGCAGTGAGGTGCGGTACAAAAGCTGAGTTGGTAGTTGTATGATTGAGTACAGGCACACCCCAGTAAGGAGTGAAGTCGCAAAGCTGGACAGAGTTTCCGGCGTGGGCGAGTCCAGACGCTCGCTTCCACGTTCCACCCACGCAGATCATCATCGCACGTCAATTCACAGCCACACAAACATGTGCAATGACGTAGCCCTATCGCGGCGGGGGCAAGAGGGCAAAATGATGGGTTAATGAAGTGTACAATTGCTGCCTATCTGTCCTAGGAGTGATGGTAGGTTCTTCTTTCTGCAACACCACCTTGGAATAACAGCACGAGTACTCAGACGCCCAACATGTCGTCTTACTTCACTCTACCGTCTTTCGCACGCGCAAAGAAGAATACTGAAGAGCTGGAAAAAACAAATCCTACCAAGCCCGTCTTGAACGATGCCGACGAGAAGTTCTTGACCAAGATCGCGTCCCAAGACAATGCTGCGCCCGAAGCTGTCCAGGATCAACCACCTGTCCAGATTACGGACGACGGCCAGGAGAAAGAGCTACCCCAATCCGACGCCGCTGCAGATGGTGTGAAGAGCCCTGATCAGATCGCCGTGCCTGCGACGCAGCCTGAGGAAGCCACTGTAGGAGCTGAAGAGACGAAGGATAGCGATGAGACGAAGGAGTCTGGCAACGAAGGTAGCGATGCTACAGAGACAGCACAAGATCCTCCAGAGGTGACTCCAGAAGATGGCGCCTCCGATGCAAAGCCAAAGAAGAACAAGAAGAAAGACACCTTCGACCTTCCAAGCCAGGAAGAGGCCGAAGCAGCCACCAGAGGCTTCAATTACGATCAAGCCATGAAGGGCTCTGAGGCCGACAAGTCTCAACAGCAGGGTGAGAAGCGAACATGGGCGTCATATCTCCCCAACCTGAGCAAGAGTCAAACTTTGAACAAGGAAGAAGCCGCAGGAGACAGTAAGGCTACGGAAGAGAAGGATGCGCAGAGCCCCGACTCACCAGCTACTGCGAACAAAACCACTCAGGCCATGGATCAAGCCCGATCCTGGGCTCAGTACGCTTCTACCTACATCCCGTCAACCTCAGCTCTGCCTTCTCTCCCAGCTCCAAGCACATGGTCATTTGCCAACAAAAAGGAGTTCCGCGCTGAGCCGGTCCTTAATGAAGACGGCACTATCAACGAGGAAGCTACCAAGGAAAAGCAGGAAAAGGAAGTCTCCGTCCTACTTGACAACCTAAGCCTCAGCAACATCAATAACCGCGTCTTCAGCTTCTCTGCCGAATCGCAGAAGTACTACGACCGTTTCACACAAGTGCTCAAGGATACGCTCAATGGTGCACCAACGGCTTACGAGGACATGGACAAGCTGATGAAGGATGCCGGCCCTACTCTGGAGAAGCACTTCAACAGCATGCCACCTTTCGTGCAGACCCTGGTCAAGAGTCTTCCTGCCAAGCTGGGAGCAACTCTCGGTCCTGAGCTGATGGCTGCCGCAAGCGAGAAGCCTGGTAACGATCTGAAAGCCAGGATGGAGTCTACCAACAAGTCAGACGCCGGTGGCGCGTCTGCTGAGTCAAGCGAGCCCAAAGCTGGCGAGAAGAAGAAAAGGAGGATCCCTGGCTTGAAGAGCTTGACCAGCTCCAACGGAGTCGTGGCCAGCATCTTGCGCAACATCGTCAATTTCCTGCAAGTTCGCTTCCCCTTCCTCGTTAGCACGACTAATGTCGTAATGAGCTTGGCGGTATTCAGTAAGTGATCCCTGCACATCTATTCCATACAAATTAGTTGCTAACCCCACCGCAGTCCTGATGTTCGTCTTCTGGTATTCCCACAAGCGCGGCAAAGAAGTCCGCCTCGCGCGCGAAAGCGCCGAGAACCAGGCCAACGAAGCCGGAAGCAAAGAAGAGCACGACGGCTCAGACTACGACGCCACCGACTCCGACGAGGGAGAGGGTGACGACTTCGCCGAAAAAATTGCCGAAGCTGTCAAAGCGGATAGCACCGAGAGCAGAGAAGATGTCCTCAACCAGCCGGAGCCGGCGCAGGTCCCGCTGCCAGACACTGACAAGGGAGAGAAGGGCGCTGCTTTGGAGGCGGAGAAGGCTGTCGGTGCGTGAGTGATGGTGATGCGCGAGGCAATCTTCATCTTTGGCAACAGAATGTTACGATACGATTTTGACGATGGTATGATTTGATACGATGACGGCAGAGAACGCAAGGCGGCAAGGTGGTGCGTAACACGCCGTTGCCATTTTCTTTGGCAGAGATACCCTATAATACGAGCGCTCTCACTTCCGTTATTGTTACCCCTTGTGCAAATATCTAAGATGCGCTTGCCAATTGCTGTTTTCCGATACCGCCGAGACACAATCATGAACGCTGTGGTCGTGAGCAAATCAACACGCGCGTGCCTATAATAACATGACCCATTGAAAAGACGCCATGCTGTCCGCTGAGAATACGAGGGCTCCTCATTTCAGTCACCATTACTCCTTGTGCAAATACTTTGGACGCTCTTGCCAATTGTCTTTTTTCACACCGCGGAGACACAATCGTGAACGCTGTAGGCTTAAGCAAATCAACGTGCGTATACCCAACACAACCTATTGAAACAACACTATGCTGTCCGCTGAATACGCGAGCGCTCCTCATTTCATTGATCATTACCCCTTGTGCAAATGCTTGAGACCCTCCTACTAACTGTCGTTGTTCACACCGCGGAGACACAACCGTGAGCTCAATGGACTTGAGCAAAATTCATCCACGCGTGTCTAACGCACCCTCCTCAATCGATGCTATACTGACCGCTGAGAACCATGAAGAACGTTAAAGGCTTAAGTAAAATTCATGTGCGCGTGTCCGATGCGCCCTTCTCAATTTGATGCTATGGTGACCGCTGAGAGTCACGACGGATGTTGCGGGCTGTACAAAACTAATATGCCCTTGTCCGACGCACCCGTCCCAATCTGATGCTACGCTGACCGCTGAGAGCCATGAAGAACGCTGTGGACTTGAGAGATTTCATCTGCACGTATCCAGCGCACCCTTCTCAATGTGACGCTATGCTGACCGCTGAGAGTCATGAAGAACACTGTGGACTTGAGAAACTTCATCTGCGCGTATCCAACACACCCTACTCAATCCATGCTATGCTATACCGCTGAGAGTCATGAAGACAGCTGTGGATTTGAGAAATTTCATATGCACGTACCCAACGCACCCTCTTCAATTCATGCTATGCTGCCACTTGAGAGCCACGAAGAAAACTAACCAATTAATCATCCTCAAACCTCCTCCATCGCCCCGAACCTCTCAAGCTCCTCCTTCGACAACCTCTGGGAAGCACGAGCAGCGCCCTTCGTCGGAGCAGCAGCAGCGGCGCCAGGCAGAGCCCTCCACTCGAGAAGCCTCGCCCCAGGAACCTCCTCCCGGTAGCGCCTCGCTCTCTCCTTCTTCGCGCCTTCGCCGTAGCTCTCGCCCAGCTTCTTCAGCATCGGGAAGCGTCTTTGGACGGCGTGCACGGCGTCTTCGAACTGCAATGTTTGCGTCAACCAGCCTACGTCTTCGGCAGCGAGGCGCAGGGCGTGCTCGAGATAGGTTCCCGTAAGGCCGAAGGCCTGGAGGGCGGCGCGCTGGGCGGCGAGGGCGGTTTCCTCAATGGGGCCTGGGGGCGGCGTCGGGGCACGGTAGTAGATCTGCTTGCTACGGTCCTATTTTTTGTTATTGTTAGTGAGAATATTCTTGAAATTCTATATGCTGAGAATGTGGGAGAATCTAACC
>Ga0265797_10010440_pt1 | contig 11839 bp, 10 predicted proteins | sample P2T30metagenome_FD_192433 | JGI IMG/M metagenome (GOLD analysis project Ga0265797, IMG submission 192433) | Plant litter microbial communities from East Loma Ridge, Irvine, California - P2 T30 | ecosystem: Environmental > Terrestrial > Plant litter > Unclassified | place: USA: California... | reverse complement strand
CGGCTGAACCGAATGTTGTTACATAGCCGTTGACTCTTCCTAGAGTGTCAAAACAGCGACAGATAGCTCAACAGATAAACGTCGTGATACTGCATTATGTTGACTGAATGATATTCAAGCCTCTTCTCCCCTTTGCCAAGGTTCGTTTGTCTATTATGCTAAATACGCGATGCAACCCACATGACATTTCACCACACAATACACAATGCTCATACTTCCCCATGACCTCTTCTCCGACAATAACAAAAGATAAAAAATTCTTTACCACGCCCCCTCCCCCTCGGATCAAATCCCATGTCCCTTCCTCACCTCATCATGGATTCGCCAGCGCTAAACACGCATCAACTGCCAAACCCACACTGTTACATATCAACACGTCAGCAATCGCACATCTCAGACTGGCAAAAGTCCGCAACCTAACGTTGAACCAGAAAGAAATGTAAAAACAAAACAAAAACAAAAAGAAAGAAAGTGTCAGACATACCTCCCTTCCTTCTCCCTCACCACATCATCGATGACATCTCTGTCGAGCTGGGGAAACATACCCGTCAACGTCTCCACAACAACCTTGTGTTCCTTCCTCTGGATACGACGCGCCTCCTCGGCTTCGGCAGACGCCTGGCGCGCAGCTGCATCCGAAGCACTCAGCCGCTGTTTCTGCTCGAGCTCCTCATCATGGCTCCGTCTGGACTTTTCGCTTGATTGGCCAGGAAACATTTCGGTGGAAGGACGGTGTTGCAATGTCCCTGCCTTAGGAGTCGTTGTCGCTGTCGTAGGTGCCGAAGCTGACGAGGCAGACTGTTGGTGTGTATCGTTGTCTGAGAAGATGCGGCCGATTGTACTAAGCGGACGCTGGATCGTGCGCAGTAGACCAGCCACAGCCGCATTTTCTTCCTCGGGCTGTTCTTCCTCCGACTTTTTGTCTTTGAGACTGCCTGAGCGGCGGGGTCCCGCAGTCTCTGCTTCCATTGAATTTCTTTGCGTGAGTTCCGGCCGGAGCGGAGTAGTTTTCTCGGACAAATGGTGGTAATGGGGCGAGGGGACGCGTTTGTGGGTTGGGGTTGTGGGTCGGAGCAAGGCTGCAGTGGAGGATTCAGCTTCTGCTTCTTCTGCCGCGTGGCGCTCGGCGATGGCGGACACAGCTGCCTCGACATTCTTTTCAAATTCTTCGTCGGTGACGGTCAAAGAGGTCTTGTCGAGACCCTCGATGAATTGCACGGCGCCCATGAGAGACGAGATGTAGTAGCCGGCTTCGCCGCCAAGCTTGTCCTGGTTCCGGAATCGCAATATGTATTGTACGTTTGAGACGAGATGGTCGGGGTTTGCTTGGAGGACAGTATAGATGAGTAAGGGTACAAAGGCATCAGCGGACTGGTCGGAACTTGATGTTCGTAGGAAGCCAAAGATGACTTTATAGCAGTTTAGAATGCAAATGATCTTGTCTCTCGGCGCTCGGTAGCTCTTGATCTTCAACAGCTCTTGTTGCGCAAGATGCAGGAACTTCCGACCCTTCTCACCCACTGGTTTGATATCTAGATGCTCTTCGCTGACCCATTTATATATGCGAACCTTTTGCGCCAGGACCTCATCTCGCTCCACATCTTCTTGGTGCTGACCTCTTCGACCTGGCCCCGGTGGGTCTTGTCTCCGTCGGCCTTTGCGTGGCGACATTGGCTCTGGCGGTGGGATAGCGGGCGAAAACGTTTGGTTGTACAGTCGATTCATAACGAGCTTCTCCATCCCTTCTCGGGCATTATCGAATTCAGCATCGGACACGGTCCGCCATACCTCACACTGGGCCATCTTTTTGCTAATAAACTCGAGAAAGTCGCCTATGATCTTGACCTGCTCATGGACCATCCATTGCTTCTTTCCAAATTCAAGAAGAAACGACCGCAGAAATTTGGCGACCGGATCTGCAGTGCGATGACGCAGCTGTTCGAGAAATCGGTGAAAGTCAAAGGGTAGATCGGGTTCAGGCTCCGGTGCTGGCTGGGCCGGCTTGTACTTGGAAGCATGGGCGCTGGGTGATGTCGGTTCTGTAAAGGAGGTGTTGGTGCCGACGCGGTATAGTGACGAGGTACGAGGTGGGGGGGATTGGAGTGGGCTTTTCGGCGCTGTATCATCGGTCGGGGTCGGGAGAGGTTTATCGAGCGGTACGAGACTCGATCGTCGTGGAGGGTAGGGCGTGGTGGGCGAGTCGAGCATGGGGCTTGCGAGCTCCAACCGGGGAGACATGATCTCTTCTTCGCCAGGCCCCTCGTTACCCTGGAATTGGTCCATGATGTTCTGTATCTCTGACTGCGAATTGTCCACGGCATCTCCAGGACCGTCGTTGTTCGCGTTATAGTCCTCAGCTGTACCGTCTTCTGAATTCCTCCCACTCAACCGCCCTTGCGAAATGGGGGATGTGGTGCGGCTGGGCACATTGCTCGCTGTGAGGTACCTGTCGTCTTTTGGGGGCGGTGGTGGTGGCGACGGTGATTGCATGGGCGCCTTGCCTGCTGCTTTCTCGCTGGGCTCAGGCGGGGGTGTTGATCTATCCAACGCGAGGTTCTCTGTTGCCGTGGTAAGCTGCTCTACAAGCTCCGCAGACGGTAACTTCGCCACTTCTGTACGTTCCGCGCTGTCTGCAGTCGCATCCAGCTGCTGGGCCTGAGCATGTGCCTCTTCTGTCGCCCGCTTCCCATCGTGGGGCGCTGCCGTCTCCTCTTTTACCTCGTGTTCGGCATCATGTACCCCAGCTTGGGCCTCGAGGGGCCGCCCCTCTTCTGTCGTAGTATTCGCACCGTCTGCGTCCGCTCTAGGTTCCAAGTCTTGCGCCGCTACAGGCCCCTTCTCTGCTGTTGTGTCTACATGCTGTTTCTCGGCTACATGGTCTAGCTGCTCTTCACAAGTGACGTCGTCGGCTGCATTGTGTTGCGGAGTTGTGTTCGGGGGAGACATAGACCGACTGGCACTGGACAATATAATAGGCTGGGCGGTGGTCGGTCAAGCGTCCATGGGTGTTTCCTCAAACTCAAAAACAGCTCTAAGGTAAAGTGAATAGCAGTCAAATGGCCCTAAACGTCTGGGTCTGCTGCGCCTGACATTGGGAGTCGTCCGCATGGTCCCCCGGCATCTAGAAGCCGAGTCTCCGACAAGCCAGCCCCGCTTAGCGCGCCTTCCTGACCGGCAGCCCTGCAGGCCTTGGTCACTCAACACCAAAACTATATCGCGACCGCATCAGCCGCAACATATCATGTGTGGCATCTTCTTCGCCCTCAGCCGGGCAGTACATGTAACGCCAGACGCGAATACGCAGAAACTACTCCGGAACAGAGGACCAGATAGCACAGGCCAGCATGAGATTCTCATCGAGTCCAGCCAGGGGGTTCCCGTCTACGCTACCTTTCTGTCGACAGTGCTTGCTTTACGTGGCAGCCACGTCATTGAACAGCCTTTGAAAGATGAGGCGACCGGGTCGATTCTTTGCTGGAACGGAGAAGCCTGGTCCATAGCTGGCAATGCGGTCGAGGGCAATGATTCCCAGCTCGTATTTAGTAAGCTCCAGGAAGCATGCGCTGCTGGTGCAGGCGCGTTATCTGTGCCGAACGTTGTCAAGCTGCTATCCTCGATTCGGGGTCCTTATGCTCTAGTTTTTTACGACGCGCCTAACAAACGCATCTACTATGGCCGCGACTGCCTAGGAAGGCGATCGCTACTTCGCAAGACAGCTACAGATGGCACAATCATCTTGTCTAGCGTTTGCGATAATGCTTCTGGCGAGATATGGTCCGAGGTTGAAGCTGATGGCATATATGCCATCGATCTCAACAATGTAGATGTGACATTACCATCTGTCCCTCACACGCATATACCCCATCGCCGTTCGGATCAGGACAAAGGTTCTGATCTTTCCTTCGTAGGTAAGTCAGTGGCCCCAAGAGTTTTGCTAACTGCGCTAGACTCTGCCCTTCCCTGCTATGAACCGTAGCATCTCCACTCAAGCCTCACTGGATCTCTCTATAGTAGAGCAATTGAGGGCCTCTCTCGAAAAGTCACTGCAACTTCGTATACAACGCGTCCGAGAGGCGGTGCCCAGCCATGAGGCCCAAGTAGCTATCCTTTTCTCAGGTGGTCTTGACTGCACCATTCTTGCGCGCATGTGCGGTGACTTGCTTCCGTCAAGTGAACCTATCGACCTTCTCAATGTCGCCTTTGAGAACCCCCGTATTCACTCCAATCTTGAGTCCGGCACAAGTCCTTACGAGCTTTGCCCTGATCGCCTTACTGGACGGTCGTCGCATGCGGAATTGACCAAAGTGTGTCCGGGTCGTGAGTGGCGATTTGTGGAGATCAACGTGCCCTATGTCGAGACTCAAGCACAGCGAAAGACTGTGCTAGCATTGATGCACCCCCACAACACCGAGATGGATCTTTCCATATCTTACGCTCTTTACTTCGCTTCACGTGGAGTCGGGCTCACCCGCATCTCGCATGATGCCTTGGTGCAACCATACACTACCACCGCACATGTGCTTTTATCTGGGCTCGGTGCTGATGAGCTATTCGGCGGGTACCAGCGACACGCTGTAGCATTTGCTCGACGTGAATATCCCGGCCTGATCGAAGAACTGGAGCTCGATTTCAGCCGCCTAGGAAAGCGAAACCTCGGCCGAGATGATCGAGTCATCAGCGATAGCGGCAGAGAAGTACGCTTTCCGTACCTCGACGAAGACTTCATTGCGCTGGTACTCTGCCTTCCAGTAACGGCCAAGTGCGACTTTGGTCTGACGCAAGTGTCCGATAGCCAAGACCCGATTCAGCTTCTCGAGCCTGGAAAGCGAGCCCTGCGATTATTGGCGTGGCAGCTAGGTATGAAGCGCGTTGCCACAGAGAAGAAGCGCGCGATACAATTTGGTGCCCGCACTGCCAAGATGGAGACAGGCAAAACGAAGGGAACGCATGTGCTAAGTTAAGGTAAGCCATTCTGTTTCTTTTTCTTTCCCATGGCAATGATTACACCACGAGCAAGCGATGGAGACACCAGTGCGTCCCTCGGGCTTGTGCTATTCTAGTAATAGAGAGTGTGAGCCTACAAGCACATGGTGTCGTTGATATTGTAATTGAAAGGCAAGTCTGAGCCTCATAGACATAACAGCGTCACTTGATTGATTTCTTTATGCCCATGCTAACAGGTATACAGCAGAATAATTCAATACAAGTGATGAATAATCTAGATTGAATGGGGACTAACTGCGCGCATGCTTGACTTGAACAACTCGCAGCAGTATATGCTATTACTAGTTGAAACCCTAGCTGCCTTAAGTTCCGTTGCCCCGCTCTCATACAGACAATATAAGAGATATTCTTTGGCGTCGATGTTGTCTGAGGGTCGTTGAGTGTTTGATGTAATGCCATGGGTTTTCAGTCAGTGATGCACGTGTTGCCCTGACTGCACCACAAACCCTTGACGCCGGACCCAGCGGACTAAATACCCAAGGAACAGAAAGTCGACCTATACCGCTCCTGTGCGTACTTGAGCTTGGTTGTGACGAAGGCGCATAACTCGTGGCGTGTACTTAGGTGTGAAGTGCAAGTGTTCTTGTTGTAGGGAGGTTTGTTGATTGTGCAGGTGTTGACGGGAGGTAGGGATGGGGAGAGGAAAGTTGTAGTGAGGACCTGGAGCATTAGCTATGAGATCCTGGGCTTGGTACGCGGCGAACTGGGATCCAATATGCAGTATGTATGGTAGGAGAGACATCTACCATGTATGTTTAGAGTATGAAGTCGGGTACCTATCCATTATTGACGATAATGAGCCAGTTTTGTCTTTTCCCCTTCACGACTCGCACCCACCATCATCAATCTTGTACACGCACAAACACATTCTTTTGAACTATTCAAACGCAACCATTCGCCCCTTCACGTGCCAAACAGCCCAGCCTCAACCTGCCAGTCAGGTACTTTGTAGTTGGCGCTGCCGAGGCAAGTGGCGAATCACCGTCTTACCGAACATTCCAGCCACACCTGCACCGCCACAATGACGCAACCCCGTTTTCCAGCCTGCACTCTATATAGCGTCTGCATGCCATCTTCTACCCGGCTTATCTCACATCTCCCTTACACAAAGCTACAAAATCACAACCCACTTTTGACCACCCCACTAAACACCGACGAAACACAAACACCATCAACAATGCCCGTTCCCATGCCTTCAAACTCATCCTCGGAGAAGTCCGACTCCACCTCCTCCAACACTACAACGCAGCAGTCTTCAGCTGCGGCACAGGCTATCCAGGATATAGGACGTTCGGCGAATGAGGCCTTGGCGAGTGCGGGAATTGGCGGTGGGCAACAGGGGCAAGGGGAGAAGAGTGAGGCAGAGAAGGAGGCGGAGAGGAGGTACGAAGAAGCTATGGAGGATGAGTATGCTAAGAGAGAAGGTGGAGCTTAGGTGCTTGTGAGGGGACGTGTGGTGGAGAATGGGGTAGTTGAAGAAGCCAAAACACCACGATTAAATTGGCATGATGTAGAAGAGCTAGGTAGGGGGTTGTAGGTTAAGAGTGACTTATAAAATCCATCTTCTTGAACTGTCAATGGTTTCTGTTTTGATAAATTGTTGCAAATGAGGTGTCATGTTGGCTGCGTCCTTACACACCGATGTTGCCATCTATTGCAACATTAATTCCCTAGAGACCCCGAAACAAATGATTCCGTTCATGCTGAACCTGGGGTGTCTGTGCTGCGAAAAATAGCGAACGCCCACGGATACACCTCTATCAACCCTCCAAAGCCTTAGCCATCAGCTCTTGCCCTCTGTCATCCATCCTCACCTCCCTCGCCAGCTCCCTCCCCCTCTCCGTCATCTTCGCCCACGTCTTCCTCAAAATGCCCAAAATCTTCTCCTCGTCATGCTCCTTCTCAAATGCCTCGAACTGGTCGTCCAGGAAAACTAAACACGCCACATCCTCCAACACCATCGTCTCTTCATTATCTTTCAGCCCCTCTTTCCGTATCAATTTCCCCACCGTCTCTGCGTCTTCTGCGCTATACCCAGATTCGAGGCATATGGCTTCCACCAGGGAGGCTTGCCGCGTTTTGAGAAAGGTGCGCCAGGCATAGTAGCCCGGGCGCGTCATGGGGTATGAGGCGCGGGGCACTTCCCAGCGCCGGAAGTGTTGGGCGCGGATGGCGAGGCGCAGGGGCTCAGAGGCTGTGGGGTGCCGTTTTTCAAGGTAGGAAGTGCACTTTTGAGCGTAGTGGAGTTCGTAGGGTATCTCGGTGCCGTCTATGGTTACTTTGTTGGGGTCGAGGGCATGGGCGGCGTCGATGGCGGAGACGGCCTTGGTGTAGGCTGCGCTCATTGTCGCCATGTTGCGGGTGTTTTTAGTATTTGTAATGCGACGTTGTTTGCGCTATGGGGACTGTAGATGTTTTGTGCGTTTATTCGGCGCGTGCGGGATGTTGTAGTAAGACATATCGGCGTCGTGTTTGATTTGCTAATGGCGTTGCGTTGATAGCGGGTAGATGCCCCGCGATCGAAGTGGGGTAACTGCCCTTTTTGTTGGTATGACCGGTGCTGTCCCTGTCGATCACTGCACATTAAACAAATCTCCTTCCTTGCTTCCCGACTTACGCCTTTCCTAAATCTATCACACGATCATTTGTTGCAGTCCAAATGTGGCGTGCAGCCAGGCTGAACATGACGTCGTCTCGCCCTGTTCCTCTGCCCTGCACGGAGATGCAGACGGTCGTGTCTGATTGGCTCGGTAGCGACGTCCTTGCTCAGCCTCTCTCTCCTCGAACATCAAGCTGCTCGCCTTGTACTTCAGCCCTCTCGTATATCTGCACCTTTTCCCATATTTCCCATCATGTCTTTTTTACACCAAATTTCTCGTCTCGCTTGCTTCCTGCTGTATAAGTGGCCTCGACGCTGCTTCCCAGCACCTTAACCGTCGCCCACAACGGATTCTCGAGCACCTACCACAACACATGCTTCGTGGACTACCAGTTCGGCCGCTCGGTTCAAGTTTTCGAGGTTCACCAGCCCACAATACATACTTTAGTCATGACGTTCGGTTGGACCTTCCTCGACGAACTCAATGAGACCGATAATGCCTTTGACTTTGAACAGGCTGGAGTGAGCACGGCCGAGCCTCCCAGTACTGAACCATTTGCATTCTTCCCCTTCCAGAATACTCCTGCCATTTTCGAATCATTCGACGCCACTTCATGGCCGCCAGATCCCCAGGAACAGATTCGTTTTGATGGTGCCGACCTTGCGCAATGGGACACTCCAGACTATTTTGGTGAGCAGATCAACTTCAACGCTCTTACGGTAGATCCTCCCGACGAGCAACCATGCGCTTTTCCACCATTTTCCTATGACCTCCAGTTCGGCCTTTCCGGTGAGCCTGCATCAAAGTCCGACTCCAGTCCCCGTGACAACCAGATGTCGATAGATTCTGATGTTCCTGTACAAACAACTTCCGATGCCAACGAACCAGTTCCAGGCCCTACTCCAGAGGAAAGAGTGTCGGAGGCAGCGCCAATCAATGTTAAGCGGAGACGTACATCAGAAAGTTCAGGCAGGGCTGGAAAGAAAAGGAAGTCGGTACGCACGCTCATCTCAACCGCGGTGCGATTGATTTTAGAGCGGCATCTTGGTAGAAACCCGTATCCAAGCAAAAACGAACTCGGAGTGTTCGCGGCTGAGACAAACCTTCCTGCGAAAACAGTCAAAAACTGGTTTTCCAACAATCGGTCACGAAAGAGGACATCTGGTAGGTTTCACATCGTGCAAGTGAGCCTGCATGATCGATACCATTTACCTTTGTGTTCTGCACACTGACGCTCGACCACCAGATACCAATCCTCCCTTGTTGAGTGACACCGAAGCCGTTGCGTTTCAGTTAGAAAATACTGAAAGGTCTTTGCAAGCTGTGTCGCCGACGTTCAATGTGACAGCAGCTGGCCTTGATGTACTTGAATCTCACTCGCCAGCTCCTAGCGCAGACTCAATCGAGCGATACATCAGGGCGCCTCAGAGTGAAGAAGCTGTTCCTGAATCCACGATCATTGCAGCAATTTCGGAACCAGGGAGTCACCGACTATCGCGCGATTCTTCAACGTCACTACCACGCGCATACAGTAGTGTAGGTTCGGATAGGTCAGAAGGCTCTCGTAATAGCGCTAGTAGTTGCGGAAGCGTCAGATCATATGATTCCAGGGGCTCGCGACGTGGACGCACGACTTGGGCCCGGATTCCGTCCAACAATCGGTTAATGGAGACATCCAACGACATGTATTTCTGCACTGAGCCCAGCTGCATGAAGTCCTTCCGATATCAATCTGGATGGTCAAGGCATGAGCAAGCGGTCCATCATTGTCCCTATTACTGGGTGTGCTGCCTGAAAGTTCCCAACATCATGAGATTGCCGCGTTGTTTCATCTGTTCCAAGAAGGATATATTAATAAGTCATTTCACAGATTGCCATTTCCAAGACTGCGCGACAAAGGCACAGGAAGACCGCACTTTCTTACGAGAAGATCAGTTCAAACAGCACATCGGAAGTCATCTGGGCAAGGATTTCTTGATACGGTCCATTCCCAAGGATTTACTCTCAGCTTGGAAGACGCCCAACTCGGAGTCATCCGTTGCTTCTCTGAAGTGTGGATTTTGTGGCGAGTCTTTCCATACATGGTCAAAAAGGATTGACCATGTCTCCACACATATGCAAGAAGGCATATGCAAGTTGGCTTGGTGGCCAGACAGGTTGCCTGGAACAAATTATGAGTGGTACAATGGGTGAGTAACTTCATTAGTTGGTGTGAATTGAGCACTAACAGTGTGTAGCAAGACTAGTGTTCCTGATTGTAATTTTTGGTCATGTCGCTACCTGCACGACCCTCACTCGATTTTCAGTTCTGAGAGCATATCAAGACATGGGGACAAGGCCAAGTTCACTTGTGTGCTTTGCGGATTCACCGAAAAACAGCGCCTTCCAGCCGAGGAAAACTACAAGATACTTTTGGAACATGCTGAGACACACCGCTTACGAGAATGTGCACAGGCTGTCTTCACCAACCCTGAGGATTTAGCTGTTCATCTGAAACTTGATCACTTTGCGAACAATCCGTTCGCCTATAGTACGGAACTGCAGCCATGGAGAGCCATTAACACAAAATTCCTTATCCCCTCGTACAAGACGCTGCAGTCTTCCTGTGGTGACATATGTTGCCACATTAGAACAGGTATACCCTATCCACGCTGTGCTTTGAGGAGTCAGACATCGCTTTCCATTGAACCTCACCTCCTCCTTGAATATTTCTGAAGAGTTTGGGAAATGAGGGGTCTTGATAGGTCAACCTAGATAGTACGAGTAGCATAGAGAAGCATTAGAGAAGAGGTTAGGAGCTTTATAATGACAATGGATTCTTCATGTGTGAGAATGCTTTATATCTAAATTTTTATTTTATACATGGCTGTTCATTCTGAAACAACCCGCTCGAAAGTTTCATCTGATGTTCTAATATCTCTTCTCAACTCAGCAAGGATTGTGGCATATTGATGCGTTGGTGTGTGCTATCCCCCACGGTACCCCTTGTGCTCGAAGGAACAACCACCAACATCACTCAATTGATTGCAAAATGACCTCTCTGAAAGGTGTATGCGATCATGTGAATCTCGTTGCATTCTTGCTGGAAAGCCAGGGTATACTCGAAGCTGTCCGTATGCACATCCCAGAACCATGTAACCCTTCACGCTCGCCGGGTAACCTACAAGAGAAAAAAGCTCCACAGGAAAGAAAACAAGAAGGGAAAAAAAAGCTAAGTGCCCATCAAGACGTAGCGCTATCCCTCCTCAAACAAACTTGGTTGAACTCCTTCTCCAGGCCAGGCATGTTCAGGCGATCGACGGCCCAGCCACACGCCTTGCTCTCGCAATGCAGGACCAGAGAACTCATGTGTCCAAAGACCTTGCCACAGCCCGGGGAGCGACAGACAAACGGATGCAGCACGCCCTGGTTCATCCACTGCTGCACCTCGACGACATCGACGCGGCCGGTGCGGATGTGGGCGTGCATGTCAAGGTCCATGTAGAGCGGCGAGTACCACCACTTACCCAGACAGCGCATGAGAAGGGCGGGCTCGCTGAGCTTGCTGCAGCGGCCGGACTCGAGGTGGTTGATGAGGCTGGAGTAGGTGCGCATTGGTGCGTTGCAGCCCCAGCAGGCTATGTTGGCAGGGCTGTGTTTGGTCATGTGCTTTTGGTGTATGCTGTTAGTCTTTTATTCGCAGGGTAAAAGAAAAGCCTACGTCTCTAGGACTTACGATGTGGTAGTTGCCCTCGTGGTGAGTGTGGAAGCCACATTCTTCGCAGAAGTAGCAGTGCTCTAGGTGGAGCGCTAGCTGTGTCTTACCAGCACAGTGCTCGCCGCATTGAGGGCATGCGACGGCGAAGGAGCAGCTATCGTAGTGCTGGTTGAGCTTTGTCTGGCTTGGTAGGATGCGCTTGCAGCCTTCGCATTGGAAGTGGTCGCGCTTGAGGTGGTATGCGAGGGCGGCTTGGTCTGGGCCGTCGAATGCACAACCCGGTTGCAAGCAGTGCTTATGCCCTTTTTTTGGAGGATTAGCAAGATGTCGTAATGTATTTTGTGTGTAGATAAGAGTGGATTTGCAGATTGCACTTACTATTCGTCTTCCGCCAATGCTCATCCCGCTCCTCTTGATTGCGAAACCGGCGCTGACAAGTCCCACACCATGTATGCTTCTCCGCCATCTGCAAGTGCCGGTCCATCTCTACCCTCGTTTTGAATCCCAGCAAACATGTCAAACACACAAACTCGTGTCC
>Ga0265797_10010439_pt1 | contig 11841 bp, 7 predicted proteins | sample P2T30metagenome_FD_192433 | JGI IMG/M metagenome (GOLD analysis project Ga0265797, IMG submission 192433) | Plant litter microbial communities from East Loma Ridge, Irvine, California - P2 T30 | ecosystem: Environmental > Terrestrial > Plant litter > Unclassified | place: USA: California... | reverse complement strand
CACAGTTGGTTGGCTATATGATCGTGTGGCTCGAGGGGAGCCGTGGTGGTATACAGGTCGTCTCGTCTCGTCGCAGTACAGATGGGATGTATGTTGTTGCTATGAGGCTATACAATGCTGATTACAAGGCAACGGGTGTACAACACGAAGAATAATGCAGAGCGGCTCGTGGCGCACTCGTCTCCTCAACCGGCAATGGTACCTAGGTAGGCGGCGGTGGGCAGGCAGCGTGCGTGTTTTGGGCTTTACTACTGCTGCACGCACGTTGACACGGCCGAGCTCGATGCGCTGGCGGTCTGTAGGTTGATGGTTGGTAGCCTGGGTTGACTTCACCTAGCGCAGGGATTAAGACACTACCCGAAGTGCGGCCCAGTTGCTAGTCGACCACTCTTCCCAACCTCCCGCAAGCAAGCTCTACTTGCGGTCAGGGCAGCCTTCGGAGAGCTCAAGTCACGTGCACATCCGAGTGAGTGTGTTTAGGGTTCGGTTTGGGGTTAGACAAAATACGGCATATTCTCGATAATCGCCCATCTCGGTGAGCTTATGGATATAATCGCTCTTATTTGCACATTAGGCACTCTTAGATATCATTACGAATCACTAAACCGGACAGGAGCAGATATTGCAAGACTTTGTGTTGAATTTGAGGATATGGTGGTTGGAGATCGGTAAGTTGACAACGTTCACCCATTACCACGAGCACCTTGAGAGACACATGGACCAATCTCAATCTTCACACCTGATATCATTGCGGTTCATTCCGCTTCACATCATTCGGATTTCACTGGCAAGGCGATACGATATTGCTACATTGTTTCGATGATCTACATCTCTTTGATACCTGGAATGACTGTAGGTACATATATCTCCCCCTTTCGCCTCATGATGATAGCTCATTTGTCTCTGCGTACCTCAAAAGTCTCAACATCAGGCACCTTCTGATCCCGCATAGCATCCATGATTCCTTCCGGGGCAAAGAGCTTGTCAACGTCTTCGAGAGCGAGACCTGCCAAAAGAGTTAGTAGCTGTAAGCCCGGATTTTATACTCAGGGTGTCAATCGATACGTACCCTTGGTTTCAGGGAAGAACAGATACTGTAGAACAATGTCAGCTACCTGCTGATAAGATAAATCTCCATTTTGAAGTCGAACTTACGATGATGGGCACCCAGGTAGCGTTCAAGACCGCGAAGATGATATATGTCCGCCAGCCGATATTGCGGATAGCTGGGGGAGTAATGTAAACGATGATAAAATTGCAAATCCAATTCGCGGCGGTAGAGATTGAGCTTCCCTTTTGCCTCGCCTTAAGAGGAAGTATTTCAGACGGGTATACCTGTGAAGCAGAGGGTCCAAGTCAGTATAGTTCTCAGACATCACTTCGGGTTGCACCCCTCGATAACTCACCCAGACCGTGGCTTGGAAGCCGATAGTGAAAGCTCCCTGGAAGATGAAAAGCATAGCGGCGGCGCCGATACCTGCCGCGTCTGGTAGAAATTCATTGTTAGCGCCTAATTTGAGTGGATGTATTTGGACTGGGTATGCTTACGAGCTATGCTTGTCTTGTACTGCACCTGATAGATGAGTGCGGCCTGGACTATCATCACTGATGCCATTACAGCGATCATGGATAGAAGCTGTCATGTGCAATTAGCATTTGCCACCGCGAAATACTAGGGATTGATTTCCACCCACCAATGGGCGACGACCGAAGCGATCGATCAAGAACCAGGGAATGAACGATGCCAAGAAGAACCAGGTGTTGAGGAAACCGGCCATCAGACCAGAAGTGTTAGCATCAAAGCCGAGACTGTTCTGGAACAAGGCGCCGGCGTAGTCTGTTCGATCGTCAGGATTGCGTAGCGTCTGTGAGGGAGATAACGCAACTTACAGATCAGAGCATTGATGCCACCCAATTGTTGGAAAATCTGGATACCGCAAGCGATAAGGAACCTTCTGCGCGTGTGTACGACTGTGAGACAAAGGTCAGCTCTATACAAGCCACAAAACTAGCCATCTCAATCTTACCATCCGATCGCAGTAAATCCTTCCAGCTCGAGGCACCAGCAGAAGTCTCCAAAGCAACAGTACCAACAATCATATCGTACTCTGCCTTGATCTCCATCTCCGTCATCTTGCCTTTGTGCATGCGACGCAAGACTTCGAAGCACTCTTCGTTCCTATCGTGGCCAGCGAGCCAGCGAGGCGTCTCGGGGATGATGAGGACGAGGACCACCATGGGCAGCAAGAAGATGCATTGCATACTTGTCGGTACTCGCCATACGTAGCTGGTCTCTGGACCTTTTGAGATTGTGGAAAATGCGTAATTGATCCAGTAGACCATCATGATGCCTGTTTGACCGGGTCAGTCTTGCAGGACCAACAAGCTTCCGATGCACCAACGAGACGTACCAAAGTTCAAGGTAGACAATTGCATGCACACGAAGCGGCCACGCGAGGACTTTGGACTGAACTCGGCCTGGATGACAGGAACAGTAGAGTTGACAAAACCCATGCCAATGCCACTGACTATGCGAGCCACGAGCATGTGTGGTATATGGTAAGCAGTCGCTTGCAGCAAAGCACCTGGATGATGTCAGCTCAAGTATATCTAGATGTAACGCGGGGGATACAAACCAATGATGAGAATGATAACACCGATCAACACAGACTTGCGTCGACCAAGTCCTTCTCCAATGAACGATGTAGTGACGGCGCCGATGAAGCAGCCGATTTCGTAGATAGCGACGACCAGCGCGATCATATTCGTCCCAGCGTTTGTCTTCGTATCGATCCCAAGCGTTCCAGTGAAAGCAGGAGAGTTGACGAAACCTCCCATGAGGCCATTGTCGTAGCCAATGAGCAGGAAGCCCAAGCAGGTCAACGTCGTGACCGTAGCGAGGAGGGCGTTGCCTTCGAGTTGTAACTTGGAGAACATGGTGCAGGTAGTTGCTGCCACTGTTCCAGACGAGTGAAGTAAAGCTGTGGAACATTGACAATAGTGTCTCTGCACGTGGCCTTATAACATATTCTCACCACCACCTTATGGTTACCGAGTTCCGGGGGCCCCATCTCTCCACGCACGCTACCCCAGACGGCAATCGTACAGTATTCCAGTTTATCGAGTGTACTGCTTCATGGAAGAACCTTATCGGACGGCCCAGACTGCTCGGGAAATGACGGCGTTTGATTCCCAAAGCTTGTCCGGCAGCGACAGCGAATCTCAGGCAACGGCTGGCCTTCGAGCAGGAGTCGGCAGGTGGTATTAAGCTTTCCAGTCGTTCCTTGTTAGATCTGTCTCGTCATTCTCGAAGGCCGACAGATGCCTATTCACGGTGCCAATGGCTTGTGATGAATCTCAATCAGGTGCGTGGTCCGCATTGATCGCAGTCGCGTGCAAGGAGATTGATCGCACGAGCCAAAGAGCCGACGTGATACCTCCTAGGGTCGGGCGACAATAGTCTTCTACAGCGCTTGAGTGGACTCGAGGCTCAAGAGGCGAGCCATTCTTGCGGACTACGAGCCTGTGAGACTGGGGCACAACGACCGCCGGCAGCCGTCGCGTGGCGTTTTCGTTCTCTGGCTCACGTGTAGATGAGCCTGGTAAAGACTCTCCATCTCAGAAACGCAGATAGATGCTGTAAGCTACAGTATCTCCACCAACAAGGCTGAAGGAAGTGGAGACTTCACACGTAAGCTTCTATACCGAGACTAGCGTACAGCCTAGTGCTCCTCCAGATGCCGTGTGATCGATGGATAACAGCCACCTCGTATACCGGCAATTGACGGCGACTGGTATCTACCGAGGAGGTCGTTGAATCGCCTACTGTGCAATAACCGAACAAACATCAATGAAAGCCAGTCTGGTGTTAAGCGAACATTGCATGATTTAGCGATTGGTAGATCCAAGACCGAGATGGCGTTTCCTTCTAACTGTAAGGTGAGGACATGGCTTGTCGATGTATCGAAGTGTATCGCTACTGACATGGTTTGCAGCGGATATCAAAGAAAGAACAAGCGGTCATTGGACAGAAGTCCACCAACACAACAGCCGAGCCAGAAAGCCCTTACTTCGCCATCTACGATGCGACTTTCGAAGACATCCTAGGACCAGAACCAAGCATCGATCTTGCCGTGGAACAAGACTGGCCTTTCGCACATGAAGCTGGTGTCTACATCCCTGAACAAGATGCAGTGTTCGTAACCAGCAATCGGATAGGCGATGGCCCCTCGTCGAGCATCAAGATCAGTAAAGTCTCCCGTGACAAAAATGGAGCATGGTCCTCTGAACAAGTCCCAACCGATGTCCAAATGGGCAACGGAGGCATCAACTACGGAGCCGGAGTTCTATTCTGTGCCCAAGGCTCAACATCAACGCCCGGAGGTCTAGTCTACATGGACGCATCTCCCCCATCCGCAACCCGCACCCTTCTCGACAACTTCCACGGACGCCAGTTCAACTCCCTCAACGACGTTGTGCTACACACCGACGGCAGCATCTGGTTCACAGATCCCATATACGGCTTCGAGCAAGGTTTCAGACCCGAGCCCCAGCTTCGCTCTCAAGTCTATTGCTTTAACCCCGTTTCAGGAGACGTGAGAGTAGTCGCAGACGGCTTTGGCCGCCCGAATGGGATATGTTTCTCGCCCGACGAGCAGACGCTTTACGTCACTGACACGGATTGGATCCATGGGGATGGCACCACCGATGAGGGCCGAGCGAGAACAATGTAAGATGACACTACTCACGAGGTTCTCAACTCAACGTCTGAAAACGCTGTTGCTGACTGCTTTCCTTTTGTTCAGCTACGCCTTCGACATCGTCACACGCTCAGGCTCTCACTTCCTCGCCAACAAGCGACTTTTCGCAACCGCTAGCACCGGCATTCCGGACGGGATCAAGTGCGATTCAGATGGCAATGTCTACAGCGGTTGCGGAGATGGCTTGAATGTATGGTCTCCAGGAGGCTCGTTGATTGGCAAAGTGATATGCCCGGGAGGTGTGGCGAATTTCTGCTTCACTAAGAAGGGTGAGATCGTGTTACTCAACGAGACCAAGTTCTGGGTTGTTAGTGTGAGTAAGCGGGTTCAAGGAGCTTTATTACAGAATATGGGGATCAAAGTGGATTCAAGATTGTGAATTGTGAATTTAGTTGTGATTGGTACGAGCGGGTGGAACACGGAGGCAGGAATTATGGTATCATAGTATATTACAATTGAGCCACGGCATTCACCGAAAGAAGACGGATGAGCCGTCTTGTTGGATGTAGTTTCCCGCCACAGCGAGACTCCGATCGCGCTTTCCCACGCAATACATATCGCCCGAACGCCTTGCTGTAAAAAAAGCACGAAACATTCTCTGTGAAGCAATTTTGATACTCTCGTTCCAACTTTGTGAGATGATTCTGCATCGGCGCAGGCCTACAAGGGCGCACCCATCTGGCTCCTGAGTGCCAGGATCTGGTCCCTTGAGCTTGCATCAAGAGCCATGACCTGCTCTCTAGTCAAAGCCATGATAGTCTGCATGAGTTGCGCCTGGTCCTGGCCACCAGCGGCAGGAGGCGCAGCAGGCTGCGGTGGTGGCGGCTGGTAAGCCTGTTGTTGAGGCGGTGTAGGTGCGTAGCCGGCAGGTGGTGCGCCATATCCGGGAGGTGGCACTCCGAATGGCGGCTGGGGAGGATAGCCTGGAGGCGGTTGGCCGTAAGGCATCTGTGGTGGCTGTGAAGGCGGAGCAGCGGGAGCAGGCGCCTGCGCAGATTGTTGGATAAGACTGTGGAGGACATCGGTAGAGACAAGGCGCATCAGGAGGAGTGACTGGAAGATGGCGTATCCTAGTTGAGGCGCTTGCTGGAGGAGAGCCGTGGCGCGAGCAGGTTCTTGCTGTGTAAGAGTCTTCATTTGACTGAGGATATCCAGAAGCTGTGCGGGATCGATTTGTGATAGTGTTTGCGAGATCGCGTCCGGGGCGCTGAGACCTGCGGGCAGCTGTACGCCTGACGGCAGAGGAGGCAGGACGTCTGGTGCTGCTCCATTGGTTTGGCCGGTCATATTCATGTTGAAATGCGCAGGAGGTGGCGGCCGTCCGCCGCCATCAAAGTCTCCCGCTCCACCCGTTCGATTGCCCTTGTCGTTGTCGTTGCTATAGTCCACCCGCAAGGTTCTCCCGTTGAGCTCGAATTCATTCAAGTTTCTGACCGCCGCTGCCGCCGCATCCACGTCTGTGTATTCCAGGAAACCGAAGCCTTTGGGTCTACCAGTCTCCTTGTCGTATACGAGGCGGAAGTTGACCACCTGGCCGGCGCGGCCGAAGATCTCGCAGATTTGCTCCTCACTCACGCCTGGTTGATTGTTAGCTGCTGTCGCATGACCGCGCAAAGCCTCCCAACAACTGACCATATGGAATATTGCCGATGAAGACCACTCTGCCGCCCTTCTCTCTGCTGTGTGCCATTTTCGCGCTCTTCGATGCGTGAGCTTGCCTGGTGCTGCTCTACTGTCGCGTGCGCGCTGTGAAACTTGAAGAAGGCAAGTCGAGCGCCGGTGATGCGCGCGCAGTGAGTCGGTATGAAGATTCGAGGATCAAGGCTTGGGAGATATTTTGGTGGTGATGTCGCAAGGGTATAATTGTTCCAATGGTGTTGGTGTTGCTGGTTGCTCGTGTGAATGCGCTCCAGGCACTGCAAACGAAGCTTGTCGAGGTGCACGGACGATGAACGCTTGCTTCACCCGCGTTCTGTAGCATGTGAATGCCAGAGCTACATCAAATAGTCCAAACACCAACGCTCGGCCTGTCGCAAGGCCCCATCACTGCATCGCTTTCTAGCCAATCCAGCTCAATCATGCGCGACCGGTAGAACAACAGACACACCAAGCGCACAAGCTCACCATGTTCACCTTCACTCCTCTGCTCGGCGCGCAATCCGCTTCGCCAGCCTCATCGTCTCTACTCGAACTCGACGGTGGTGTCAAGATCCTCATAGACGTAGGCTGGGACTCTTCATTCGCGACCTCGAAGCTCGACCATATCGCCCAGCATGTCTCGACACTGTCCGTTATTCTGCTCACACACCCGACTCTGGACCACTTGGGCGCGTACGCGCATTGCTGCAAGCACATTCCGCAGTTCAACAAAATACCCGTCTACGCGACAATCCCCGTGGTGAATCTGGGAAGAGCACTGTTGGAGGACTTATACACTAGCTCGAAGGCTGCCGCAAGTGTTGTACCGGCATCGGCATTGGGAACAGGCAATGTTGGAGAAGAGGGCAACAATGAAGGAAGCAACTTGCTTTTGCAGCCGCCAACCGTGGAGGAGATCGCAGGATACTTCAATGCTATCAACTCGTTGAAATACAGCCAGCCTCATCAGCCAATCCCCTCGCCATTTTCGCCGCCTCTAGGAGGATTGACGGTCACAGCTTATTCCGCCGGACACACCCTTGGAGGCACAATCTGGCATATACAGCATGGCCTGGAGAGCATTGTCTACGCTGCAGACTGGAATCAGACCAGGGAGAATCTCTCACCCGGAGCTGCATGGCTGTCTTCAAGCACTGGCGGCGCCGAGATCATTGAGCCTCTACGTCAGCCAACAGCACTCATTTGCAGTTCCAGAGGAATCGAAAAGGCAAATCCGTTGTCGCGGAAAAAGCGCGATGAGACTCTGGTCACCTTAGTCAGAGATACGGTTGCGCAGGGCGGCAAAGTGCTCATCCCAGCTGATTCCTCGGCGAGAGTCCTCGAGATTGCTTTTCTCCTGAATCAAGTCTGGCGCGAGAACATCGATGGTCCGCATTCGGCAACGTACAAAAACGCTCATATTTACATGGCCAACAAGACCTCAAAAGCCACAATGCGTTACCTACAAAGTATGCTGGAGTGGATGGACGAAGGTGTCATGCGCGACGCCGAAGCTGCGATGACCGGCAAAGGAAAAGACTCGGCTGTACACCCCCTAGACTGGAACCATGTGAAGCAAGTTGAGAAACAGAGCCAACTTGAAAGAATACTACGACGGAAGAACCCTGCCATTATTCTCGCAAGCGACTCGAGCTTGGAATGGGGCTTCTCACGGTTGGCAATGCAGGCTCTAGCAAAAGACTCGCGAAACTTGGTCATCATGACCGAACAGTTGACAAACGATGAACAAGGCGCGAATGGCCTTGGTGCTCAGCTATGGAGTCAGTGGCAAAAGGGTGCAGCTCAGACAACGAACCATTCCGGAGCCAAAATCGTGGACTGCAGCGGCGCAACAATTCAAATCCGCCAACCTGACGTCAAGGCACTGGAAGGTGACGAAGTCCTTCTCTACAACCAATACCTTGCTCGTCAACGGCAGTTACACTCGACACAACAAGGCGACAACACAATCGCCGGCGACACCGCGGGCGCAGATTTGATCGATGACCAGGCATCAGTGTCATCTGATTCCTCGGACGATGATGAAGACGCTGAGCACCAGGGTAAAGCGCTGAACCTTTCGAACCAAATAACACAATCACACAAGCGGAAGGTCGGCATCTCAAACGAGGATCTAGGCATCAATGTCCTTATCAAGGGCAAAGGAGTATACGATTACGATGTCCGGAACAAGCGTGGCCGAGAGAAGATTTTCCCATTCATCGCGCCGAAGCATCGTGGTGATGACTTTGGTGAATTGATCAAGCCCGAAGACTACCTCCGCGCAGAAGAGAAGGATGACATGGATGGTGCAGATGCCAAAAATGAACCAGGGCAGGAAGATGCGCTTGGTCAAAAGCGCAAATGGGGTGACGTTGCACCTGCTGGAAAAGGAGGTCGAGACTCAAAGCCAACCAACAAACGCGCAAAGGGCGACAAAAAGCATGAGCCTGATGATATCGATGCTGCGATCGCAAGAGCCACAGGTGAAGCCGCTGGCAAAGATGGCGCAGCAATCGACGACAACAGCGACAGCAACGATGAGAGCGACTACGAGCCCGAAGACGCAGGATCAGAAGGTCCACAGAAGATCGTATACAGGGAAGTGAGCCTTGAGCTCCATCTGAAGATCGCCCACGTCGACTTCATAGGCTTGTTCGAAAAGCGCGATTTGCAAATGTTGATTCCTCTGATCCGACCACGAAAGCTCATCCTGATTTCAGGATCACAAAGCGAGACTACTTCACTGGCGGGAGAGTGCCGGGAACTGCTTGCCGGAGCTGGCGCGGCGGAAGTCTTCTCTCCTCTAGTGGGAGAGGTAGTGGATGCCAGCGTTGATACCAACGCCTGGTCGCTGAAATTGAGCAGCAGACTCGTCAAGAAGCTTGTCTGGCAAAACGTGAAGGGTCTTGGAGTTGTCGCACTCACAGGCCAGTTGGCTGCTGAACCAGCACCATCACCCGAGGATCAAGCGGAGGCCGAAGACGACTCAGCACGCAAAAAGCTCAAGCTCATCAAGCAGGAGGCTGGCGCGAAGCCTTCTGCCGATACCGAGACAGCAGCTATACCCGTCCTGGACATTCTCCCTCAGCCTACCATCACTTCTCTTTCGACAACAGCTCACCACGCTACCACACACCCCATTCACGTGGGCGATTTGCGTATCGCAGACCTCCGCGCACTTCTTCGCGGCTTGGGCCACCAAGCTGAGTTCCGTGGCGAGGGTACACTGCTTGTCGACGGTAGCGTTGTTGTGCGCAAAGGTGCAAGTGGTAGGATCGAGGTTGAAGCAGGCGCGGGTGGTCTTGCCGTGCCGCAGTATCGCACACAAGGAAGAGAGGGCACATTCTGGGCAGTCAGAAGGGCGGTTTACCAGGGATTGGCTGTTGTGGCTGGCTCGCATTGAGTATAACCGACACACGTAAGCTATTGTACGATTGGAGATACCACAGACATTTGATTTTGCTGCCTGGATTTGCAGGACGCTTCCTCTATCACATTCTCCTGACGTTCATGTTTCAGGCTTCCACGCTATCAGCTGACCTTTCCGAAACAACGCTGGGCATATGATTTGCCTGTTTGTCTCCAACATCCAAGCACATGTCTGCCAAACCCAGTCCGAATCTTCCAAAACATTCCTGCCCACGGCCAGCATGGCCATGTCACAGCTGTAAACGCACACTACCTGCCAGCGCATGTTCGAACTTTCGAGTCAACAGTGCATAGTGCAGACCTCGTGGGCGTTCCAGAACCTTGCAGTATTGACCGCGCCGTGTTTGCTGCCACCCCCGGATGCAGTTAAGAAGGCCTGCTTGCCTCGAGTTTGGCAATCCTTTTCTCCCTCTCATCACCACTTTGCCATAGCTGCTTGCCCCGACTCCATTTCCAACTTGACCAAACATACCGACAAACCTCGACCAAAATCTACTTAAGCCTCCGTCCGCCTCGGACGACCATTAACCCTAACACACCCAACCCCTTCATGGACTCAGTGCCCTTCATCTGGCGCGCAGGTACCGGCTACATCCCTCCCTTCCCCACCCCAGCAGAGCCCTCCGCCCCTCTGCCCCCAGCAGCCCCCACCGCAGCGCCCCTCATGGTCATGCACACCCAGTACGTCTGCGTCCCGCAACCTCAACCCATCGCCTACGCCGCCCCGATCTTCAAAGCCGCCTCGACCGCTTCCAAGAAGTCCTCATCTTCCTCGGGTTCGGCCAAAGGCTCCCCAAACGAACCCCCTCAGCTCCGTGCAGGAATGAACTACATGTTCCCGGCCGAGCACACGAAGCTGCACATCTTCAACAAGTCGAGCAAGGTCTGGGAGGACAAGCATACGGGGAAGTCGTTGTGAGTATTCGTCCTGGAAGCGCTTGCCTTCCTCCCCCGTTGAAAGTGAGAAACCACACACTAACAACTATATCCAATCACAGCAACTTCAAGATCTTCAACGTCGCCACAAACTTCACGCCCGCCATGGTCATCGAGAACGTGCTCGGCGGCAAGGCCGAGCCCAAGGGCTGGGCGATCACGGAAGTCGTCGAGAAGGGCGATGGCGCATGGGCTAAGGTAAGATCAAGCAATTACTGCACACCTTCCATTAAACGATGAGAATACCGCTAACAAATCCGCCTCAACAGGGAACGACCATCGAATACGACGGCGACCGCGCCGGTTCCTCGCTCTCGAGCATGGGCTGGACGGGCAAGCGCGGCGACAGCTTGCCGCCTGTGTGGGTGGTGGTGCACAAGGCCTGAGTCGGAGAGCGGGTTTGCCTTGAGCCTGGCAATGGTCATCCGCGGCAAATGTTCGAAGTGGAACAATTGATTTCTCTGGCCACGGGCTGGCCTTACTGGAGTTTCTTTCTCTCGATTTGACTGGAGTGCTTCGGGGGCGGTATGAGTTGCGGTTACGATCCCCGAGGGAGGGCCTTGTGGTTTTGGACCTTTTCTTTGGTACGATCTTTTGATATTGATGTTATATTTTATCATTGGAGAAAAACTTCTACGGATGGCTTTGCTGTCCCTGTCTTTGGTTGCCTTTTCTTATTCCCCTCAGCGAGCGAGCGAAGCGTGTTAATCTCAATTCTCAATCTATCCGAAGCGTTCAGGAACTGTGATCGAAACGATCCAGGCCCGAACCTGCTGACCATCAACATGCTGTATCCACCACACAATCAAGCTCAAAATCGATCCAAAAAATCTCCACAAAGAACGAAAGAATATTATAATATGCTTTTCGGCCTGTAATCACTCAAAGTTATAACATATGATTTGATTGGAGATTCACTATCTGTCTATCTGTCTGCCTGCCTGCCCGTCTCTCTGTGTTTGTGTCATCCTATATGCTTATGTAAATAAACCCACCCTCTCAACTCCACTTCTTCTCACATCGTCCCGTGCCGGAGGTACTGCTACATACAATCTGCAAAGATCTCACCTGCTAC
>Ga0265797_10010438_pt1 | contig 11843 bp, 11 predicted proteins | sample P2T30metagenome_FD_192433 | JGI IMG/M metagenome (GOLD analysis project Ga0265797, IMG submission 192433) | Plant litter microbial communities from East Loma Ridge, Irvine, California - P2 T30 | ecosystem: Environmental > Terrestrial > Plant litter > Unclassified | place: USA: California... | reverse complement strand
CGCTTCTTCTTCGTGCGCCATTATGTCCGTTACGGTTGTATGTCGTCAGACGGGGCTCAGCGAAGAAAGCTGATCTGCGCAGTCATGTCTGTTTTCAGCTTTCGTAAAGATCGTGTCAACGATCGTCAGCAGCTGTGACCATGCGAGCGAGCGAGCGAGCGACCACTCGGGATATTCTTTCGTTCGAGATAGTGGAAGACTACTGCTGTTTTACCCAACGCATGTGTCACAATGCTTGCGAGATCGAGGGCGAGTGTCAACCTGTCGCCGCGCGTCGCTCGTGAACTCTTCGTACGTGATCCTTCTAATCATCGAAGAAAGTCAGCAAACAAGTCCTCGCTCGTGTGGTGATCGTGTTGTGTCGTCCGAGAGGGCAGTGTCATCTTACCATGTTGTCAACTCGACTGAACAGTCTCCCGCAATTCTCCCACTCGCACGTAATCATGGGATTGTGCTTAGCTTCGTGCCGTGCGCGGTCTTTCTTGCTGGAGAAGCCGCCTTCCGTAGATTGCGGACATCCTTCGTGTCGACAGAACAGTGTTTTCGAGTGTCGTTTGTAGTGCTTTCGTAGATCGCAAGCGCGTGTGAATCGAGAGCGAGACGTGCAGCCCGGCCAGGCACACGACCAGGTTCCATCAGTGTTCTTGTACCCGTAATCAGCGATCGCGTTGGGATTGGGCGAGACGCTTCGAGAGACTTCAGAAACATTCCGGTCGTAGATCGAACCTGTGTTGGATGTCGCGGAGTTGTGACGTTGAAGCACAGGCTGCGGGTGATGGCCGGGGGTCAAGTAACTTGCCGTGGGGGCCGTTATCGATGGTCGTGGTGTCGGATAGGCGGCCGTTGCGAAACTATACCCTGGTGCGCTTTGTTGGACTTGCGGAACTGGCTGGACTTGTTGGACTTGTGGCATTGGTTGCTGGCCAGAGTGAGTCCAAGACGCCTGGTACCATCGCGGAGGCTGGAAGTTTGCGCTGGGTATCTGGTTGTAATCTTGTGTGTTGTACGTGTATGATGGCGCGTACGGTATGGGTTGTTGAGGGACGTAGGTGTTTAGCTGTGGTGCAGGGACGGTGGGATATAGTTCCTGTGTGCTGCGTGGAATGGGTTGAACGGGTTCGTTGTACGACCAGTACGCCTCGTTCCAGGCTTGGTTTGGGTCTCCAAAGTATTCCGATCCAGACATGATGGGCCTGAGGACGTCCATGTATTCTCTGGAGCTGTGCTGATGGTAATAAGGGATTCTGTGATCAGTCAGAAGGGTCCTGGGGGTCAAGTGTGCTGTTGGCCGAGCATGCGGTGCGACCGCTTGTGTGTATATAAGTGGGTCACGGGTGTCTCCAGCGGTGGTGCAGTCGCGAGCCTTCAGGCTACTTGAACTGTACTTGTGCATGGTGAACACTCCATGTCGTGTGCACACGCATACCGCTGTTTAGAAGGGCACCTGTCACATCACGTACCTAGGATTTGGGCTAGATCGTATCGATGATGCAGCTGAAGACTTGACGCACAGCTCGCTGCAAGGGCTCATAAGCAAACCAGGGCCGCAGCTGAGTTTCAGTACTTGAAACCAACACTCAGATCAGTCTCAGGGAGTTGTCATAGGCGTGGGTAATCGTTTTGTTAGCGCCGAGAGCAGGCGGCAGTTCACAAGGTGCGCGCTGCGTTTCGTGAGTGGTTGCGAAGGTTGGTCGGTGACGGTACGTATCGGCTTAGGGATGTGGGTCAGATGTTGGTGAAATGGCGAAAGGATCGGTCGAGAGTGTGAGGATCAGTTCCCCCAAAGCTGGCAAGGATGATAACCCGGGCTGGCTTCTTTATCGCGCGATGTGCGTTCAAGGATTCCTCGACGTCGACTGCACTATAGTCAGTGCACTCTTTTGCAGAGAACCACCGATCACGTAAGGCTATCGGGAGGCAGACTGCCGGCAAACTTCGATAGATCTCAAGGATGCTACTCCATGTCTTAGTTGATGCTGCATGCGCGTGGCCGAGCCTTGATAATTCCGTACCAGGTTTCAACTCACTCACTACGAGCCAGATTCCGGGGCCGATAAGCCACGCACGGTATATCCGCAGGGTGTTCCTGTGGCTTAGTAGTATGTGAGGAAACAGGGGAGGGGTTTACCATTCAGCCGGGGCTGGTCACCGCAGGCTCACTACTTCTAAAGGATGAAGCTGCGGTTGATGTGGCTTGCGTGGAGCCGTATATTCATGACATGACACATGAGACGCTTTGCTCACCTGGCAGACGCACGATGGCATGCTTGAAATCTCTCAACAGCACTTCACGGCACGAGCTGTTAGTGGAGATAGTGAGGACTAGCTCTTTGTGGCTGGGCCACCAATTAGTGCGGCCTGTGATCGAGCCCCTGCGAACTATGAATCTGTTGCAGCTTCCATAGACTGAAAGCCTGTGTGCGTAGGGCAGCAACACGTCCTGCATCGGCGTGCGCTCGTCGTATATGCTGTCTGACGTTCGCATATAGCCAGGCCAAGTCCAGTGAGAATCAACTTTGTTCAGCTGTGCTCGCTCTCTTTGTCGTTTTCAGCTGACGGTTACAATGCATTTAGCGACGGTTGACGTCGGCAGGCTACGTGTCCAGACTAGGTGCGGTCATGGTGGGCGCCCGCGGGCGTGACCTGGCCCTCGGGAGCCCATGCAAAACAACCATCATGTGCGGCAGACCAGAACACTGGAACGACCGTTGCACCCAGCTCTCCGGTTTGTTTGTTTGAGTAGTCAACGGCTGGTAACCTAAGGTGTGATGAAGAAACAAGGGTTTGGCATGATGGCTCGGATGTCCGGTAACGTGCGATCCGAGGACGTGATGTCGGTCCCTGCCCATCGACGTGTAATGATCCTTCGATCAGGCTCGTCCAGACGGTGCAGAGTCTACGTTCAAGCGAGCACGGAGCTCCCGCTTGACCAGGTTGAGCCAAAGCGCTGAGAATAACCTTAAAGGCTGATGACAGGGTGCAAGGGCGTCGCTAGTCAGGCATCTCCGGAGGGAATGGCCGTGACAGACCGGACAAGGCCGTGGGCAACAGTCGCTCTAACTGTGAACGGCAAGGCAGCGTACCAAACGGCAACCGCAAAGGCGCCCTCCCGCAGAGTCACGCCTTGACCCAGGTTGCCAATATGCCATGAAGACGGCGCATTTTCCGCGCCAAGCCACAATTAACGGGGCTTATTGCCTCTGCACGCAATAATGACCAGCCGACTGATTTGACAAATACCGTGTGGATTCATATTTCGGTCGGCAGTAGTTGGCACTACTGTAGAAGGTACGCCGTCGGAACTTTTCCGACTCGGTCGGTTCGGTTGCGTAGTGTGCAATTCTCGCCAATGAGAGCAACTCGCGCCTTGCAGGACCAATTAATTACATAGCGAAAGATTGGCGACGTCCGAGTTGGTCGGGGACCGACCCGGCATCCTGTACTCCAGCACTTTATAAGCGAGTGCTGTTCGAAATGGAGCCGAGTGGTTCAGAGAGGACAAGAGACCGATTCTCACTCGTCTCACGAAACAAAGCGGAGCGGTGGATGCATAGAAGCTGCATGGAACTTTAACCAAGATCGAAAGCCTCCTGACCTGCATCTTCCAAAACCAATCTTGGTTATTTGCAAAGTGCCCAGGGACAAGATTTCGTGCTCAAACCCCGCCAATAAATTCGTCGCATCGTTGTTGGTGGGACACACGAGTTGGAAGCCTAAGGAAAGTGCCGACGTCACAGGGAAATGATATTTTCGCGGTGAAAAGCTTTTGCGAAGAGTCGTAAAGTCAGTGACGATGCCCTATGTTGCAAGTTCGCCGCTAGGTCAGTCTTCATGTTTGAGCTGGAAAAATGTTCTTTAACGTAAATTTTGATATTCAATCGACATCCGTAACGCACGCCGAGGGCTTCTAGCCTTCTAACGTCGTCCCCAAGACGGAAAACCTCTCCGAGGAAGGAGCACCACCCCGATCTGGACGTGGATCTCTCTTCCCACAGGGCGAACAGGGCTCTCTCCTGAGTCTCCGAGTGGCTCCCAAGACCTCGAAGACGTTTTTGATCGTCTCGATATGTGCAGAAGCGCAAAACTCTCGGCGGCTCAGGTTCCTCCCGTCGTATAGACGGCTTAGGGGATTTCAGGACTCAAAGTACCTCAGACGTCAACATGTGCTGCAAAGTACATCATCTCCTCAGTAGGAAGGTAGCAAAAACGGTAGCGACCCGACAAGTCGTCACCTGGTCATATACAGTAGATGCAGGAGTTGAAGCTCTCAGGGACTCGCCTTATTATGGTAATGTAGTACAAATACTGCTGCGACTCTCGTAGACCCTCGTGTATAAGGTACAGTGAGTCAATGCTGAGCGTGGTGGAGGAGATCCATGTTAACGTAACGTTCATCGTTTGACACTGCGCATAAGGTCAAATACGTACATGTAGACATTCGCACTTACGGGTATGCATACTTATGAGGCCATCTTCATATTCAGGGTTAGTGTTTAGGGTTGGCCCAATATCCGCCAAAGTGCCAAGGCTCGACGTCGCTGAAGTGCGGCGACTGAGATTTGACGACAAAGTCGCTGCTGGCTTGTTTAAAGGGCGCTCTTCACGCACATCACAACCATGGTTTCCTTCGACTACTCGCCCGACCGGCCTGAAAACATCGAGGCCATCCTCAACGGCCTCGACCGATACAACCCAGAGGTCACCTCGACCTTCCAGGAATATGTCGCCCAGCAGTGCGAGAACCAGACCTATGACTGCTATGGCAACCTTGCCCTCCTGAAGCTGTACGTCAATACTTTTTTTCTCCTACCGTCGTACTGGAACAGGATCAAGAGGAGGAACCGCGCGCTTTTGTGATGATAAAACATATTTAGCATGAACTGAATCAGGGCCAACTACCCTGCTGAAGTTATATTTGATATTAGCTCTAGCTGAAATACTCGCCGCACCCTCCACTGCACGAACACACCAAGCAAAAGACAACGCGAGGAAAGCTTTGCTGACCAAGACCTTCGTCTCACAGTTACCAGTTCAACCCCCACCTCGCCCGCGACGAGACCATCACCAACATCCTCGTCAAAGCCCTCACAGTCTTCCCCTCAGCAGACTTCAGCCTCTGCCTCTCCCTCCTGCCCACCTACACCATCGTGCCCGCGCAGAATGGCGTCGCACCCGCCTCCGGCTCCCTCGCCGAAGCCGTGCAGCTCCTGAGCGTCCTGCACGAGCAGCTCACCAGCGCCAACTACACCGAGTTCTGGAACACCTTCGAGGGCGACGACCTGTACGCCGACCTTGTCGCTGACGTCCAGGGCTTCGAGGAGGTCATGAAGGTGCGCATCGCGGTCGTCGTCAGCCAGTGCATGCAGGAGGTACAGCGCGACGTGCTCGAGGGCTGGCTCAACGTCAAGGGCGACAAGTTCGAGCACTTTGTCGCCGAGGTGTGCGGCTGGAAGATCGACGGCGCCACCGTGCGCGTGCCGCTCAACAAGGAGAACGAGGCCCGCAGCACCACCGTGCGCGAAAACGTCAAGTTCGACCAGTTCGGCCGCTTGATCAAGCGTGCCTACGAGCAGCCCGCGTAGAGGCTTGTTGTTGATTTTTTAGACTTCAAGTCCAATTGTGTGAAAGCAGAGAGAACAAAAGAAGCGACGAACACAGTAAAGTTAGAACAGGCTCCGTTGATGGGATTCACGGGGCTTTTGCATAATGCAGCGCGGCGTTTCGGGATGTGATGAAAAACTTGTGGTATTCCACACACACAAAAGGCCCAGTGTAGCTCTCCCGTAAAGGGCGCGAGTCGCGGGTCAGGGAAAGGAAGGCGGTGGGTGGTAGAAGCAATTGTGTGTGGCTTTTGCAATGATGAATGACAAGAAGAATGTGAAATATCATGATGCTTGTCAAGTGGGATGATTTAATGAACCGTCTCCTTCAAACCTACTCCCACGTTCCAAACTTCTATGCTCAGTGATCCTTTCATGCATAACTCGTCTTCATACCACATCACTACGTCAATTCCTCATCGCTACGTAAACTCCTCACATCAGACATCCTCTCACCACCGCTCACCTAGAAGTAAGCTCCTCCCACTGCACACCAACCCACTCCTCAACCTCCCCACCACAATCCTTCCCACAACTAGCCAAAACAATCGTCCCCCAATCCATGCCCTCGAGCGACAAATCATCCGCCTCCAACTCCGTAATCGCATGCGGCGTAAGCTGCAATTCAAACACCCTCTCAGCACCACACTGCGCACACCTCGGCACACGCGGCCACTGCGAACCCACAGCGTCCTTCTTCGAGTACAGCAGCGGCTGCCCGCCAAAATCGTACCGCAGCACTTGCTCCGGGTTCTGCGCCAGACGGTCCGCGAAGCGCTGGAAAGTGGTGTCCATCAGGTGGTCGGCGGCGGCTTTCTCGTCGGCGGCGCTGGCACCGCTGGCGCTGGCGCTGGCGGTGGTTTCGAACTCGCCGGCTTCGGCCATGCGGACGTTCTGCGGGATTGCTTGGGGTTCGGAGTCGAGGTACTCTTTGTCGGCGTCGATGTAGTAGGTTGGGAAGGGATCTGGGAAAGCTGACTGCGCGGGCCAGGGCTCGGTTGGGCCGGCGGCGGCGGGTTTGGGGGCGTCGTTTGAGGAGGTGGTGGTGGTTGCGATGCGGGCTTTTTCTGCGAAGGTCTGGGCGAGTTCTTCGACTTTCTCGACGGCTTTTGCTGGGATGGACTGGGACTGGGGGGCGGGTGCGAAAGGGTTTGCGGCGGGTTTGCTGCTGGATGTAGAGAAGGGGTTTGCTGCGGCTGCTGAGCCTGAACCTGGCGATGAGAAGGGGTTGGCGTTTTGGTTGGTCTGGGAGGGTTTTACGCCGAAGAGGGATTCGCCGATGTTGGTTTGCTTGGGCTTGGGGTCTTCTGCTGGTTGTGGCGCTTGCTCTGACGTGGTTTTATCCTGAGTGACGGCTGAGATGCGAGTGGTTCTGATACCGCGGACTGAGCCATCCTTTCTGCGGCAAGCTTTTTTCCTGCATCCGAAGAGGTAGACTCTTCTTTCGTGGCCGGGGAATTTGTCCGGGAGATCGCTGTTCAGTTGGAGCAAGAGGCTGAGGAAGCCGTTGCAGACTTTGCATTTGGCCAGAGTTCCGGAAGGGATGGCGGTGTCGTCGAGCCATGACTGGAATTTGGTCAGCTATCGTTACGTATATGTCGATTGCTGGTCGACTCACCGGGTGGCCACCAAGCTGGCTAAAGTCATCACCTGTAGCATCTTTCGTGGCATAGCCCAAGGTAACACCAGTCTCGATGTCCTCGCCGGCTGATGAGTCAGTGTCGTAATCTGCCATTATAAAGAGAGCCTTTTCAAAATTTGGCACGGGTCGTCCTGCGATTACTGTGTTGACGATTGGGCGTCAAAATCTTTGTTGGCTTCGATAAATTCTGAGTGACGTTGGGCACAAATCACCCTAACTCTAACCCTGAGTGCAGTCACATCACAGGGACAATACATGTGTTTTCGTCTTGTTGAATGTATTACATGTATCAATCTTCCATATGGTGGTTAGTATGTGTCTTGATACTCCATGAGTATTTGAGGATGGGCGTGCGAATAACAGCAACTTGATTTGATCGGAAATTCATCGTTCACGTTCCAAAAGCCATATGATAGCATGTATCTGAGACCCAAATGTCCCTACATGTAATCCATTCCCTCACTCCTCCCCAAAAAGTCCCCAATCCCTAACCTCAAAGCTCTCCAACACCCTCTCCCTCCACCTCGCCGCCTGTTCCAACAACGGCCCCATCTTCCCATGCTCCAGATCCACACTGCCCTCGTCATACTGCCCAATAACGTGCGGCACATTGATCGTGACAAGAATGTCAGTCTTCTGATCCACGAGGCGAATCAGCGTGAGCATGATAGCCACGAACTCGGGCTCGTTGGCGCGACCTTGCTGCTTGGCGCCTGGGGGCGATGTGGCGAGGAGGTTGTAGGTTGGTGTGTGCGGGCTGGGATGGGGGTTGGTTAGTTTGTGGTTTCGCGTTCGCGTTCGCGTCGTCGGCATTGAAGTAGGTGTATATTCGGCAGAAGATCTGGTCGACGAAAACCCTAGGGAGGGCTCTGAGGGCTGTCGACACCAAGACCGTCCGCCAAAGCTCTTTCTCCACCCCGTGAAGCCAAAGTAATGCAGAAAGACAGAAGAAAGAAAACCAGGCTTCAAAACTTACGGTAGCTTGCCACCCACAGCCTCACCCCTCCACCACACTTTCGTCTTCTCCGCAGCATCGTCTTCATCGTCCTCCACAAGATCCCTCAAATGGTACTCCAGCGCTTCGTTGTCGGGCTTCTCCTCCCGCTCTAGAATTTCCACGACGACAGAGGTGAAGCCGTCGCCGTCGAGGTAGACTTCTTGGTTGTCGGGGACTTGGCGGATGTTGCTGTAGGGTAATTAGTTAATCTATTGTTCTTTCGAGTGTTGAGTCCGTATTGAGTCGAAGATTCTCGGTCTTGTTCGCGGTATTTGTGGCCACTGTTCCGTTCGAGTTTGCGGTCTTGACTCAATTCATCTTTTCCGACCCGACGACTTGGAATAGGAACGTACCTAACATCGCCAAAAGCAGCAGGAAAATCCGCGGTAATAGCTCCTCCGAAAAGTTCGACTGGCTTGAATCCAGACATCGTGACGATGATAATTCTTTCTTTGGTGCCGTCCTTCTGATTGGTGTTGGTGGTGTGTTTGCGATTCTGGAAAATTGTTTCCCTCGCTCTGCAGATTTGTTAGAGGTGGCCGATGTCGATGTTCAAGATTTTCGAGTAGTGACCAGAAATAATCTCAAGATTGATTCTCAATTTTGCAAATGTTTGTTTTGTGGTGAGGCAGAGGAACGATGGCGGATTGAATGGATGTTTGAAAGTCCTCCGCATAGTCTATTGCAGGCAACGCCAGGCAGTTGAACTTCACAAGGTGGCTGCGGCTGCGCTGTTGCCTACGCCGCCAGGTTATCGTTCACTTTCCTGTAATTGTTGCAACATTTGATTCACCGATTCTAGCAGGAGCCCAGTCTCCCAATGATATCTTCGCAGAATTTACTACAATACAATTTTCGAATTTCTTCTTGTCATGCTAAAACTACGTCTATCGTGATGCTTGATGGCCTCTCACCACAGAATGGAAGCCGAGCGCCGGCCGAAGTGGGCAAGACCGCACAGGACGAACGAACGCTTCCACCTTGGAACTTTCAACGCCTCTACTTATATAATGCTGCACTTTTCACCGTTCCAGCCCCATATCCATGCAAGCTCAAATCCGCGGAGCAAGAAGTCTCAGGTCCCGAGTACATCCCTCTACGCAGCCCAGACATCCTGCCCAGAGTTCTCGATCCACACGCCCAACTTTTCCACGCCACTGTCCCAGTCGCGCAGACGCTGGCGCATGGCCTCGATACCAGACTTGTCAAGGACCTTGGGCTGGACCCATGTAATGCGTGCCACCTCGTCAACCTGGTCGATGCTGCCCTTGAGCAGGCCCAAGCTCAGCGCCTTCATGATCAAGTGCTCGATCTCGTCCAGGCTGACCTTGGTCTCTTCGCTGATGGTGGCGAAGGTCATGCTGCGGTCGTTAGGTGCACGAGAGAAGACGAGCTGTGTGAGGGCAGACAGGCTGATCTTCTGGTATAGGAATTGCTGGTGGCGCTGCAGGAGGCCATTGCCTTGCAGGTGAGACTGAAGGATGTTGTAGGCTCCGAGGTCACCGCGATTGAAGGCGAAGAGCAAATCGCGCAGCCAGGAGTGCTCAGTCTTCGCCAGGCTGTCAAGAATGGGGTGAAGGAGAAGTTCACCGAAGTTGTAGATGGTCTCGGAAACGAGCGCGGCGAGAGCCAAGTCGTAGGCGAGGCGGTGCTTCTCTGACTGGCTGAGCTCGTTGAGGTCAACGCAGGCGAGGTAGAGAAGAGTGGTGCGGTAGAATGAAGCGAAGTTGTTTTGTGATTGGTAGTAGTCGGCGCCGACACGGTAGAAGCTGGCGTGCACGATGGCCTCCACTGAGTCGAAGTTGTCGAGGATGGCCTCGCACTTGTCCAAATCTTTGCGGGCCTCGGCGCTCTGATCCAGGCGTAGGCGTGTGCTGGCGACACGTGTGAGGGCGAAGACGTATGCGTCCTGTGAAGCGGGTTTGTCGACACGGGTTGCGAGGTTCTCGAGGAAGGCGAGGCGATCGTCGTCATCTGTGTCATGAACGTTAGCGGACTGTTCATTGAGTAAAGCTGAGGCTCCATAACTCACCCTCGTACTGTGCTGCTGTGCTCAAACCCAACTTCACCAGCTTCAACTGATTGATCTTGTCCGCGAATGCCTTGACAAAGTTCTCAAAGATGGGTATTCTCTGCGCCGCACTCTGCTCGTCATTGTAGAACTCCACCAGGGTGTCGGTAAGCTCGTGCCACAGCTTGCGCTCCCAGTAGTCTTCGAATGTGAGGAAGTAGTGCTGCACATCATCACTCGCCTGCTCGCGCTGGTCGGCGAGGAAGTTTCCAACCTTCTCGTTGTCCATTTTCGCTAGTACAGCGTCCGTATCTGTCGATTTTTCTTGGGTTGTCGAGTAACAGCTGAGTTTGTGCAGCTGTCAACTGAAAAGGTGATTGGTGGCTCAAGGTTCTGTTGAGATCTGAGGGTATTTCGAGTAGGACCTCAAGGAGGATTGTGAATTTGCGTATAGTTTTGTTGATAAAGTCGCCGTGAATTCGGTGCTGTAAATAGGCGAGCTTGAGGTCGACGATGGCTTGGATGATGCGATTCTAGGACAGGATCCAGGCCTTTGCGCTTACGGTGCCGCGGTGGTCTTGGAACAGGTCGTAGACACAGCTGTTGATCGCTGGAAAGTATGGACTGAGGTCGATGTTTGCGACTGTCGGATATAACAACCTGACTACACCAGCTCGCAGCCTTTGGAGGTAGTTGGCGGTTGATTCGATGGTTTGTGGTGTGGTGTTGGGAGCGGCGTGGTGGGCGAGTGATGGCTCCTCGTCGGGTGTTTGGGGAGGGAGGATGATGGGCATGACGGAGCTGCCTCTGCCTCCCGCCACTTTGGGGAAGCTGAGCCGGCCTTTCACTGCGACTTGTGGCCAATATATTGGATGAATAAGCCTTGATTACGATTGCTCAGTGAATATATCTTTGTAAAGTGAGTAATAAAGTGATACTCGATTTGTTTTGCATTCATAAAAAGATCACTATCCATACAGTGATTTCTATACGGACTTGAGTCCAACATCTGTTATAAATATGTAAAGATCGAGTCGGCTAGCTAATCCGAAGTAGTCGCTCGGCTTGATCCAAATGGCAGGCGCGGTAAGCAAGATGGAAGAAAGATATATTGACTCGACCAACAGCTACACTAATTGATATTAAAAAACCACAGTCAAAGCATACGATGAATTGATATGGAATGACTGTCTTTTTTCGATTGTAGGATTGATAGACAACTAACACATAATGTAGATATATCACACTCTCCCCCAATCATCCCACGACTTCTGTCCCCAGCTGGCTCCAAGCAACCTCCACCTTCGCGCAACATCTGTATAGCGACATTGAACGCAGCGCAGGCGTGCCATTGACCAGCACACACCTCTCCACTCCGCTCACGCACACACACTCACAATGGCCTACCGAAGGCCCTCGCCCGGCCTGCTCAACGGCCTCACCAAACCCGCCGTCTCCCTCAACACCACCGCCCGCCGCGGCATCCAGCAGGACATTGCCATCACTCGCACCGGCAAGCCCATAATCCGCATTGCTGGCGGCCGCAGCTCTCTTGGTGGCCACACCGCCACCGTCTTCGGTGCCACCGGCTTC
>Ga0265797_10010437_pt1 | contig 11843 bp, 7 predicted proteins | sample P2T30metagenome_FD_192433 | JGI IMG/M metagenome (GOLD analysis project Ga0265797, IMG submission 192433) | Plant litter microbial communities from East Loma Ridge, Irvine, California - P2 T30 | ecosystem: Environmental > Terrestrial > Plant litter > Unclassified | place: USA: California... | reverse complement strand
GCCATGCAGGGCGCGCGGTAGCGGGCGGGGTACAGCTCGGCGACGACGGCCCAGACGAGGGGGCCCCAGGTGGTGGCGAAGGAGACGATGAACAGGCAGGTGAAGACGATGAGGACGTTGCCGGCGGCGGAGCTGCCGGTCTTCTTGAGCACGAGCTCACCGACGAGGGCGTAGATCAAGAAGCAGACGACGGCCCAGAGAGCACCGACGATGAGAGCAGTACGGCGGGCGCACTTCTGGACGACCCATAGACCACCGAAAGTGCAGAAGACGTTGACGGAGCCGAGGATGATCTGGGTGACGTAAGAGTCGCTGAGTCCGACACCCTTGAAGACGTCTGTGCCGTAGTAGAAGAAGAAGTTGGCACCAGTGAGCTGCTGGCCGGCCTGGAGAATCACACCGATCATGACACGACGGAGCATGGTAGGGGCAGTGAACATCTCCCACCACTTGGTGTCGGCGCCAGCGCGCTCCTCGTCAAGCTTGAAGCGGATCTCGCTGATCTGGTCGTTGACAGACTTGTGGTTGGGGTCGACACCACCGAGACGGGCGATAGTAGCGCGGGCCTCCTCCTCACGACCTTGACGGAAAGCGAAACGAGGGGACTCGGGGAGGAAGAGCATGCCACCACCGAGGATACCGGTGAAGAGGAAACCGAGACCGACGGTGATTCTCCACGAGGCGCTGGAGTCCATGTCGTGGGTGCCGAAGTTGACCATGTTGGCGGTCCAGATACCGAGAGTGACGAAGAGCTGGTAGCAGGCAACGACGACACCACGGATGACGGCGGGAGTGCTCTCAGACTGGTACATGGGGACGGTGACACTGAGGGCACCAACACCCATACCAGTGACAAGACGGCCAACGGCGAACTGAGCCCAGTGGGTGGTGGATGAGATCTCAATGATCAGACCAATGGCGATCCAGAAAGCGGAAGCAGAGACAGCCATTCTGCGGCCAAGAGTGTCTGCGAGCTTGCCAACAACGAGAGATCCGATAAGAGCACCAGCGCACAGCATAGAAACGATGGTACCCTGGCGAGTGGCGTTGAAAGTGTAGTTGGTAGGGTTGCCGGCAGGAGGATTGTCGGTGAATTCACCGAAGCGACGCTGGTAGTCGGCCATCTGGAAGTAACCAGAGATTTGACCAGAAGTGTAACCGAACATGAAACCACCGATGGAGGCGACGAGACCGAGGAAGACGGCGATGAAGGTAACCTTCTGCTCAGAAGCAGAGAGCTCATTGTTGCCGGCGTGAGCACCGTTGGTCAGGGGAGAAGAGGTCTTCTCGAGCTGGGCAGCGTTGTCCGCATCCCGCTCCGTACGCTTGAGGAACGGCATATTGAAAGAGAGTTAAAGGTCGAAGGGGGTATCAGAGAAGGGACATGTAATGAGAGGGTTGTCCTTGAGCGAAGGGAGGAGAGGTGAGGGGAATGAAACGAGAAGGGAGCAGAGACTGACGGTTTATAAAGAACAAAGGTCAGAGCTCTCAGAAGATTACTGGGTGACACTCGGGGTCCGGGGCCCTACAACGGGGCTCCCTCAAGATGTGAAGTGGAGGTTGCAAAAAGCGGCATAGCGACGCCCAGACCACCGCGTTGTCATGATGGACGCTTGTTCGTAGTCGCGTGTCAGTAATCACGGACGTTGCGGGCGTAGTCGGTGGCCGAGAGCCTGTCGAGCCTGGTCGTTCCGATGCCATATCGAGCTATGCCATTTTGCACGCTGAAGAATGGGTCTGCAATCGAGTGGGCCCCCGAGGTATGACGGTGGACATCAACGGCTGAGGAGAAAAGATCTATTGCCGTTTAAACATGCCGGAGCGAACCTTCTGTGCAGGAACGTCGCTGATCGTCTGCCACCGTTGGACATGGACACGCGACCCAGAATGCGTTGCTCTTGCTGACAACGCTCGAGCTCGCCATTGGCGTGAGCTGTTCGTCTCGACCACGAGATCAGCATGTTGCTACACTTCCGCAAGTGGTAAGAAGCTGAGCTGCATGGCTATGACGGAGTTTCACGCAAAGCCTGTAAAGCTCTCATCGATGGGCGTGTGATGTCGTTGAGACCAAACTTCGGGATCGGTAGAGCTGCTGCCACTAGTGCTCTCGGCAAACGCGGAAGGCGCGCGGGATCCACATGCCCGGTCCGCAAAACTCTTTTTCAAGCCTTTTCCTCTCGACTAGAGGGAGTGGCGTACGATCATATCTCGACGTCTTGTCTTCACCGTACCATGGGCCGAGTCTATCGTGACGTCCTACGATGTTGTAAACTGACCTGCTTGCTTTTTCGCACATCCTACAATCGACTGTCCGCTTTTTCCCACCCTCTCAAACAACTAACGAGGCCAGGGGCGGCCGATTTCTCAACACTCCGTCAAAGGACCGATAACTTGGCGGGCGTATTGCGGCGCTTTCATCAGCGTCGTGAACTATTAGCATCCGAGCGTACCGACTTTTTACCTTTCGCCCTGCACATCTTCGATCGGATCCTGCCCCTACTAGCGCCTTGCCTAGAAGCCATGACGGAAGACGCGTAGAACATTCTTGCGAAACCGTGTGCCGTTGCTAGTATTTTTCTTGCGTGCACGGACGATACCGAGGTTTCTTCTGAGAATTGCCCGCGAGACACGACATCATCATGGCGATCTGGTCTCGTCGGGGGATTACCAAGAAGGGCAAAACAGCGCAAACTCGTCACTGTCTCTTGATTAGCTAATCTATTTCGCCGTCACCACGTGTTTCGTCTTGCCATGTGACCGGGACTCTTTGGTATTGCCGCTATTGCGGTATTGTGCAAATGGACAAGGCGCTCGGATATCGGCGCACGGCGATAGCTGCAAGCCTGCAAGGTACGCCTCAAGGGTGGCGTCCGCCGCGTATGTTACGATGGAGTACTGTGTGATTGCGAATGTGCTTCGGGAGTTGTGTGCAAGGATCTCTGTACCCACGTGCATGAAGCAGTTCTTTCGAGGACTGCGGGTCTTGCATGTTGTTGATGCAGGTAAATCCCGGGTGTGCTCGATATCCAATCTCCAGCAAACCGATGGAATCTGACGTACAGCTTTTGGTGCAGAGTCCAAGCTTACGAGACACTCTTTTAGTCTCTTGCGACTGAAGTGAATACCTTTACACCTTCCAGTAGCTCATGCTCTTGCCCAAAAGGCGAGCTTGTAGACGACGACAGGGTTCAGTAGTGACAACACCCGGTTGATCGTACCTACACTACGAACTGGATAGACAGGATTCGAGATGCTTTAACAGCCTTACCAGGTATTCTAGATTGGAATTCATCATTATTGACAATTATTCTCCAACACAGTGTCATTCGATGCCTCTTTCATTAGATGCTAAATGTACATATAAAGTTCCAACACACAGGCCACACGAGTCCACCGCGACGATCTTCATCGACAACCCTCAAACGGTATCATCAACCTCATCCTGCGCCGCTCGGGCGTAGCCCTTATCGCTCACATACGGCGGCCTGAGTCGATGCGTCAGCCCAAAAGACCATAGTCGTGGTAGCTCTGTTAGTGCCTTTCACCTACTTCAGGTAGTTCCTGGCACCAACGATACCAGCCGCGCCAACAGCATACGCGCCAAGAAGGTTGCTCCAGCCAACATTGCCATACTGCCTCTGTCCAACACACAGCGCGACCAGATCGTACACCATACACCCACCGAAGATCCAATCGCTAGAAGCGCTCAGGCCGGCAAAGCCCAGACCGGTAGCAACCTTCGCCCACACCGGCGGCTCGACGCCGACGAAGTACGCGACGCCCGTGTTGTGCAGGAAGTCCAGGCAGCCAATGCCGGCGAACGTCTTTGCGACGACGTGCGTCAGGATGCTGCCCCAGCTCTTGGTGTTCATGGGCTCGAGCTGCGTCGAGATGTACCACAGCTGCATGATGCTGTTGATCCAGACGAAGACGTTGGAAGTCTTGAGCGCTTCGCTGTTCCAGAAGAACATCCAGGTGCCGATGCAGACGTTGCCGATGGCGTAGTAGGGGACGAACTTGACGATCTCGTCGAGCTCTTTCTTTTGCGCGGGGTTGGAGGCGCTGTTTTTCCAAAGCTTGTAGAGCCAGGCGAGTTGGAAGCTGAAATGGTGTTAGCTGATGTTACTTTTGTGGTATAGGTTGATGAGGTCTTACAGCTGTTGTGGGAAGAAGAAGGCGCCAATGAAGTATGGATTGGGCGACCAGAACGAGATGTTACGCTCGTGGATGTCCATCATGTTGGGCTTGGAGTTGAGGCCATACTGCTGAGCAGCAAAATCGTATGCGAACGACAATGGTGCGAGGTAACGCGCAGTGCTGAGAGAGACGCCCATGTTTGCTGTATATGGGTTGTGACCTGCGGGATTATTTGGAGGTATAGCTGGTAGTAGTAGCGATATGGAGAATCCGTATTGCAGAGACGGTCAGGGGAATTTGAAGCCTACCTTGCTGTGCCTGCGTCTTTCTTATGTTTACAATGTGCTCGTGGAACGTAGGAGCAGAGTGGTGATGTAATGAAGCTGGTGGGAATCTCACAACCCGTGCCGTGGCCGTTTGTCAATCTGGTCACTTTTATACTGACATCAAAGCTGAGCCAGTCGTCCTTTCCGCAACGGCAAAGCCATTTGATGCCTTCTCGATACCACATAACGGAGAACACAATCTCTTGTTGGCTTGAAGGTAATTTAGTACCTACTACGCCTTTCCAATAGAATTCTCTCCAGGTCAAAGACAGCTTTCGCGCGAATGTTGATGATATGTTGCCCTACTTCACACCGACGTTCATTCGCGGAGACTCCAACAGTCAACTTTCACTTTAAACAAGCACCCCCAGATTCACGGCACGCGCCACGAAACAACCTCGCTTGCCTATGACCGTGTACTGACGACGAGGAACAAAGGACGAGTCCGAATCCGACGATGCGACAAGACACACCGCGATGAGTTTCCGTCGTCGTGGCGATCATGGTACACGTATGTGCTTGAATGGTGCGAACGCGACGTAATTAGCGATGCTTCCTTGTCTTATTATATTCGTAGGTATGATAAGTCTCTCCACCAGAGGCAAGACGGTCCGTTGAGTCTAGTACGAAGAGTACTACGTACCATGTCAACTTAGTTATAGACTAGGCACACACGCGTTTGCGCCAGAAGCAGGCTTCACATAATAAACCACTGGGCTACGTAAAAAGATAATTCATCTTATTGCATGTAAAAATCGCTGTCGATGCCTGTGTAAGAGAGACTTGTGACACCGATATCGGTGTAAGGGTTCAGGGTTGGGGTAATAGACTTCGCTGCTAATCGTCGTACATTCCAGACATAGGAGGCTATCTACCTCGATTATGCTCGGTCATGGTTGTTGTTGTTCTGGTGTATTCTCTGTCGAGTGTTAGAGTGAAATCAATAGGCGATTCGGTGGTAGTGCACTTTTTCTACTCAAAGCGAAGTCAACCAAGGGGATTTGGTTGATGCTAGTGATGTTGTAGGTGACTTTTCCAAAGAGCTGCACAATCGACCACACGAAGTACAACAGAAACTGGCGGTGGCATATCTCGCAGGATGTTAGCCGGAATCGATCGAATCGTAACCATTCAAAGTCGCGAATGTTGGCCGTGAGTTTAAGTAGCTTAGAGACCAAAAATCGGTACTGCATTGTATCGTTATTTCGCTCGAACCAAAAAAGAAGAGAACCGCGCTATGCTACCCATCCGCAATCATCAGAGTCAGATCCATCTCTCTGGCACACCAGCCAGCCCAAAATTCGCATCGTCATCGTTCACCCATCATCATAAGCACGCGTCACAACTCAACACTCACCACCCTACGCCTTCGGGTCAACGTTCCCTCTCTTAATGGGAACCACGCCACCCTCAATTGCGCTGACAGGCGTCTGCGTGCCCGTACCAGCAGCTGGTGAGCCAGCGCCTGCGGCAGGCGTACCAAGTCCGCTGAAAGGAGTCACCATGCCGCTAGGCGGCACGGGAATCTTGATGTCCTCTGGGCTGCTGGGAACCAGCTTCTGCGGCAGGCCGTCGATATGTATGCGTTTGGCCGAGTTATTGTAAGAGGCGGGAATTATCTCGATGATTTCGTCGCGAGGGAATTGCAGGCTTGGGATGTCTGTGGCGGAGCAAGCCATCAGGTAGCCGTATAGCACGCGGAGGACGGACTCGTGGGCGATGATTAGGAGGTCGTTTTGCTCGCGCTCGAGTTCGAGGATGATCGGTTCGAGGCGAACGGCAAGATCGTGGTAAGACTGGTGCTGTTAGTATGACGAAAGTGGGTTGGGAATTGGTAGCCACTTACCTCAGCGCGTGGATACCTGTGGTGGTAGGGGTCTTGCTCGTGCTTGGTCACCTCCTCTGGGTACTGCTCGCGAATTTTCCTCTCGCTCATCTTCTCGCAGACTCCCGGATTGAGTTGACTCATCTGACTGCGCTGTCGCACGGTGTAACCAGCTTCACCAAGATACTGCGATGTTTCGATAGTACGTTTGCGAGTGCTGGTCCAAACGCTGAGCGGTTTTGAGGCCGTCGATTCCGGAGCCCCATTCTTAATGAGGTTCTGGCGTTCAGTCTCGCGGTGCTTGATAAGTGTCTCGGTCATCTTTCTGGCATAGTCTTTGCCTTCCTCGCTCAGGCTGGCATCGGCCTTGTAGCTGTCCTCTTCACTGGTAGTACCTGCACGGCAGAAGAAGGTTTGACGACTCTTGATGTGTAGATTGAGAAGATAGAAGACGATTCGCTGAGACAAGTAGCCAAACGCGCAGTTGTTGACGATCATGCGCTCTCCGGCGTTGATCATTTTGACGTAATGTAAGTCCTTCTCTTCGATGGTCTCGTAGTGAGGGATCCGTGAGTTGATACGGTGGAGGTAGTCTTTGACTGCATCTTCGGACGACCATCCGATGTAGTCAGGTGATGAGATCTTCACTGATCGAACATTTTCCTCGATGATCCTCTCATCCGTGCAGGTGCTTTCGATGAACAACGTCTGGATGTTCTGCTTTTCGAATTCCTTGGCCAGTGCATGTCTTCCCGTCGAGAGAGGGTTGACAGCATCAAAAATAGCGATCTGTCCGTTCTCATGATTGAGGAAGTGCAAGATATCTTCTCTGCACTTTTTCAAGATTTTATTCCTCAGCAACACCGAGGAGGTACTGGCATTCACAAAGAAGTAGTCTTCAGGAATTTCACCCTTTGGGCCCATGTAAGCTCTGCGGTAGTCGCCAAGATGGAAGATGTGAGTCTTGACACCGAGCCAACGCAGATAACGAGCGAGAGCGACACTGACGTGTGTCTTGCCACGAGCAGGCAGACCTACAGTGGCGATGACAATTCTACCAGAGTGGAAGAGGCGGCCAGATTCAGTCGAGTAAAGTTGGGCAGGCGCCATAGACGCCTTCTCCGGGAGATCATGGATGGCATCGACATATGTGCTAGAGCGACGGCGGAAGTTGGTCGACCTGGCGGCCAGATCGGCGGTACTAGATTATGTTAATATGTGAGGTCCTTAGATAGCAAATTTCTCGGAAAATGACATACAGTAGCGTGTCCATAATTGGCGACTCGACAGCGTACTGGTACCTTGCTGCAAGAAGGCCGGCTACCTCTTTTGGTTATCCGTTGACGTGGTGTGGGATACCCCGCGAGACTCGAGGCGTGAAAGTGGGCTTGGTTGAGGCTCCGAAACGACCCGGCTGGTGATGATGATGGCAGAAAGCTGGTGCGCGCCCAATAAATTGTTGCTGGAATGCCACACTCTGCAAGGAAGGTTGGAACTGGGTGAAGACTCTCTTTGACCGGGACGGAGAGTGGATTGACACAGCGATATGCGTTGGTGGTGAGTGACGGGTCCTGTCAAAAGCAGGCGTAGCAGAGTGGAAGTATCTCGGCCTCCAGTCACTGGCGCTGATGCGCTGATGGTGTCACGTGGGCTGCTGGACAATACAGCGATGGATGCAGTGGGACGAGAACAGTCTTCTGTATGGTGTGTACTGTAGTATGTCTAGTGATGGATATATGAGCGAGCGACGATGATGAAATCAGTGGCAGTAAGAAGCTATCACAGCATCCTTATCTATTGGTGGCGCAGTGCATTTCAAACACCTTAGCTAACTGCTCATTGCTCATGCTCGGAGGTGAGTTGCACGGGCCGCCGGTCTGCCATCATCGGGGACCAAGAGACGTTTTTGCAGCGCAACACCTCGAAGCTGCCGACATTGCAAGGAGATTCGAGATTGAACTGCATCACCACCACCACCACCACCACTCCATCTCCATTAATTCCATCGCCGACGCCTGCGCCATTTCAGCCCTCTGATCTGGTCTCTACCCACGCACACGCGCCGCCCGCCTCACATCCTTCGCCATGTCCGCCGCAACTCCTTTAGAAAAGCCCGTCGTGCCAGTCGTCCCCGTCGTGCCGGTCGACACCCTCCCCATCGATGTCACCAAGCCTGGTTCCCTCTCACAGCCTGCGCCGCGCTCCAACGGCGTCGTCGATGCAGTGCTGGACACATACAGGTCATTCCAGGACCGCAGAGCAGCGCTCGGCCTGAGCAACCCCGGCACCGTCGACAACATCGCATCAGAGGTCCAGAGGAGCGTCTTCCTCACCAACCAGACCTTCTCCGGCCTGCGCGCCGAGTTGAACAAGAGCTTCTCCATTGCGCCGCTCTTCCAGATCAGCCATGCCTTCTCCGCCGGCTCTCAGATGCTTTCACCGTACACTTTCCTCGCTCTGTACGGCACAAACAACGTAAGTGGTGGCAGTTCGATACCAGATTCATCAACACGCGTTTGTTCTAACATTCCTAGACCCTCTGCCAAGCGCAGCTCGACTCTGACCTCTCCCTCTCCGGTCGTTTCAACCAGCGCATCACCGACCGCCTCAGCTTCAAGTCGCAAATCCAGATTCAGCCTGGTTCCGCTGCCGGCCCTGGCGCCGCTCAGGTCTCGCTCGAGCAGGACTACACTGGTGCAGACTTCAGCGCCAGCTTGAAGAGCATCAACCCCAGCATTCTCGAGGGTGGTCTTACCGGCATGTTCATTGGTTCATACCTCCAGTCTATCACTCCTCGCCTTGCTCTTGGTCTTGAGGGTGTTCTGCAGAAGCCCGGTGGAGGCATGGGCCCCGAGGCTGCTCTCAGCTACGCCGGAAAGTACAAGGGTGATGACTGGATTGCCAGCGCTCAGCTGCTTACCCAGGGTGGTCTCCAGGGCAGCTACTGGAGGCGCCTGACTGACAAGGTTGAGACCGGTGTCGACGTCAACCTGCAATTCGCTGGTGGCAACCCCATGATGGGCGGTCCTACCAAGGAGGGTGTCGCTACTCTCGGTGCCAAGTACGAGTTCTCACGATCCATCTTCCGCGCACAGGTCGACTCTCAGGGTAAGATCGGCTGCCTTCTCGAGAAGGTCGTCGCACCTCCTGTCCGCATGACCTTTGCTGGTGAGATGGACCACGCCAAGGTAAGCTGCTGTATTATTTCATTCAGATGATCGACCATGTACTGACGAACATTTCAGAACACCGCCAAGCTCGGTCTTGCCGTCTCCATCGAGGCTTCCGGCGAGGAGCTCATGGAGCAGCAGAACAGCGTCATCCCTCCCACTCCTCCTTTCTAAACGACTCGCTCCAATTTAATGTTTGAGACGAGCGCGAAGAGACGAAACCAAACTCTTCACTCTGTACACTAGCAGCAAAAACCCAGGGGACGTGTTTTATTGATGAGAGCGGATGATGGTGTGTTGGAATGATACCACAAACTTCGCATGTAGGGATAGACGGGATGGGCGAGCGAAGACTTTGCCGGCAAGAGAATGGAGGGAATCCGGGATGCTGCACACTCCAAAAAAGCGGCAGTGACATATGATGTGCTGTATCTATTGTTGTGTTTCTCTCTATCTTAGGGGCATTGGCATTCGGTGGCGCACGGGAAGTGCCTTCTTGTACGGTGTCGGCTGGCCTGTTGTTTACTCATATTGTCGCTGCTGCTGGATGTTGGTGTGTGGGTAGCTTCTTCCAGTGTATACATATTGCATTCTGAAAATGTCATGTTAAGATGTTGTACTGAACTTTCTTGGCTTGAAGAATGTACTTTTGCTGCAGAGGTTCGCGCTCCAGTTTTCTTCACATCTGTCCATGCTGATAATTAATGATACCAACAATTATTGAAACGTCGCAGCATGCGTACACATACATTCACTTTATCGTCTCTCCTTCAAGAATACAGCAGGTCAATAGAGGTACCAATCAATCAGAATTAGTTGGATATACCAGAGTGGAGAATCCACTGATGATTCGCGCGAACTTTAATCCTAGACTGGACCCTCGAAAGCAGCGGCGCATCATTGTTTGTACTATCTTTTTCGGAGCTTTCAAGACATATTTTCTTCAATCGGAAAAACACAAACCAGAACTTTCCAACTGTATGCTCTAGTGATTCGTATTCAAATTCATACTTCATACATCAACAACAACAATCATGGCGCAACACACCGAAGACCACGACATGCTCGACACCACCACCTCTCAGCCCGTAAACCTAGCCCTCCGAAGCAGCAGCTCGAATGCGCCCAGCGACAACAAGACCACCACAACACAAGCCGAGACAACATCTTCGAGTGCCGACTCGGACAGCGACGATGCGTCGACTTCACAAGAAGACTCGGACGAAGAATCAGAAGAAGAACAAATCGCAACCCTCAAACCCGGCGTCAAACCCGATTTCTCGTCCGCGCGCAAGATCGCTTCCGGCGCGCCCTCGCTGGAAGATAGACTAAAGGCTTTCTTGCCGCAGCTCGCGGAGGCGAACAGTAAATTGCAGAAGGGTGGGGAGGGGGAGTATAGTATGGAGGTTGTGGGGGAGGATGAGCCGCATATTGAGATGGATTTGGGTTTGGGGGTGTTGGAGGAGACGAAGGGGGGTAGTGAGAGTGAGGGTGAGAGTGATGAGGACGAGGGAGAAGAGAAGGGTGAGGGGGAGAGGAAGAGGAAAGAGAAGGATGTTATGGCGGAGCTTATGGGGAAGAAGGAGAATGTGACGGCGGGGATTGAAGAGGTTGGTTGAGTTGGTGGCAAGAGAGCTGAGATCGAGACATGGTTTCTTCTCCTACTGAGATTGCACGGGATCGTGTCTTGCGCTTGCGCTTGATGGTTCTCCGAGAATCTCCTCAACACAGCAGTCTCCTGGGCTTCACTGGGAATGACATGCCAGGATACCGGGCGATGCGACCGAGGGCTTTGCACAGTCCTGGAAGCAAATCACCGTCTGCATGCCTCCCCCAATAGTCGGATTGACAGGGCAGTCCGCGCGCTAAAATCGAAGTCTGGCGAGTAGATCACGTCGTCCCAACCTCTATAGCACGTGGAGACTGCAAACCTGCTTTAAGTGGCACTCCTGGTTTCGCGCTCTATGCTCAAGGGCCACCGGCACTTCGAGATAAGCGACCGCGGAGGAAGTGCTGTCCATGATAGCTTACAGCTATCCTTATCCGTACGCTAGTACACTATCTTTTAGAAACTGCCATCATATATACGCAGGTCAACACACATCAATTCTCCCTTATGTCTGGTGGTAAAGGTTTACCGGGATACCATCTCTCTGCCCAGACTTGAGCAGCGCCTCAAGGAGTTCAAGATCCCCCAAAGCCTCTTCGGGGCTCTGCTGGGGATCAGCCTTGCCATCCATGATACTCTGCGCCCAGGCAAAGACTTCTTGCTTCACGCCGCCAAATTCGTCCTTGGCCTCCTCAGTCTTGCCCTCCGTCTCGCCCTTCGCCTTCACCGTGACAAGACCCTCGAAAGGCTGCACAATCACCTCGCCGCCCTCGCAC
>Ga0265797_10010436_pt1 | contig 11843 bp, 10 predicted proteins | sample P2T30metagenome_FD_192433 | JGI IMG/M metagenome (GOLD analysis project Ga0265797, IMG submission 192433) | Plant litter microbial communities from East Loma Ridge, Irvine, California - P2 T30 | ecosystem: Environmental > Terrestrial > Plant litter > Unclassified | place: USA: California... | reverse complement strand
TCAGCTACACCGCCACCGGACTGGTCCAGTCCTACGGCATGGTCGTGACCTACCTCAACCGTGTGGGTCTTGGCTATGCCGACCCCATGGACTGCCCGATCATGGCTCAGTACCGCGCTCGCTGATTTCGCGCTCATCGATCCCGGGGTCACTGACCCCGGGATCATCGATGCCCTGAGCCCGCCGGGCCAGGGCATCTCGCCGTAGCTGCTGCAGCCGACGACGCCGGTCGGCCTTGCGATTCTGCTGCCTGGTCTCGACAGCGAACAGCGGGATGACCACGGCCCAGAGAAGATATGCCGGAGCCGAGGATATCGCCGCACCGGCGATCCACAGCCAGGGCGTGGAAGATTCGGTGGCCGCTCCCAGGCCGTCGCGCAGCACCGGACCGAACAGGGCCGCCAGGCCAAGCGTGGTCCCCATGAGTCCCAGGGTCAGACACAGCGCGGCCTGTCTCCCTCCCGGAGTGCCTGCCTCGGCAGGCAGCGCGGCCAGGGTTGAATCCTCGGCCTCTGCCCGGAGCACGACCGTCCCGCATGCCAGTGTCCACGCCGCGACCACGAGATAGGCCGCGATCATGTCACTGGGCAGGTGCCAGCCTTCGATGAAGATGTAGCCGCCCCAGCCCGCCGCCCAGGTCGCGGCAAGCACACCCCACAGTGCCCGATCACGTGGGCGGCAGATCAGAAACGCCGCGGCCGCAGCCGAGGCTGCCATCGCGGTGTGACCGCTGGGAAGCGAGTTGGCCGTCCAATCCGCCGTGGCCCCCACGAGGGCCGGTCGTGACGAGAAGACGAGCTTGAAGATCTGCGTGCTCAGGTTCGCCCCCAGCACCAGGACTCCGGCACTGAGCAGGATCCGCCAGCGCTGATGAGCCCCGCGCTGGTGCGCCAGCGCGGCACAGGCCAGCGCCGGTGGAACCAAGATCCAGGCAGCGATCCAGGGGTTCTCCGGGTCCAGCGGGGGCAGCGGGTGCCAGGTGCCAGATGCCGTCCGCTGCATCATGGCATCGAGCAGCTGGCCGACTCCTGTGTGCACCGAGCCCCAATAGAGCAGCCCGAACAGGGCCCCGCACAGCGCAACCCCGGCCACCCACCGCTCAAGGTGGAAGGCCGGGGTTCGCGGAGTGGAGGGCATGCGGCTATTGTGCCGCAACCAGCTAGCGGGTGGTGTGCTGCGGCGTCGCGGTGGATGGCCGATGATCGGCCATATCTTCTTCGGTCCAGCACTCGATATTGCGCAGGTCCGGCATGTCAGAGGCGAGGAAGATCGGGTCGATGCCCTGTTTCTTCTGCGCCTGGTAGTGCTTGAGCAGTCGCACAGCGGTGCCTCCCATGAGGGTGATCACCACGAGGTTGAAGAGCGCAATGATGACCATTGTCACACCCGCCACCGCCCAGGCAAGGTCCACCGGAATGATGGCGCCGATGAAGACCACTGCGGTCAGCACTACGGCGAAGGTCTTGCGATTCTTCTCCGAGCTGGAGATGAACAAGACGTTCATCTCGCCGTAGGAGTAGTTTCCAAGGATCGAGGTGAAGGCGAGAAGCAGGATGATCACTGCGAGTGCCAGGGCGCCGAACGCTCCGAAGTTGGAGGTCAGGGCCGCCTGGGTGAGCTCCCCACCCACGTTGGCCGTCTCGGTGCGTGACGCCGGGTCCGGGTATGTCACGAGGATGATGAATGCCGTGACCGAGCAGATGATCAACGTGTCCAGGTAGACGCCGAGGGTCTGCACGAAGCCCTGCTTGACCGGATGCGAGACATCGGCAGTCGCTGCCACATTGGGCACCGAGCCCATGCCTGCCTCGTTGGAGAACATGCCGCGCTGCACACCTGCCATGATCATGGCGCCGAACGCGCCGCCTGCGGCAGAGGTGAAGTTGAAGGCCTCGCCGAAGATCATCGCGAACACGTTGGGAAGCTGTTCGATGTTGAAGGCCACGACGACCAGGCCCAGCAGGATGTAAAGCATCGCCATCAGTGGAACGACGCGCTGCGTCACCGCAGCAACACGGCGCAGGCCCGCGAGGACCACGACGCCGGTGAGCACGGTCAGCAGCACGGCAAGGATCCAGACCAGGCTGGAGGTGTCTTCCATGCCGAGTTCGCTGGCGGCACCGGTCACCGAGTCCACGATGGTGTTGGCCTGCAGTGACGTGAAAGACAGCGCGAAGCAGAAGATGAAGATGACCGCGAAGACGATGCCGCCGGAGCGGGAGCCCAGTCCGCGTTCGATGTAATAGGCGGGACCACCCTTGAAGGTGTCGAAGCGACGGACCTTATAGAGCTGCGCCAAGGTCGATTCGACGAAGGACGCGGCGGAGTTGAAGACAGCCATGACCCACATCCAGAACACCGCGCCAGGACCGCCCATCGCGATGGCGCCGGCGACTCCCGCGATATTTCCGGTGCCGACCCGTGCCGATGCGGTGATGGTGAATGTCTGGAAGGCGGAGAGGGATCTGGTGCGGCCGTTCTCGTCTTCGGTGGCCTTATCGGTGATCGAACGGAACATGTCGGGGATATGGCGGATCTGCACCACGCCCGTGCGGATGGTGAGATACAGACCCACCACGAGGATCACGGGGATGCCGAGCCATTCCCAGGCCGTTCCCTCGATCTCCCCGATCGTCTCTAGAAGATTTTCCATAGTCATAATGGGCTGACTCTACCGGCCACGGCACCCTCAGGATGTTCCCAGGTTATGTTCGGAAGGTGAGGCAGAATAGGAGAAACTCCGGTTTAACAGAAGGTGATCATGATGATCCACACTCCCGATTCTGTCCGTTTCACCCGCCTCGAGGACCATGTGTTCTTCGCCGAGCTGGGACGCCCCACGGGGCTCAACGTCGGGCTGGTCATCGGCGAGCACACCGCAGTGCTCATCGATCCAGGCCCCGCAGAAGGTGATCACGAGGCGCTTCTGGCGACGGTCCGCGAGCTCACCGCCGCGCAGCTCGTGGTGGTCAACACCCACGGCCATCCCGAGCACATCGGGGCGAATAAGTTCCTGCGTGGCCAAGGCGTGGAGACCGTCTGGGCCCACCAGGATGCAGGAGTGGAGACCGCCACAGACCTGTTGTCCGCCGAGCCTGTCTCGCTGGAGCTGGGTGGCGGCGTCCTCGTCGTGCTGATGCACCCGGGCCGCGGCCATACCCAGGGTGACCTGGTGGTGGGGATCCAGGCGGAAGGTGCGCCAGGCGTCATGTTCTGCGGTGACCTGGTCCGCGAAGGCGATGACCCCGAGTTCCACGATTCCTACCCGCAGGAATGGGTCCGCTCGCTGGGCAAGCTGTGGTCCATGGCGGGGAACTACAGCCGATTCATTCCCGGACACGGGCGCGAGGTCGACGCAGAGTTCATCGGATCCATGCGGCGCAGGATGCAGCAGGGCTGCAATGTGTCCTCCCAGGCCATCAGGGACTCGGTGAACGACGCGACAAAGGCCATTCCGATCGTGCCCTACGGCCCAGGCGAGTCCCGCGAGCTGATCACCCGGCTGCGCGGCCGCTGAGACTCAAAGCTGCTGAGGCTGGGAACTGCTGAGGTTCTGAGCTGCTTACGCTCAGACCCGGTGCGGCTCAGACCCGGTAGAGCTCGTTGAACTCCGGGGGAATCGGGTAGCGCACGGTTTCCCCCTTGGGGGATGGCACCGGCGCGCCCCGCTGGCGGCGTCCGGTCTCTGCTCCAAAGAGGTTGATGCCGGCTCCTGCCATGAGGAAGCCGGGACCGATCGATATCAGCAGTCCCGCGAACCAGTGCCACAGGCTTGGTTCTTCTCCGGCCAGCGCTATCCCGCTCCACCCTCCGGAGAAGAGGAAGCACAGCAGGGCCACCACGGTCAGGGTGACGCCCAAGAACCATGCGAGGCCGGCGATCGGAGCGGTTTCGGGTTCATAGTCCGCCACCACGGTGTTCCACTCGGGCCCAGTGCGCATGATGAGCCACCCACCGACCAGAGCCCAGACCGCGACCACCAGGTAGGCGGCGATGACATCTGCCGGACGGTGCCAGGTCTCGGTGAAGGTGTACGCCCCCACGAGCCCGGCGTAGAACGCTGCGAGCAGGGCGATGAACGGGCGGCGACGCGGTGAGCTCACGAGGAACACCGCAACTGCCATCGATGCGGCAAGCGTGGTGTGGCCCGAGGGCAGGGAGTTGCCGGTCCAGTAGGGCACCCCGTTGTCCAGATCGGGGCGCTCCAGCCAGAAGCTCTTGAGAACCTGGGTGGAGAGATTCGCGCCGAGGACCGAGCCCAGAGCGATGAGTGCGGCAAGGAATCGTTGCCGCGTCAGCACGATCACCAGGAAGAACATCGCAGGCAGCGCAATGATCACAGGGCTCAGCCACCAGAGGTCGAAACCGCGCGTGGACAATGAGTCGACCCGGTTGGCCGCGGCGTCGAGCATCGCGTATTCCACCCACTGGCCGGAGTCCGAGCGCACGAAGTACTCGTAGACGGCCATGAGGATGGCGCAGCAGGCAAGGATCCCGATGATCCACAGACCGGTGCGCCTGGCTGGCGGACGGAGCGCGCGGGCAGCTGACATGACTCAAGTATCGCAGGTCGAACACTGCCTAGACTGAACGCCATGGATCCGCATTCTTCGGCAGAGCAGCAGTCCCAGGCCAGCTGGGAAATTCCCGGCATCGAGGAGATCCTCGACGGCGCCCACGTGGTCTCCCTGCCGCTGCAGACCCGGTTCCGTGGGCAGGACCACCGCGAAGCGATGCTCTTTCAGGGACCTGCAGGCTGGGGAGAGTTCTCACCCTTCCCGGAGTATGCGGCGCGAGAATCCGCGCACTGGCTGCGGGCCGGACTCGAAGCCGGATGGCGCGGCTATGGGGCGCCGCTGCGTACAAGGATTCCGGTCAATGCCACGATGCCTGCAGTCCCGGTGGACAGGGTGGAAGCGGTGCTCCGGCGTTTCGGTGACGTGGATTCCATCCCTGCCGTGAAGATCAAGGTGGCTGAACCTGGTCAGAGCCTGGCCGATGACCTCGCACGATTCCGTGAGGTGCGCAGACTCGCGCCGCATGCCGGCCTGCGGGCGGACGCGAACGGTGGGTGGAGCATCGCCGAGGCGGTGCGTGCCCTTGAGCAGTTGGCCGAAGTCGCGGGAGAGAACTTCGAATACGCCGAACAGCCGGTGGCCGGGGTGGAACCATTGGCGCAGCTGCGCGAAGCACTGGCGGCAGCCGGGGTGCATTCCCACGGCGAGCCCCTGCGGATCGCGGCCGACGAGGCGGTGCGCAAGGCCGAGGATCCGCTGCGCGTGGCCCGCCTGGGTGCAGCTGACCTCATCGTGGTCAAGGTCCCACCGCTGGGGGGAGTCGACCGCGCGCTGCGAATCGTGGAGCAGGCTGGGCTGGACGCCGTCGTGTCCTCTGCCCTGGAGACCTCGGTGGGACTTGCCGCGGGACTCGCGCTGGCGGCCAGGCTGCCTGAGCTGCCCTATGCCTGTGGGCTCGGCACCGCCGCGCTCTTCGCTGCCGATGTCACGGCGGCGCCGCTGATCCCCGTGGGTGGGGCGCTGAGCGTTCCCGAGGCGGTGGCACCAGCGCCTGATCTGCTGCGCGAGCGCGCGGTGAGCGCTGAACGCCGCGGCTGGTGGATCGAGAGGTTGCGTGGCGCGCACGCTGAGCTCGTCGCGGGGCTCACCGCGGGGTAGGTGGCGGCACCGGGCTGGCGGCTTCGGCACCAGGCCGGCAGCTTCTAGGATGAGGATCATGACTACACCTCGGCGGCCGTTCCGTGAGTTCGATGACGCCTATGACGTGGAGTCGCTGCGTCTGGCCCGCCGCGTGATTCGTGGGTTGACTATGAGCATGCGCCATATCGTGTTGGCCCCGGGGTCGCGCTCGGCCCCGATGGCCTACGCGCTGCGAGAAGCGGAGGAGCTCGGGGCGATCACCGTGCATGTGCGCATCGATGAGCGTTCTGCCGCCTTCACCGCACTGGGCATCGCCATGGCGACGAAGTCCCCGGCCGGAGTGGTCACGACTTCGGGCACCGCCACAGGCAATCTGCTGCCCGCCATGATGGAAGCAGACCTCTCAGGCATCCCGCTGGTGGCGATCACGGCTGATCGTCCAGAGGAGATGCACGGCACCGGCGCGAATCAGACCACGTGGCAGCAGGGAATGTTCGCCGGCCGGGTCCGCGACGAGATTCACCTGGAACAGGGCGAGGCGCGCCTGGAACCGGAATCTCGCGATGACATGCTTGCCGCGGAGACGCAGGTGGGTCTGCTGCTCCGGGCAGCCACGGGTGCATCACCGGGCCCGGTGCATCTCAATATCGGTTTCCGCGACCCCCTGGTGCCCGCCGCACCGAGCGAGCCTGGCCGCAGCGGAGCGCAGCGCTGGGCGCGGACTCCGTTCATCCCGCGCAGAGCAGTCTCAGGATCTGCCGAGCAGCTGCGCTCAGAGATTCTCGGGACTGAGATCCTGGACGTGGTCTCCGCAGCGGAGCCTGCGGGGGAATCCCGAGGGGAGCCGGGTGCGGAGTCCCGCGAGCATTCGCGTGCGGATGCCGCCACCGGTCTGGGCACCCGGCGCACGGTGTTCGTGATGGGCGCCGATGCTCCGGCAGAGGCTCGGGAGCTGGCGCGCAGACTCGGCCACCCGCTGCTCTCAGAGCCCAGCAGCGATGCGCGCTGGAGCGACCTGGGCACGATTCAGGGATATCGGCTGATCCTGCAGGCCCCGGAGGGCTCTGCTGCACATGAACTGGCGGCAAGCATCGACCGCGTGGTGGTGGCGGGGCGGCCTACATTGACCCGTCCCGTGCAGCAGCTGATCAACCGTAGAGACGTGGAAGCCGTTCAGTACGCCCCCGGGGGAGAGGCATGGTTCGATCATCGACTACAGCGGCAGGTGCTCTCCGACGTCGACTCCACCGCGTCCTTCGCGGGGATCGCCCCGCCGGGTTGGCATGACGCCTGGACCGAACGCGGGCTCGCGGCGCAGCGCCTCATCGATGCTGCACTGACAGAACAGGAGACGCTGACCCAGGGGGAGCTCTCCTCGGTGCGGGTGGCGCAGTTCGTCGCAGAGACCGTCAAGACTCCGCTGCTGCTGGGATCCTCCTCGGTGATCCGGGACGTGGACCTGGCCGCGGTGCTCAACCGTACGGTGCTGGGAAAGCGCGACGACGCTCGCCGGATCTACGCGATGCGTGGGCTTTCCGGCATCGATGGCAACCTTTCGGCCGCCTCCGGGATCGCTCTTGCGCGCAACACCCGTGTCACCGCGCTGGTGGGGGACCTGACCTTCCTCCACGATGTGAATGCACTTCTGGTTCCTGCCACCGAACGCGAGCCCGACCTGGACATTGTCGTGGTCAATGATTCCGGTGGTGCCATCTTCGACCAGCTCGAGCATGGAGCCGTGGGTCGCCGCGAGGGACAGGCCGATGCAGTGGAACGCTTCTTCGGGACGCCGCAGACGGTGGACATCGAGGCGCTCGCGGATGCCTATGGGCATGATTACCACTTCGCCGATGAGCTGGAGACGCTGGGCACCGCGCTCTCCGGTCTCGAAGACCGGATCGGGATTCGAATCATCGAGGTCCGCACCGACCGAGCAGTGCTGCGCGATTTCCACGCGAGACTCATCCAAGCCGCCGCCACCCTCTAACCCGCCCCTCAGTGGGGGTTAGGGCTGGCGGACGCCGAGGGCGCCCAGCATGGGGCGCATCTTGGACCAGGTCTCGGCGAGTTCTTCCTCCGGGACCGAGCCGGCCACGATTCCGCAGCCCGCGTAGAGGCGTACTGCGGTATTTCCCTCCTGCAGGATTCCGCCGCGCAGCGCGATGCCGAAGTCAGCATTGCCCTGCGCGTCGATCCATCCCACCGGCCCCGAGAAGGCCCCCCGATCGAGTCCCTCGAGGGTGGAGATGAGCTCGGCGGCTGTCGCCGTGGGGGTTCCGCAGATGGCGGCCGTGGGATGGGCCCGCTCGGCCACCAGCAGCGCGGGGGTCTCTGCGGTGAGCTGCCCGGTGACATCGGTGGAGAGATGAAAGACATTCGGCAGTTCGAGCACCGCCGGGGGATCCTGCGCCTGGAGCTGATGAGCCACCGGTGCGAGCTGGTCCAGCAGGGATGCCGCGGCAATCCGATGTTCGTCGCGCTGCTTGGGGTCCTCCAGCAGGAGCCTGCGTGCACGCTCCAAGCCCTCCCTGCCATCCACCGTGCCAGCAAGCACTCGGGCGGAGAGCTCGCGGCCGCGAATCTTGACCAGCATCTCCGGAGTCGCCCCGAGGACGTCCCCGGCGAAATATGTCCAGCAATCGGCGTAATCTTTCGCCAAAGTTGCCAGCAGCGGGCCTGTGCGCAGCGCGGCATCGGCAGCAACCACCACATCGCGGGCCAGCACGAGCTTCTCCAGCCGGCGGTGTTCGATCGCATCCACCCCGGAACGTACCGCCCGCAGGTAGTGGCCCTCGGAGTGGGTGCCCTGGATCAGCGAGGTCGCCGGCGTGCTCGGTCCCGCCGTGACGAGCGCCACGCGCTCTGGACTGAGGCCCAGCCGGTCAGCCTCGAGGGTCAGACCATGGGTGGCGAGGAGGTCCTGGATCCAGCGTCGGTGGGCGACGGCGTCGTCGTTCTGGTCAGGAATCTCATCCCAGACCGAGCGGCGCACCACAACGGTGATCCAGTGCTTTCCCTGCGCGGAGCCGAGCGTGAGCTCGGGCATGATGAGATGCGAATCCGCCGCTGAGGTGGAGGAATACGTGATGGAGGTCAGCGCCACCGGTCCGGCCCCGGGCAGCCCGGCAAGCTCGGCAGGCAGCTTCGCGGCGGCGGCCAGCGGGGCAAGATGCTGTTCGTGCCAATGCGCCAGCTCCGCGAAACGTTCGGCACCGCAGGCCCTGACGTGGGCGGCAGTGCCCAGCCCGAGCAGTCCCTCACCGCGCAGAAGCCAGACCGCACTGGGATCCAGACCGGGCAGCAGGTCCGCCAAGGAGGTGCCTTCCGCGAGATCCACCACCAGCGTGGTGGCGTCGAATGATCCGGGAGGGGCTGTCATGGCTGGACAAGTCTAGGACATGACGGCGGGAGGCACCCGCGCATGTGGGAGAATGCCAAGGTGAATCGCCCTAGTTCTGGAAGCCGCGCAAGCCTCGCGAAGAAGCCCGAGGACGTCGCCTCGATGTTTGACGAGGTCGCCGACCGCTACGACATCACCAACGATGTGCTCTCGCTGGGACAGACCAAGCGCTGGCGCAAGAAGCTGGTGCAGGCGCTCGCCGTCGCCCCGGGGGAGCGGGTCTTGGACCTCGCCGCTGGGACCGGAAGCTCCACCGAGCCCTTCCATGACGCTGGTGCCCTGGCCGTGGCCTGCGACTTCTCCTCAGGAATGCTCCAGGTGGGCAAGCGGCGACGCCCGGATATGACGTTCATCGCCGGCGACGCGATGAACCTTCCCTTCGCCGATAACACCTTCGACGCCGTGACCATCTCCTTCGGTCTGCGCAATATCGTGGATCCGCTCGTCGGTCTCCAAGAGATGCTGCGCGTCACCAAGCCCGGCGGACGGCTTGCCGTCATGGAGTTCTCTGACCCGACGAACAAGGTCTTCAACACGGTCTATAACGAGTACCTCATGCGGGCGCTGCCGCCCACCGCGCGTGCGGTCTCCTCGAACCCTGAGGCCTATGTGTATCTTGCCGAGTCCATCCGGGCCTGGCCCGATCAGGATCACCTGGCTGCGGAGATCTCCGCCGCCGGGTACGCCGCGGTGAAGTACCGCAATCTCTCCGGTGGAATTGTTGCGATCCATCACGCCACCAAGCCCAGCGCGCTCCCCGAATCCTGAACCTGGATAGGCTAGACACCGATGACTGAATCAGCAGCTGATCCCCTGACCGCGAAGCTGCCAGCGGGGTTCGACGCACTGGCCGAGGATGTGGCGCTCGCCGCCGAGGTGGCTGACGCCCTGGCCAAGGTCGAGGAAGATCTCCTGGGCTCCCTCGCCAGCGCCGACGAGCTGGTCAATGCCTCCGCGCGCTACCTGGCCCAGGCCGGCGGCAAGCGGGTGCGTCCGCTGCTCACAGTGCTGACCTCGATGCTCGGCGACGGCGTGGACGAACGCGTCCGCCGTGCCGCCGCGGTGATGGAGATGACCCACCTGGCCACGCTGTATCACGATGACGTGATGGATTCCGCGCCGGTGCGCCGCGGCGCCCCTGCGGCTCACCAGGTCTGGGGAAACTCGGTGGCGATCCTCACCGGCGACCTGATCCTCGCGCGGGCCTCCCGGCTGATGGCGGAGCTCGGCGTGGAAGCCTCGCAGATCCAGGCGCAGACCTTCGAACGGCTGGTCATGGGCCAGCTCCACGAAACCGTCGGCCCGCAGGAGGGCGAGGATTCCTACGCTCATTACCTGCGCGTCATCGGTGACAAGACCGGATCCCTGGTAGCTGCCGCATCTCGGCTGGGCGCCCACTTCGGCGGCTGCTCCGCCGACACTATCGCCATGCTCGAGGAATACGGCGAGGCAGTAGGTGTGGCCTTCCAGCTCGCCGATGACGTCATTGACCTCACCGCGGATCCTGAGGCCTCAGGCAAGACCCCTGGCACCGACCTGCGCGAGGGCGTCGCCACGCTCCCGGTGCTCCTGCTGCGCCAGCACGCCGAGACAGCGACGACGACGCAGGCCAGGGCAGACTCGGAGCAGGTGCTCGCGCGCATCGATGGTGACCTCAGCAGTGACGAGGCGCTGGCAGATGCGGTGGCCGCCGTCGTCGCGCACCCGGTGACCGAGGAGTCCTGGGAGGTCGCACACAGCTGGGCCGAGAAGGCCAAGGATGCGATCGCTGAGCTGCCCGAGAGCACGGTCAAGTCAGCGCTGCTCTCCTTCGCCGACGCCGTGGTCGAACGCGAAGGCTGAGCCGGGCAGGATCTAGCTCTTGGCCGCGAGGATCTCATCCAGCGCGGCGCGCAGCTCCTGGGCCTTCTCCGCACGCACCTGGACCGGCACCGGGTGCCGGAGCTGCCGGTAGAGCATGTCATCGGCGTAGCGCGGAAAGACATGCAGGTGGTAGTGCCACACATGTTGATTGCCCGCAGGCTCGTTGTGCTGACGCACCGAGGTGCCTTCGGGGTTCCAGGCGAGCTTCATCGCCTTGGAGACATCCCGGGACATGATCGAGATCTTCGCCAGCAGCTCGTCCTCGAGGTCATAGAGTGCTTCGCGATGCGGCACCGGGGTGATCATGGCGTGGCCTTCGTGCGGGCCGAAACCATCGCAGGCCATGAAGACCATCAGATCGGGGTCCTGGTAGACGAGGTCGCTGAGCTCACAGCGGTTGGTCGGCTCAGCCACATCACCTCGGGCGAGGCCGCAGAACGGGCAGGAGTACCCTTCCGGAGCGTGGGAGGGCCAGAGCTGGGCCAGGTCTGAGGCGCTCACGCGGGTTCCTCTTCGAAGGAGAACTCCAGCAGGTCGAAGATGAACTCGCTGACGGTGGCGCCCTCGTCATTCCACATGCCGGAGTTGCTGCTGCGCCGCACGATCAATGGATCCGGAACGTCCATCGTGTCCACATCGATGCCCCAGACCCAGCGCTCATCCTCGTCCTCGAGGAAGAGCAGGTGTCCGTCTTCCACGGTCAGCTCATCCGGATCGAAGAAGAAGTGATACGCCTCCATGATCTCCTCGCAGCGTCCAAGTGCCTGGTAGAACTCCTCGAGCACCTGGGGCAGCCGAGGCCGGGCCTTCAGCTCAGCAGGCAGCTCGGAGTCAGCGATCAGCTCACGGAGCTCTTCTGGTGTGTACCCCTCTTCAGGGGTCCACTTCTCATCGAGGTAAGCGGGGACTAGAGCGCGGGACTT
>Ga0265797_10010435_pt1 | contig 11844 bp, 20 predicted proteins | sample P2T30metagenome_FD_192433 | JGI IMG/M metagenome (GOLD analysis project Ga0265797, IMG submission 192433) | Plant litter microbial communities from East Loma Ridge, Irvine, California - P2 T30 | ecosystem: Environmental > Terrestrial > Plant litter > Unclassified | place: USA: California... | reverse complement strand
GCTCCAGTGGTACTCCATTCCTCCCCAAGAAGCTTTCGGGCATTGTGAGCTGCGCTATACCCAGTTGGTAGAATATCCGTCATGATCAACATGAGGTCCTGTGGAATCGTACTGTCCTTCTCGACGTGAAACAAGGAGGAATCGGCAAGCGGTATCCTGATATATTCGGCTTGAGCACCCTCCGTTCCGGGACAACCTAGAGAGATCGACTTGTCGCACCGCGAGGTAAAGCCCATATCGCAGTAGTAACATTCCCCTTGCAATCAGTGCTGTCGTTCACATTCGATAGAGAAGAATAAGCAGAACGTACCACAGCTGAGCGAGAAAGGTGCAATCACCAGATCGCCCTTGTTGAATCGCTTGATCCCCTTTCCGACTTCTACCACTTCGCCCAGTAGCTCGTGTCCAAGCGTAAACCCCGTCGCGGGTCCCTCTGTACCTCTGTAGAAATGTAGGTCAGATCCTACAGATCAGTCATCCGATCACGTATGTTGCGAGCATGCCTACCGCAAAGTCCAGCTAGATGCACTCTGACTATAACATCTCCATCCTCTTTGATTTTGGGAGTGGGCACATCCTCCACGGCTACCTTGTATGAAGCCTTGAGGATCACTGCCTTCATAATATCAGGCAGCGACATGATGTTGAGGCGTTTCTTAGATCAAGACAGTAGGTGAAAGATACAAACAGCAGTGGAGGAGGTATCTTGAATGATGTAAGGGTATTAGTGAACAAAAGTGGGCGCCGGTAATTCCGCTCTCTACAACAAACACCAAATCAGCTTGGCATTCTTCATTACTGCGCCGGCTATGACTGATAGCAAGCGTTTTGTATGCTGTGCCTCCTGCTATTGCCAACACATTGACATTGACTGCTCTATGTATGTACTACTTGGTTACGTTGTAGCATCCGCTCAGATATCGATATATCTGCCCTCCTTCGAGGACTGAAAGCCAGCCTCAATGATTCGAATGTTCAATGCTGCCTGCTCTGGCGTAACTATGAAAACTGACTGATCACCCTTATTGATGGCTTCTGCAAGGCTCTCGTAGATGGCGGGGTAATCACCGGGTACCGTTTGTAGTCTGAATCGGATCAGCTGACAGGCCTGTTGCGTGGACAAGGCAGAGACGTACGTCGATTTGTCAACACTGGCTTTGCCAGCCTCCTTGGCCTTCCATATACTTCCAGCCAGCTCAGCAGGCTCGTCCGTCGATCCTGCTGTCCTTGCTTGTCCCCCTGCCCTCAAGAAAGCCTCCTGGGGATCTAGGCCGTGCTTGACGTATGCGCCATGCATGCCTCGGACCTGGAAACGCAGCGCTGGCGAGATGGGTGAGAAGAGCGAGGCTCGGGTGGTCACAATCAGCGGAGATGGGGATCCAGGCTGAGGAGGATATTCGAGGTCCATGGTGTACTATTTCGTCAGCTGGCGATCGCCTCCATATCTGGAAGATACGTGCAGCTTCATCCAGACCTTCGACCCCACGTTGAGGCCAGCTTCGACAAAAGATCCTTGTTGGTTTTCCAAACAAGACGATAGCCTGATCGATCATGTGAGAGCCGAGATTGTAAAGGGCATCGTTATACTCCCCACCTCGCTCTTTCCAAAGATCTGCTGAAGGCTCAGTAGGCTTGTATCGGTCAAAGCAGGATGTCAAGTCCATGATAGGCCCTAGCTGTCCTCGTTAGCTATGTGCTTCACTGATAGACAGGCTGACGTGCGGTACCGTCCTTGATCAACTTTTGCATCGTCAAGAAATCTCCATCCCATCTCCGGTTTTGATATACCCCAAGAATCTTGTTGTTTGCCTTGGCGATTTTGTAGAGCTTCTCTGCTTCCTGTGCTGTGGGTGTAAGAGGCTTCTCACACATGACTGAGTGATTAGCATAGTATATGAGATGGATGTTCTGCTCCAAGAGCTAGACTGACCATGTTTTCCAGCCTCAAGAGCCCGCTTGACGTAATCAAAATGAGTCCTGTTGGGGGTCGAGACAACGACCAGATCTACATCCTTGTCCTCGATGACTTCCTCATATGTCTTTACAATCTTGACGTCGTCGCCAACAATTGACCGACAGGTCTCTTTGCCAGATCTCTCGAGAACCGAGTGAACGGTGAACAGTTCTGGAAGTGCCTTGAGAAGAGGATGGTGGAAGGCGGTGAGTGACAAGCCTGTACCGAGGATAGCTGCTCTGATCGTAGTGTCGGACATGTTGGAGGTTGGTATAATAATGATAATTGAGATAAATGGTCTGAAAGCCGAGAAGACGAAAAGGCGGTGTGAGAAGGCAGAATGCTCGCTTCGGAAAGTTCGGCTAAGATCCAATGTGACTAATACGACGACAGCTCAAATGCGTGGATGCATGTGCTCTCTGAAAACCATTATGAGACATGCAATGATATGATGATGTACAATTGATTATGCTGCAATGCCCTCCTCGTTCTTGGCTGCCAAATTCCTGAATGCCCACACCAAATTCTCGTACACGACGAAAGTGGTACACGTTCCTGGCAATATTCGCAGCGCATTAGTTCCCAATCCTTTATAAAAGCCCAAGAAGCTCTCGTTGCGCCATACAGATCGAATGACAGCGGGTATTGTGAGCCGAGGTATAGTGGCTGTCGGAGCAGGAGCGTTCTGGATTCTGGCTCGAACCACTTGGTAGGGGTAGGTGAGGGCGATGGCCACGAACTTGGAGCTACCGGATGCAAGGATATACTCGGTGTTGGTCTACGTGTCAGTCTCGAGGCGATATACGATGTGCTATAAGTCGCGCGGGTGTGGGTAGGTAAGTAGATGATTGGTATATGCGGCTCGATGATATGATGGTTCCAAGTCCCACTTGCCTATACCGGCCTTCCTCCGCCTATGGGGAACAACAGTCTTTTGTGGAACCTCACTGACCAATTTCTCGTCTTCAATCCTCCAATCCCTCCCCTGCTTCGCAAAAAGCTTCCTCTTAATGTCCGTCCGTCTCCGCTTAATCTCCTCGTAGGTCGCGAATTGGATAGATCCGTTCGATACTCCGACGAGTGCTAGTAGGGATCCTTTGTACAGGCCCCGGGTGCCTTCTGCCCTGTATATCGTACGTAGCCCATCTGATTTGTCAGTCTGATCATACGAGAATTGTATTTGGCATACCCCATAGACCACGGAAAGCGGCAGGATCGTTCTTGCCGGTAGCAAAAACCCTCGTCTTGACGACCCATATAGGATTCGTCAACATTGCCGTGATAGCACCTACATATCAGAAGTGTGGTGCGGATGGTGTCGCTCAGACTCACTGGCTTCGGCAGCGGCCAATAGATGCTGCCCACTCGATGTCCTATAACTCGGATCTCCTCCTTGCATCTGCTTCTTGATTATGTTATAGCTATAAGTCAGCTAGTGATCTCAGTATTTCTCGTATGGGCTCGAAATGAACGACAGGGATGTTTGGGACTCACAACAGGAAATACAATCCCCAACTACCCGCACCACCAACCAAATTTGGAACCAATCCTCTATATAATCCCTTCCACCCGTCCGTCTTGACGGCATCCGACAAAGCTCCATATACAGCCGTACCAAATCCCGGTCTCTTACTTGTATAGCTACTGCTGGCTGCACCAGCACTGGTAGATGTTAGTGAAGTCGAAAAGGAAGCAGTAGACTGAATAGATTGTGTCCGTCGTGGTGTCTCGGCCAGTTGAAAGCGCACTTTGACTAGATCTAGAGGGTGCATGACAAGAGTAGCGACCGTACCAGCGCCGAGGCCAGCGACTGCATGATCCTGCGTTTCAGTCAAGCGGGTGAGAGGCATTGCTCAGACGTACGATGGATGGATCGCCAAAAAGCGATGGTGTTGCAGCGGACATGTCTGTACTTCTCCCAGGTCAATCTAGCTCGAACCGTTCTGTATCGGCTGCTACGATGTACACATCCGGCCTGGTCGATTGCAGGGGTCGATTCAGTGAGTTGCGTGCTGGCAGGATTGAGTATAACAAAGGGATGATAGACGTTTGTAATGGTGAAATTTCTAGACGCGCCGGACGTCCGCTCGACTCCTTCCGCTGACAGTCAGCAGTATGGCTATCATTTGAGCGATGGTGTGTCGGAAGAGGCATCATCATGAAACCGTACACATCTAACAATGCTTCGAGTGACACAAAGCAGAGTCTGATGCATACACTACAACGATCGACATGAAGCCTTCAAGCGACTTACTTACAGTTTTCCCTTGTCCAATCTACGATTTTCCTTAGGTCGTTCCATTGCTGCTGACGTAAATCCTGCTCTTCCGGGCTGCCCTTTCCTGCGTGCTGTTCGCATTTATCGACGAATGCCTTGGCTTGGGAAGAGGGGAACAACGGGTGCTTTGTCCTAGACCACCAGCTAATCGTTAGCTGGGGTCGTGATGATGTTGGAAGATGAAAGTCACGCACTACTTGGAGTTCCAATAGTCACCTACACATCAGCAGCATCCCACTATGGTCGCAAAGCACAGTCAGAGAGCACACGCACCTTCTCTACGATGCAAAGTTGCGTGGAGCATGTTTCCAGTTGCATCCTACCAAGTCAGCCGGCATCCTTCAACAAAGCAGTTGCCTTGCAGTCGGAACGATGTGTCTAGCATTGTTGTGGGGTATATTTATCGCTTTTGGTAGCCATGTTACGCAAGATTGTTGGGGAAAGGATGAAGGGGAGACTTACGCCCTCATGCTCTTGGGCGATCAGATGACAACTCTCGATATCGTCATTGGCCAGATGTAAAGCTCAGTCCTCAGCTAGTAGCCCGGCTTGTAGGATCTAACGAGGAACACCGGACACTTACCTGCAATTACAAACTTGCCCTCGTTCAGATCTTTGATGTCATTGGCTAAAGACCGATCATATACCTTGGTACCCGGCTCTAGCGGAGGTAGCTCGGATCGCGCAAATAGAGCTTGGACGATTTGGTCTGTCGAGCGGGCCATTGCATGTGATTGGTGTGTACGAAGGATCTGGAGCATACACTAGGCTGCGAGGAGTATATGAGCTACTGGAGCCGGGATGTTAACATTAGATTAGCTAAATAAAGTATCCAGGAAACACACAACGACGTCATAAACAGATGACTGCAGCAACTCTCGGCGATATCGGTCACCTCGGACTGATGGACAAATCCCAAAGACACTCTGCGCACATCAAGCATCTTTGAGGTGATGTGCGAGTACAATATACATGGCTGATCACACCCATTTGGTTCCTATTCTACGCACCCACAGCAGCCTGGCAACGCAGACCAAAACCGACCCGCCAAGAACTACTGATGCACTGAACATGGATGCACCGAGGTAGTTGCTCCCCCGGATCAACGCTGCCGTAGCGGGAGTACCTGCGAGCCAGAAGAAGGCAGTAATGAAGAAGCACATCCCGAGATATAGACTAGTTGGACGTCAGCAGTATTGGCAGAGGTGATGGGAGACTCACCCAGATTGATTGGCGTCTGGGGCGAAACTGGCTGCACCTGGGTTTAGGGATGCCGCATATGCGCCTGATGTCGTCAGGTCACTCAAACAGTCTAATGGTCGAGCTGCTCACCGCTGGATATACCATAAAAAGCATCGTAGGTAATGATACCAGGAATGTCCGTTGCTCGTGTCCATACAAACAGCATCACGGCGGATGTGAACGAGAAGAGAATCAAAGTATTGATAGGGCCAACCTTTTGCGCAGCAATCAAGGGAAAGATTCGACCAAGAATGGAGCAGCCATTACATATAGCCAAGCTGCAAATTCAGCCCCTGCCGAAGCGATCTGGAAATTGCTCACGCGTAGTTGGCCAAGGATGGGTCGAATCCATTGGCAGTTGCGTAGGTCACACCGAAAGTCAAGGGGCAGTAGATAGCAAGTGAGATGCAGCCCGCCCCACAGACGTAGAGGGTATATGCCGGATTGCGGACTGGTTGTCAGCTACCTTGAACTGTAAGGCGTAGGTGCTCACAAACAGCAGGGCTCAGCACTGCGATCTTTTTGCGAGGTGGATGAGTCCGTGACAGAGTGAAGAATGCTGTTATCACCAGTGTCAGAACGAGGAAGCCTACTGCAGGTTTAGCTAGGCTCATCGAGATAAACTCACGGATCCGCATACCCCATCCGAAACCAACCGCCGGAAAGAGGAATCTCAACATGATGGGCACTATGACTCCCGCGACGGCACTCCCACTGGCTTGACATCCGTAAGCAAGCGTACGATATCGGCTTTTGGCGAAATGATGACTGAGGGTACCGACACTAGGCGAAAAGATTAGGCCCATGCCGAGACCGACACCGATACCATGGGCGAGGAGTATCTGCCAATATTCGGTCGCAATTGATGTCATCATCATACAGAAGACATAAAGTGATCCCCCGACGACTATGAGGTGCTTAAGATAGCCAGCGTCGAACAGTGGGCCTGATATGCAGCCTAGCAGAGGACAAAAACACAGTTGGATCGAGCCGATCCAGGATATTGCTGTTGGAGATTGGCCAGCCAGTTGATGGGTAGAGTAGTACTCTTGGAACACTCCGTATGAGTTGGTCATCCCATCTGAATATCAATTTGCCGTCCCGAATGTACGCTGTACCTACAGCAAAGCATGTTGACCGCTACAGCCTGGAGTCTCAGCTGATAACACACATTTTACTCGGAACTCACTCCGACGAGATTGATCCATCCTTTGTATCCGGGGCTGACTTCAATATCACTCTCATCTGCCTCTGCCTGAGCACCCTCCGCTGCAGCCACCGGAGCACAAGGCCCTTCGCCCAATGATCTCAGGCGACCCTTTTCCCCCGACTCAGATACTGAATTCGGGAGGTCTCGCTTCGTCTCATCGAGTGGGGTTTCGACGTAGCTGTCGACTACATGCCCATCATGCGACATTGCTTGTAGAGATGCGACCATTGCTTATCATGGTTCGAGGAAGCACTGGCAAATGCGGTTACTAACGGTAGAGACGTTACAAACAGAAAGAGAACGGTAACCGGGCCGGGAATTCCGCGGAATTCGACTCCGGTCCACAACAATGACGATCGAGGCCTGAAGCCTTTCGTTCCGCGGTATCGTAACATATAGAAAGGATAGCTACGTATCTACACTATCCCATACGCAATAGCGCTCTTGTGGCCAGCCGTCAAGACCAGACGCGCGAACTTCGAGATGCATGACAGGAGATGACGGCAGAGGTACGCACCGGTTGAAGTGTGTTTGTTTGAATTGGAAGCGTCATCGATCATGGGACGACGGGCCGCCGGTACATACAGTGATGAGAGTACCGACCCCATTTCTCCTCGGTGTCCTTTGTCGCGTATTCGTCGAGGTTGACTGTCACCGTATTAACTTCCTCAAACCCATTCTTCTCAAATGCCTTGATTCCTGCTATACTATCGCTCAAATGGGCCCAAGCAGCGGCGTTCTTCGTGCCGGCGAGATCGACTGCCCACTTGACCATGCTTGTTCCAACACCTAATCCTTGAGATCCGGGGGCAACATGTAAGCCGATGCAATATATCGTTGGATGTGTGGGCTGGCAAGCGCGGTCGAGAGTTGCCGAGAGGTGGCCCGAAGTGACAGATTCCAGCCGCTTCAAAGGAGGGTCTGTGGGCAAGCTCGATGCTTCGACGAGATCAGTCATCCTGGCACCGGGGTATTTTACTGCTTTCTATCGAATCAGTTCATGGTCGCGCTGATGACTGTATACGGTACCTCTTTGTGTTGACCTTCCCAGTTCCATAAACCCCAGATAGAAAAGCCCACTATCTTGTTCCCCAGTAGCGCTTTTACCACCTTCACTTTTTCGGGTCGATCTAGGTAAGATCGTATCTCTTCCTTGGGGAGCATCTCAGAGTTTAAATCGCTGCTTCCCTTCTCGTTCATCTTGAATAAAGTATGAGCATCGTGAGCGAAGGCGTCCAGCGAGATCTGATACGATTCATCCAGGTCACTTGGCTCCAGGAGTGCCACAATAAGGGCGTCGGTTTGAGACATTGCAGCACCGATTATGTACGCGCCGAACGGATATCTGCAGTGAGCAGCAGTTGTGAACGAACGCCTGAACGCGATGGAGAGTTAGCTGGTCGTTACGTAACCGCCACAAGCTAATTTTTTACTGCTCGGCACTCATCTTCTACTTTACTATTGCTAAGTTATATGTCAACACCAACACTAGCGCCTCGGCTTTGTGACACGCGTGGTCTCAATGTGAATCTTCCACATGAAATCAGTGAGAGGGTCAAGTCGCCAGAGTGCGACGAAGGCAAAGTCTCGTTCTCGCTCTTCATAAGATCATTGACATGGCAGCGAGTTCTCGGATGGCCTCGTTACTCTTCGCATACAACATATTGCGGTTGGTGTCTAAAAGTGGGAAGTCCTGGTCTTGATCCACCTTATACCCGGAAGAGATGATCCGGATGACCGTGTCATCGAGGTGAGCATGAGATACGCTGCCATCTCCAATGGCTCGAGACAGGGAACTGTTGGATCCAGATAGGTCTCTCGATTTAGGCTCGAAGTCTCCATCCAGTCGCAGTCACTCAGGGCAGGCGATTTTCACCTTCTCGGCCATCCTCTCGGGTCGTTGCTCCAATGACGAAACCGAGAGCAACATCGGCAGAAGCCATCTCGGTATTTTCGCAGAAACGCCCGAAGTCTGACAGAATCCAGCCTTGAAGGTTGAGCTCTTCGTGAAGCCATCTGTAAAAAGAGATGGGCTTGGCGCAAGCGTAAACTCCATTGAGGCAATTTTATGCATATATTGTCGATACTCAGCCCGCATCCTTGGCATCCTCGAGTGGCCAGATACACATCTCATGAGCAGTCTTCACATTCCAGTTTACCGCTGAAGCCTGGTTCTCATCTCTGGTCAACATTCGAGCTCCTCCATTGACCACCAGCCTCCCATTCATTACCATTACGCCACGGTTCTGCATGCTATAGATGAGTCCTCTTCAGACCTTGAAATGTACCCTTGGACATTTGACGAGCACCCAAACCCGCCAGCTAGGCGTCCGCTCCACGGTCTACTCGTCAGATTGGTGTCGTTTGAGCATCCACATTCACATTCAAACGTTCGTCCAGCTTGTGACTTGTCGTCAGCTTCTATCATGACCAAATTGGGTGTTGACACCCTTCACACTGACTTCTGTGCCTATGGTTTGGGAAAAAATGAGCTCGCGATCCCAGGTGCCGGCCGCTGAATGTGACCATGAATTCTCGCTGATCGACAGCGACACTCGCAGCCTAAGGCAGTATTGAAGGCCGAGGCAAGTGAGCAGCCTCGTATAGCCTTTGACCCATTGGCATAGGTCGGTCCACCATGTCCTAGCTGCAAAGTCTGTCTCACAGGGGCAGCCGGTGCATTCATATGCGCGATGGCCAGCTTCTCCTCCAAAGTTATCTGACCAATCGAAGCTAATTGTCAGTCGGTGTGAGATCGTACATACGCAGCTTTGGTCTTCTGGAAAGCGTCTTGCAAGACTTCTGGACCAAGTGCGGCTAATGCAAAATACTGAGCGGGGGCAATTGGCAGTACCGTCAAGTTCGCGCTCTGTAAGATCATGATGAGACTTAAGGAACCATACTATATATAGAAGATGTCGTAGAAACCACAGAGGCTGACAGACCGGCGCTCATGCCAAAGGCTCCCACTAATCCTCCCAGGTAAATCGAACCCAACTGTACAAGCCTATTGTAGCAGAGAGCGCAGCGGAACACCGGCAACAGCGCCTCGGCATAATGCTGCAGAGGCTACACGGGCTTATTAGCCTAAATGAAATGATTATTCTTCTCGATCGGGCGATTATTCGCCTATTGCGCTTGCTTGTCGCGTATTTCGTGCGAAACACCCCGAAGAAAGTTCTGCTCGGTCTAGTTGATGAGCCGCTGGGCCAGACGGAAGGCTGGACATCGTGTCCCTGCACCGAGTGACTCGATGTGATCTATATATGTGGGCCCTCTCTTCAAATGGGATCTTCAAAGCAGACTCCATCGTTCACGATATGTCAAACAACATCTCACAGGACGACGAGAAGATCTCTCCTCAAGGCGACTTTACCCATGTCGAGTCGCACCTGCCCAGCTCCAAACAGAATGCTGCCGATGATGCTTTCGCCCAAGGCCAAGTGGAAACTGGGTACGAAGGTCTGTCGATCATAGCCACGATCAAACACTTCAAGATCGCATTTGTGGTATGCTTTGCAGCCACCTTTGCTGCTGCCACTGATGGTTACCAAAGTACGTTGTTGTGTCAGGAGGTGGATATGCACTAACAAACCTAGTTGGTATCAACGGCAACATAATTGCCAATCCTGGCTTCGTTCGACAGTTTGGAACCGAGCTCAACGCGGATGGAGAGTTGATTTTGTCAGCCTCGGTGCTTTCGGCAATCGGAACAATCCAGTCCGTTGGACAGATCATAGGAATGACTACCCTGCCTTTGTGAGCCCTTCTATAGCTTCCGGCTCACCTAGACTCATGACAGCCTTGCTGCACAATTTGGTCGAAAACCTGCTATGTATGCTCTTTGGTGCGTGCTAGCTATCAGTGTCTTGTGCGAATCTGTAGCCCAGAAATGGCAGGTCTGGGTATGTCATCCATGATCATTGGAACTTTTATGCCCATCATATAGTTTGTCGGAAAGCTTTTTGCTGGTATCGGTGTTGGATCGCTTCAATTTATTACGCCGACCTATGTTTCTGAGATCGCTCCCACTCGAATCCGAGGGTTGCTCTTGATTCTGTACAACTTTTGGTAAGTCAAGCAATGGTCTCGGGACAACGGCTGCTGATATGAAAGGTTCTCCGTTGGATCGTTGTTTGCGCCCATCGCTCTACAAGTGATGTCCACCAAAGACGAATTCAACTTTCGAACTCCAATCTATACACAAGTTGGTTGACCCTAGCTCTTCCTGGATTCGCACTGAGCATTTAGTGGGGCCATATTGGGGTGATGCTTATCATCTATATCTTGCTGCCCGAGTCTCCAGCATGGTGCGCGTCTCGTGACAAGGAAGAAAAGGCAAAGAAGAACATGAGGTTTATCTACCGCGGTGTCGAAGAGTACGACGTGGATGCTCAGTATCAAATCCTCATTCAGACCATCGCACACGAGAAGCAAGTCGCGCAAGAGAACAAGCAGGAAAAGTGGTATAGTATATTCCGTGGTGTGAACGGAGTGAGTGTCTGTGTCAGAACGTTATGGGTTGGGCACTGATGGTGTCCAGAGACGAACAATCGTTAGCACATGGGCCTTAACCAGTCAACAAGTCTTGGGTCTCACTTTGGTAGGATTTCCTCGCTGAGCCGTGTTGCGTGGTCTAACATCCAGTTTTACACCTACGCGGCATACTTCTTCCAGACGGCTGGGATCGCCGATCCATTCGCAGTCACCTGCATCACCAACGGCATTCAGCTAGTCATCATCTTGATTGTGGCAGCGTCCGTCGATAGATTCGGCCGGAGGAATATTGCATGCGGGGGATTGACCACAATGTTGGTTGCTGTCACATTGATTGGTATCCTTGGTGTTGTACCTCAATCGACAGCGACTAATGGTCTCCTTGTCTTCTTCTCCTGTATCTTTAGTGAGTCGAAACCGGAATTGAAGATGTTGATGCTGACGTCTGAAAGTCGTTGGGCTTCAGTGCTCAGGCTCTACCGGATGGGGTTTCGTTGGAGAAATATCGTCCCAACGACTGAGACCGTACACTGCCGGTTTCGCTGCCGCAATCTCGTGTGTAGGAGGTGTCATCATGAATGTCTTGGTCCCATACATGCTTAACGAGAATCAATGGGTATGTGGAGCGGATATGCCTGAGATGTTTAGCTGACAGCTACAGAA
>Ga0265797_10010434_pt1 | contig 11846 bp, 8 predicted proteins | sample P2T30metagenome_FD_192433 | JGI IMG/M metagenome (GOLD analysis project Ga0265797, IMG submission 192433) | Plant litter microbial communities from East Loma Ridge, Irvine, California - P2 T30 | ecosystem: Environmental > Terrestrial > Plant litter > Unclassified | place: USA: California... | reverse complement strand
CATGACCTGGACGCTGAATAACGCGTGGCCCACCAAGATTCAGGGTACCGACCTGAAAGCGGATGGTAATGAGGCGGCCATCGAAACTATCGAACTGGCCTTCGAAACCATTGTTATCGCCAACGGCTAACGGCGGCGCATGAGCCCTTTCTACCCACCGCCCAGCTTTTACTTTCAGCTGCGGTTTGCAGGTCTCTCGTCGGTGCGTGATAGTGGCTTTCAGGAAGCATCGGGACTTGAGGTTGAGTGGGAAATGGAGGAAGTGCGCGAGGGTGGGCAAAATGATTACGTGCATCGCCTGCCCAAAGTAGTGAAGTACCAAAACCTAGTGCTGCGGCGGGGGTTTGTGAGCGCTAACTCGGCGCTGGCTGATTGGTGCGCCAGCACATTGACGGCCGATTTCACGAAACCTCTCGTGCTTCGCGATATCCAACTGCACCTGCTCAATGCGGAAAGCATGCCGTTGGCTGCCTGGACCTTCCGCGATGCTTGGCCAGTCAAGTGGAAGATGTCGGAGTTTCGGTCGCAGGAAAATGCGCTGGCTATCGAAACCATTGAGTTTGCGTTTGCTGACTTTAAGCGGGTACCTACCACCTGATTGCCCATGCCCATAGAAATACGTGAACTGGTTATCAAAGTAACCGTGCAAGATGATGCCCAGCCGGCTGGCCTACAGGGGGCGCCGGCCGGGACGGCTCAGCCTGACCTGCGCCGCTGGCAGCAGGAACTGACGCAAGCCTGCGTACGAGAAGTGCTGGCCGAACTGCGCCGCCGTGCGGAGCGCTGAGCGCTCGGCAATAGACTTGAAACCCAACTGCAACGGCCCAGCGTATTTTTGCTGGGCCGTTGGTTAAGTATCGTACTGGCATGGGGCTGGATAAAATGAAGTTACAGGCGTTCTCAGACGGTGAGTTTGAGAAGCTGGTAGGCAAACCGTACAGCGTGTTTCTAAACCCAGAAACTATCGCCCACAACAGCAACAACTCGTTCAACGATGCCCGGCCGTTAGCAAGTCCTAATACCAGGCCGCGCTATAAGGGTACCGGCCAGGACCAGATTTCATTTAGCCTCCTGCTGGATGGTACCCGCCCAATCGATGGGAAGGTAATAGAAGTAAGCAAAGAGTTGAAAACGCTCCGTCGCTTACTTTTTCTCTACCAAGGCACTATTCACAGCCCCTATTACGTACAGGTAAGCTGGGGCACGCTGGTATTTAATGGTCGAGTAACAACCTTTAACGTCAGCTATTCGCTGTTTCGGCCTGATGGGTCGCCGGTGCGGGCCAAATTGGAACTGGCTTTTGCCGGCTTTATCGATGCTAAAACTCAGGCCCTGCAAGACGACCGGCAGTCGTCGGACTTAACGCACCACTATGTGGTGCAAGCGGGCGATACGCTGCCCCAACTATGCTACCGCATTTACGGCAACTCGCAGTACTATATTCAGGTAGCCCGGCGCAACAACCTGCCCAGCTTGGCGGAACTGACGCCGGGCACCCGGCTGCGGTTTCCTCCACTACGTACTCAAAAGGTATCCTGAGGCCGGTGACGTTACAACTGGCACAAGGTGGATAGCGACCAGCCGCGCTGGACTACGTATTTAGTAACTGAAAATTAGAAGGAATGGCAACTGCAAAGGACAGCGCTGCTGGGCTGGCATCATTTAACATTACAGTGGGCGGAACGGCGCTCAACGATACCTATCAGGTGCTGTCGATTTCAGTGGAAAAGGGTATCAATGCTATTGGTACGGCGCGAATAGAAATAGCGGACGGTGAACCGGATACGGCTGAATTTACGGCCACGGACTCTGACACGTTTGCGCCCGGCAGCCCGATTGCTATTTCACTGGGCTACGATAACGAGAATAAGGAGATTTTTAGTGGTATTGTAACTGGTTTTCAACTGGTTTCGCGAGAGCCAGAGGGGGTTATGCTACTAGTGTCGTGTAAGGACAAGGCCGTAGCGCTGACCAGCCTGCGCCAGACGCGCGCCTTCAAAACGCAGCTGGTCAGTGATACCATTACCGAGATATTAGGTAACTACACGGGGCTAACACCAACTATTACTGCCACTACCGACCTGGAAACGGCCGTGCAACGCGATGTAACTGACTGGGACTACATCGTGACACGGGCTGAGGCCAATGGGCACTTCGTGGTCAGCGATGGCGGCGCGTTTAAAACCATTAAGCCCACTACGACGGGGAGCCCGGCCTTGGCGCTAGAGTATGGTACCAACGTGTACAGCTTTGCGTTGCGAGTAGATGCCCGCACGCAGGTAGGAGCCGTGACGGCACAATCCTGGTCACTCGACACTGGTAAGGACCTGTCGGTAACGGCTGCTGCACCTGCCCTGGCTACACCTGGTAACCTGAAAAGCAGTGACCTAGCGGCCGCAGTGGGTCAGAGCGCGTATCAGTTCTACGCCCCTGCCGACGTGGAGGAGGCTCCTCTTCAAAAGCTAGCCGATGCGCTGCTGGCCAAGCGCACGCTGGCGCTGGTGCAAGGCACGGTGGAGCTACCAGGCACCAATGTGGTGCCCGGTAGCCTTGTTAGCCTTGACCGCCTTAGTAAGCGCTTCAATGGCAATGCCTTCGTGGCCGGGGTAGGGCACATAGTGGCCGACGGGGACTGGAAAACTACCCTCACGCTGGGGCTGGAGGAAAAATGGTTTGCCGAAACCAAGCCCGATGTGTCGTTCTCGGCCGAAAACGCTCGGGTACTGACGGGTAGCGCCGGGCTGTGCAAAGGCACGGTAAAAGCCATTCAGCCCGATGCTGATGGCAAGTACCGGGTGCAGGTGACGGTGCCCGACCTCAACGACGCTGAGCTATGGGCGCGGCTGGCTCAGCCCTATGCCACCGCCGACGCCGGCCTGTACTTTTTTCCGGAGGTAGGCGACCAGGTAATTGTAGGCTTTTTTGGTGGGGCCAGCAGCTCGCCCGTGGTATTGGGCTCGCTCTATACCAAAAACCGCAAGCCCGCCTATACCCCCGACGATAAAAACACTAAGAAGGCTATCGTTACCAATAGCAAACTCACGCTGGAATTTGACGACGACCAAAAAATTATTACCCTGAAAACCCCTGCTGGCAATACGTTGGTTATCAGCGATGCTGATGGGGGCAAAGGTCTAACCCTCACCGACCAGCAGAAGAATACTATTATTCTCTCGAACGAGGGCGTGTCGATACTCAGCAAATCGACGCTCAGCCTCAAGGCGGACCAAGACATAACTATTGAATCAACGGGGGGTAAAATTAGCTTAAAAGCTGCGCAGGATGTCGCATTAAAAGGCCTGAATGTGAGCGCGCAAGCCGATGCCAGCCTGACGTTGAAAGGTACTGCCTCGGCCGAGTTGTCGGCTAGCGGCGCCACTACCGTAAAGGGCGTAGTAGTAATGATTAATTAGCTGCGAAGAAGCCAAGAAGATGTAATGCATACGAAACCAAGTAGTATAGCGCGCGTCCGCTGCTGCCCAGTTTTTTGTATCCTGTACATTCGCCCTATCTTCCAGATTCCTTCCATCTTTTACATCAAAAGTTAATGCCCCCCGCTGCTCGCGTGACCGACCTGCATACTTGCCCGATGGTGACGCCGGCGCTGCCGCCCGTGCCACACGTGGGTGGGCCAATAGTAGGGCCGGGGGTACCTACAGTACTCATTGGCAATCTGCCTGCTGCCGTAGTGGGCGACCTCGCGATTTGCGTGGGGCCGCCTGACTCCATCGCGATGGGCTCGACAACGGTACAGATTGGTGGCAAGCCGGCTGCCCGCCTCGGCGACCCAACCGCCCACGGTGGCTCAATAGCGCTGGGTTTTTTTACGGTACTTATTGGAGGATAATAATTTATGGCGCACGAGCGAAGTACAACATTTTTGGGGCAGGGCTGGTATTTTCCGCCCCGCTTCGATGCTGGCACCAAAGAGCTGGCGCTAACCCACGACGAGGAAGATGTGCGGCAAAGCCTGCACATTTTGCTGCATACTGAGCCCGGCGAGCGCATTATGAACCCGGAGTATGGCTGCCCGTTGCGGCAATTTCTGTTTGAAACACCTACCCTCACGCGGATGACGCAATTGCAGCAAGTAGTGGAGCGGGCTATTCTGCGTTTCGAGCCGCGCGTGGGGGTCAGTCAGGTAAGGGCTAATACCGAGCAGCTCAATGATGGCCTGCTGCTACTGGAGCTGGACTATACCATTCGTAGTGTCAACAGTCGGCACAACGTAGTGTACCCCTTCTATTACCAGGAAGCTACCCTGCTTACCGCTTGATTACCTCCCCGCTGGCCGCAGGCCGGCTTTTTGGGCTGGTTATATAATAGTTCATTACTCAAAAGCAGGGTCGGCTACCAGCTACTTGGTAGCTGGTAGCCGGCTATTACGCCTATGGCTAAGCCAGCCGCGCGCCCAAGGGGGCAGTTTCGCAATGGGGGCGCTTCGCAGGCCGAGCGCATGCCAGTAATGCTGGCACCCGACCGCCTGGCCCTGGATGGGCGCACGCTGCCCGAATTGCTGGCTTACTTGTCGCGCTTGTCGCGGCAAGTGGGTTTTTATACTAATCCCGGGATACATGCCACGGGTACCTGGAACCTAGCCCGCCACCGCAGCCTGCTGCTGCTGGCTGAGGTGGCCACCCAGCCCCTGATGCGCCGCACCGAGGAGGTAACCGCTCGCTTGCAGCCGCTGCGCCAAGCGGCCGCCTCACCGGCCCAGCAACTGCCGGCTCGGCAGCTGCTGCTCAAGCTGCTGTATTGGGAGCTGGCCCGCATCAACCGCCTAGTACTGTACCATAGGGGCAGCAACCAGCAGCCCGAGTTTGCGGCAGCCCTGGCGCGGGCAGTGCGCGAATTGGCCCCTGGCCTGCGCGAGGCGGCCCACTACGAGCTGCTGCTGCTGCGCACCGGGCCCACGCTGGGAGAGGGGCCACCGCGCCTGTCGGAGCCGCCGAGCCAGTGGCAGGGGCAGCCGTTGTCGGCGGGGCGGGCGCTGGCGGGCGGGCTGGTGTGTGACTTTGGGGCGGCGCTGCCCGGTGGGTTGGCCCGGCCCGGTGCGGCGGCCAACGACCGCCTGGCTGAGGGTTATGCCGACCAACTGCGCGACGGCCGCCAGACGCCGGACAAAATAATTGAGCAGCTGGCCGAGCTGCTGTGGCAGACCTACAAAACCCAGATGGAGCTGGCCGAGGTGGCGCAGCGCGAACTAGACGAGGCACTGCGCACCCGCACCGACTTGCATCCCGAGCTGGGGCTCATGGTGGCGTTTGCGCAGCTCTACGCCCACGCCCAGCACGAGCTGAATGATATTCCGCGCCGACACCTCAACTACTACTACGAGCAAGTGCTGCGGGCGCAGCACCACCTTGGCCAGCTCGACCACGTGTACGTATCATTTGGGTTGGCCGAAGGCCGCTCGCGCTACCAACTGCCAGCTGGCACTGTACTCGATGGAGGCAAGGACGAAGCTGGCCGGCGCATCCTGTTTGCCACCGATACCGACGCCGAACTGGGCAGCTGGCGGGTAGCCGTGCTGGCCACGCTGCTGGTAGCCTGCGGCGAGGCTGGCCCCTTGGCCGGGCCCGTAACGGGTGTGTACAGCTCGGCCCTGCGCGACCCAGCCACTGGCCCCGGCCCTGGGGCCGACAGCAATGCCCACTGGCCGCTTTTTGGGGCCGACCCGGCCACTCACCTTACCTCTGTGGACCCCTTGCAGCCGGCCGAAGTGGGCTTTGCGGTGGCCGCCCCCACGCTGGCCCTGCACGAAGGCCTGCGTGAAATAACATTGCGCCTGCGGGCAACCAGTGAGAGCTTTGACCGATGCTGGCAAGCGCTGCCCACCGATGCGAGCGAGCGACAACGGCTGCTGTTTGAGGCATTTGAAGCGCAAGGCACTGGGCCAGCGGGCTGGCTGCCGCTACAAATAGTCAGCCTGGAGGCCAGCCCTGCCGACAAAACCTTCAGCTGGACGCTACGGCTGGAGCGCGACCAGCCCCCACTGGTGGCCTATGGGCCCGAGCGCCACGGGGGGCACCTGGCCACTACGCAGCCAATGCTGCGGCTCGTGCTGAGCCCCAGAGCTACTACCTATGGCTACTCGTATTTCTTTCGGTTGGTGCCGGCCGAAATGCGGGTGCTGGTGAGCGTAAAGCACTTGCGTACCTTAGAAGTGAGCAACCAACTAGGGGCGCTCGACGCCAGCGGACCCTTCTACCCGTTTGGGGCGCAGGCTCGGCCGGGGGCGGGCCTGCTGGTAGGCACCAGCGAGTGGCTAGGCAAAAACATAACCAGCATTACGCTCGCCCTGACCTGGCAAAACCTGCCGCCCGAGGGGCTAGCCGCCTACTACGCGCCCTACGCCGATAATGCCACCCAGCTATTTGCCGACGATGCCTTCCAGGTAAAAGTCAGCTACTTGGCCGACTACCACTGGCAGGAGGCCCTGCGCGCCCCAGTGCGGCTGTTTGCGCCGGGGCCGGTGGGTGGCCCGGTGCTCGGCCCACTCACGCTGCTGACGCTGCGGCGGCCCGGCCGCCTCACCCCGGCCCCCAGTGGTACTGCCGGTCTAGTACGGGTGGTGCTCACGGGGCCGGCTCCTGGCTTCGGGGCCAGCTTATACCCGCAGGCCCTGGCCGGTACTGTGCACTACAATGCCCACCATCGGCGCCGGCCCCGCCCGTTGCCCCCGCCGCCTTTTATGCCAGTGTTGCGCCAGCTCACGGCCAGCTACTCGGCCGAGGAGGTGCTGCTGCCCGCACCCGTGGGCAGCGAGGCCGGCTTCTACCACCTGCATCCCTTCTTCGGCTACGCACCGGCCAACGCGGGTGCCATCCGCCTGCTGCCGCTACTGGCCGATGAGGGCACACTGCTGGTGGGCCTCAGCCCCGATGCCGCCGGCCGCGAGGTGAGCCTGCTGTTCGACTTGTCGGTGCCGGCCGAAGCCACGCAGGTACTGCCCGTGCCCGAATGGACGTTTTTGGAGGGCGATGAGTGGCGGCCCCTGGCACAGGCCGGCGGCTACGCCGACGCCGCGCCGGGCTTTGCCAACAGCTGCCGAGTAGTGCTGACACTGCCCGACCGGCCGGGCACCGGGCAGCATGAGCTGCTGCCCGGCGGCTGGTGCTGGCTGCGGGCCACGGTGCCGGGCCATACGGCTGGTTTTGGCCTGGTGCAGGCGCTGCACGTGGGGCTGGTGCGGGCCACGCGCTTGCACGAAGGCGAGCCGGCCCACGCGCCCTACCAAGGGTCGTTGGCTCCTGGCACGCTCACGCGCCTGCTGCGGCCGCAGCCGGGTATCGTGGCCGTGGCGCAGCCCGGCCCTTCGTGGGGTGGCCGACCCCCCGAAACCCAGCCGGCCTACTACACTCGCGTGAGCGAGCAACTGCGCCACCGGGGCCGTGCCCTCACCCCCTGGGACTACGAGCGCCTGCTGCTGGAGCAGTTTCCGGACGTGCATAGCGCCAAGTGCCTAACGCCTGACCAACTGCCGCTGGTGCCAGTAGCGGAAAAGCCAGCCGCCGCGTCTGCCCGCCCGGCCCCGCCCCGCTACGTGCGGCAGGTAGGGGTGGTAGAAATAGTTGTGCTGCCCCGGCCCGACTTGCTGCCGGGCAACCCGCTGCCTCTGTTTGGCAGTGGGCAGCTGGCGCTGATGCAGCAGTACCTACAGGCTCGCGCCTCGCCGGCCGCCCGAGTGCAGGTGCGCAACGTAACCTACGAGCAGGTGCAGGTGCGCGCCACGGTCGCCTTTCAGCCAGTGGCGGGTGGCGGGCAGGCAGCCTACGAGCCCCACCTGCAGGCGGCCCTGTCGGCCTACCTGTCGCCCTGGGGGCACGAGCAGCCGCAGCAAGGCGGTTTTCACCGCCACCTAACGCTACCTGGTATCGCGGCTTTTTTGCACCAGCAGCCCTATGTGGCGGGCACTACGGCCTTGTCGGTGGTGAAAACGGGCGTGCTCGACGGCCGGCATCGCTTCTACGACTCAGCTACCGACCCCAACCAGCCAGCCCTCGAACTAGGCGTGTTGGCTCCCTGGGCGGTGCTGGTGCCGGCCCCGCAGCATGTGCTGAATGTGGTGCCTACTCCGCCGGTGCCCCGGCCGCCCACCGCCACCGGTATCGGCAGTCTGCGCATCGAGCAGGATTTAGCAGTGGCCGACGATTTTTAAAGTCTGCTGTACCTTACATTCACTTCCCACCTCTGCTATGAATACCCCTAAGCCACTCAATGCCCCCAAAGACCGCAAAACGCTCAAGAACTACTTCAGCCGGGGTAGCCTGCCCACCGAGCGGCACTTTGCTGACCTTATCGACTCATCCGTAAACCGGCTGGATGATGGCTTCAACTACTCGCCCGACAATGGCTGGCAAGTGGCGGGCACCGACGAGCGCAACCGCCTAGTAGCGTTGTACCAAGACCTGAAAAAGCTGGAAGCCCAGCTGCCAGCCTGGCTGATGGAGCTGCCCGTCGGCACCGATGCGCAGCCCGGCGGCCTGAGTTTTTCAGTGCTCGACGCGTCGGGAGCGGCCCCCCCCGCCACTCCGCTCCCCCCCGCTGGCGGCCACCCCGACGCGCCGGGCACCCCCCCCGACCCGGCCCGAGCGGCGCTGCCGCCCAGCGTGAGCCGGCTGCACCTACAGGCCGATGGTAAGGTGGGTATTGGCACTACCCGGCCCACCGACCAGCTCGACGTGCGTGGCTTTGTGGCCAGCCGGGGTCGCATCGGCAGCTACACCGACGCTACGCAGGCCAGCAATGAGGTAGCCGCCGATGGCGAATGGCACACCATCTTGAGCGGCCTTCATGGCCTCCATGCCTTTGAGATAGTGGCCGCCGCCTATGGCCTGCCCGGGCGTGGGCGCTACGCCATCACCCACGCCACGGCGCTGAGCGCGTTTGGCCGCTCGCGCAGCCGCGTGTACCAGCATGATGCCTGGTTTTGGGGCTGGTTTCAGAAAATCCGGTTTCGCTGGGTAGGCGACCTCAATAATTATGGCCTGCAAATGCGTACCGCCAGCTCGTTTGGGCCGGGCAGCCGCATCGTCTACCACATCACCCATCTGTTTGACGACCGGCGGCCGGCCGGACTCAAAACCTAGCGCGCTACCCCGAGCGGTTCACGGACCTAGCCTACGGCAAGGCAAAATGCTGGGCTAAAACAAGTTGCTTGGCTCCCGACGTGTTTGCTGAGGCCCGGGAGACCACGCCCAGAGCCTCGCAAGCCACGCCGGGATTCTTGACAGCCACGCCAATAACTGTGGCAACCACGCTTGCCGCCGCGCCGGCCGCCTTATGGGCAATTCGTGCGGTGCGGTAGGCACGGGCAAGTAGCGCGAAGCTGCCAGCTCGTGCCTACCACTTACCGACGCAAGCCCGCGTCTGTTCTCGCCTTCCTCATGCAGTAAGCCTGCTCTGAAGTCAACAAACCCTCGCGCCGGCCGCTGGCTGCTACCTTGGGGTTTTCTTTGCCCACCGTGCTACCTGAAGACGACTACCTCCGGCCACTCGTTGCCGACCAGCCCCTGCCCACGGGGCAGGACTACGCCGCCCTACGCGCCGAGGGGCTGCGGCGCCTGCAGCAGCTGAGTGGGCGGGTCTGGACCGACTACAACGACCATGACCCCGGTGTAACGCTGCTCGAAGCCCTGTGCTTCGCGCTGACCGACGTGAGCTACCGCGCCGCCCTGCCCGTGCCCGACCTGCTAGCCGTGCCCCCGCCCGGCCAGCCCGACGACCGCCTGCTGCTACCTCCGCACCGGGCATTTGCCAACCACCCCGTTACCCTGGCCGACTATAAGAAGCTGGTGCTTGACCGTTTTCATGAGCGGGTTGAAAACGCCTGGGTAAGCCTGCTGCCGGGTGGCCCGCCCGGCCACTATCAGGTAGCGCTGGAGCTATATCCTGAAGCACCCGGCGAGGCTAGTACCCTGGGTGCCCCCGAGCGCGCCAAGCTGCTGGTGCGGGTGCAGCGCACCCTCAACCAGCGGCGCAACTTGGGTGAGGTATTTGGGCCGGTGGTACTGCTGCGCCCGCGCCCGGTGGTGGTGGGTGGGCGCTTCGACTTGGGCCCCAGCCAAGACCCCATAGCGGTGTTGGCCCGGCTGCTGTATGAGCTGAGTGAGGTGCCCGACCCCAGCCTCACCGTGCTGACGGCCCACGAGGCGCTGCAACAGGGCATGGCCGTAGAAGATATTTTTGCTGGTCCCTACGCGCAGCATCAGCTGTATGTAGAAGGCACGTTTCAGCCGCAAACCAAGCGCGTGACGCTGGGCGCTCTGCTGCGCCGGGCTGGATTGGCCGCCGGCCCGGCGGTGCGTTTTCAGGTAATCGACCTGCACCTCTACGATGGGGCAGCTGGCCCGGCTGCCCCGCCCGTCGAGCAGCTGGTATTCGAAGACGATGAGGTGGGCAGCCTCGACGTGGCTGCTAGCCTACGCCGCATGACCCTGACCCGGCGGGGCGTGCCAATAGCCATCGACCAGGAGCTAGTACTGCGGGCATATCGCAAGCTCGTGCATAGTGCCAACCAAAACCGGCAGCACGAGGGTGGCACCAGCCAACGGCAGCTGATACCGGGCGCCGGCCATTACGCCGGCCTGGGTCACTACCACTCGGTGCAGCGGCTGCTACCCCCGCTCTACGGCATCGGGGAGGAGGGCCCGCCGCCGGATACGCCCGCTCTAGGACGGGCGCACATCATGCAGCTCAAAGGTTATCTGCTGCTATTTGACCAGTTGCTAGCCGACTTCTGCGCGCAGCTGGCCCACGTGGGTGACTTTTTCTCCCTTAATCCCCAGCCCGATACCTACTACAGCGGGCTGCTGTATGAGGTGCCACACGTGGCCCCGCTGCTGCCCGGCACCGGCATCAGTCCCGATGAAAGCTGGCAGGGCGGCGACGCCACTACCCTGGGCGGGCCGCTGCCCCGCGCAGGCAAAGGCCCGCCCACCCGCCGCACGGTGCGTAAGGTATGGGAGGAGTACCAGCAGCGCCCAGACAACCCCTACCGCCGGGGACTGACCGCGCTGGCCGCCGGTAATGGCCCCAGCCGGACCCGCCGCCGCACGTTTTTGACCCACCTGCTGGCCCGTTTCGGCTATACCGTGCGCCTGGGGCACGAGCACCGCGGCACGGCCCTCTCCGAAGATGAGGCCACCATTGTGGGCTATGAGCGGCTGCTGGCCCAGCTCGACATGGCTACCTACTACCGGGCGGCGGCGCGGGTAGCGCTGCCCACGGCCCCAGGCCAGTTGGCGCAAGCCGAGTCGGGCCTGGAGCTCTTTTTGTTTTTGCTGGCCGACGTAGAATCGCTGGCCCGCAAATGGGCTAGGGGCGAACACCTGGAAGCCGTGGAGCGGCAGGTGCAGCTAGGCACCGAGCCCAGCGCGCACGTGCCCCCGCAGTTGGTGGTGCGGGGGCCAGCCCCGCACTTTGCGCGGGTGCTCGATGCCTTGGCGGGCCAGCGCCGCCACCCGGCCCTCGCGGCCCTGGGCCCCGATACCGTGCGCCTGACCGTGGCCCCTGGCCCGCCCGCCGAGACTTGGGAAGTGACCCTGGCGCCCCCACCTACGGCTGGCTCCACCGCCCCCAGCCACGACTCGGTGGCCAGCCGGCTGCTGGCCTATGCGGCCGAACTCGACCGCCGGGTGGAGCGCATTTGCCTGCTCGACCATGTGGTGCTGGAGCCGCTGGCTGCCCGCGAGGTGAACGCGGGGCTGCCGTCCGATGACTTTTATCACTGCCAGGCCACGCTGCTGCTGCCCGGCTATGCCTACCGCTACCGCCCCGCGCCGGGCCCCGATGGCGTGCGGCGGCTGTCGAGCAACCGGGCCACCCTAGAGCGGCTCGTGCGG
>Ga0265797_10010433_pt1 | contig 11846 bp, 9 predicted proteins | sample P2T30metagenome_FD_192433 | JGI IMG/M metagenome (GOLD analysis project Ga0265797, IMG submission 192433) | Plant litter microbial communities from East Loma Ridge, Irvine, California - P2 T30 | ecosystem: Environmental > Terrestrial > Plant litter > Unclassified | place: USA: California... | reverse complement strand
CGAGATCGCACGTCGTCTGAGAGGCCGCAGCGACAATGCTGTCAAGAACTGGTGGAACGGTGGAATGAACCGTCGCCGTCGCAGCAACAACCACCGTCGCCAGGAAGTCAGCGTCCGCCAGCCTGTTCAACAGCAAACTGTCCCTACCCTCCAGCACCCTCAGATGCCTGCCGGCTTCCAGCAACAACAAATGCCCCAGCAAATGCAGCAACAGATGCCTCAGCAGTTCTTCCAGCAGCCCATGTACCAGCAGCAGCCTCAGATGCAGTTTCCTCAGCACATGCTGCCATCCAACGTTCAGGCCATGAGGCACCAGTCACTTGTCGAGACCCCTCTGCCTTCGCCATCCACCTACTCTCAGATGTCCGCAGACGGTGCTCCTTCAATGATGTCTGACCGTTCCTCCATCTCTGGTCGTTCACCTCACCACAATGGCTCGCCAATTGAGCTTCCTCCGCTTTCGGGCAACCGCAACGACCGTCGCCACTCCGCCGCCCAGCAGCTCAGCCTTGGAACTCCCAATGTCTTCGCCAGCGAAGCCGACTTCCAGGTCCCGACCATGCAGATCACCCGCTACGAGGACCAGCACAAGCAGCCGCAGATGCTCCAGGAGCCTTTCCTTCCTGCTCAGCCTCAAATGTACCACGCTCAGCAAAGGCAATTCATCCAACCCATGCAGCAGCAGATGCAGCACATGTCTCGCCAGCCTTCGCCTATGCAGCAGTACCACATGCAGCAACAACAGCAATTCCAGGCGCCCGTGTACACCCCTCAGCGTCAACACGGCAGCTACTCGATGCAGCCGTCGCCTACTGACCAAAGCGTCCAATTGCCTCGCATTCCTGACCTCGCCGTGCCCACGCTCGACGTGCACCAACAGCAACGCAAGTCGCCTATGCAACTGGCCATCGACCCGGCGCTCATGCAGGCCCGTGGCACGCCCGTGCCTTCCATCCACACTCCCGAGGGATCACCGAAGGACAAGATGAGCCTCTCCAACATCACTCTATGAAGACGACCTTGATGGCAGCAACGCAACGCAAAGCAAACACAAAAACATCATTACACTACACCACTCGCTTGTAATCATAATCTCTTGGACAAGAGCAACTTACCCTTCTGTATGATGATCACATTGATCAAGGCGAGGGATTGACATGGCGATGTCATCGTCGGGGCTTGATTGTATTTCCTTTTTCTTCTGCATATACCCACACAGCGCTCGCTTTTGGCTTTTCTTCACAAAGGCAGGGTTTAGAACATTATCAGATTTTTACACACGCGCATATTCACCTGGTTATTGGTGAGCGACTTGAGAGCATGCAGTTGGCGGCGGCATAGGAGGAGATACCCAGGATGGAAACAAACGCGTAGCTATAGTACCAAACATTCATAATAACAAAACATTTTATAACAATAATATCCCACCATTTCCACACATCACGTTTCTGCTATACTTAACATTAATGCCATTATCGACTCACTCACACCATGCGTAACCTCTATAGCCACTGATCTGATAACCCGAGGCAGCGACGTCTTCACCGCTCATCACTCTCCAAGGACCCACCAACATCACCCCCGATAGCGGTGGTGATGAGCAACGCCCAGCGATTATCAGATTTTCCTCTCGCCCCTTCCTCACCATCTGACACTTGCCAACGGCCGCGGAACAGCACAACCGATCTGCACTACCACTGCTGATTGCGCTATCTTTACTCCTTTTCCCAGCCCATGCCACGAGGACAGAAAAAACGTGAAATGAGCTCACACCCTCTCCACTATTTCCTTTGCTTCCAGCTGTGCGGGAAATTGCACCCACCGCCCAAAATGGGTACGATGGTACACTTTTTCTTGCCTCTGCCTGGCTAGTCAGAGGTGTCGGTTCAGTTCAAGGCCCCTTCTTTTAGCTGCCAGCCTGCACGGCCACACACACACAAGCGCAGATCCACCACCGCCCGGACTAGTCGGAAAAACCGCGTGGAGACCGTTGCCTCACACGAACCTTGAGCCAAACGAGACATAGGGCGCTCTCGCGGAACTAGACAGGAAGGTTGCGGCGCGTCAAACAGTACCAGACGATATTTAATAACACGAAGTTTTTGAGTTTTCTTGCCCTGCTGCCGTCGACCGGCCGTTGCCCAGAAAAGGATGTTCTGCTGGAAGACCTGTCAGGGACGGTAGGGAACTACGCTAGCGAACAACTAGAGTTTTCGGGCGGGCGCTGGTCTTTCGAGTCTTCCTCGAGAGAAAGTCGGATCATTTCTATTCAAGGGCACGGTCGGCTTTCGCTGAGGCTATTGGATATTATTTTCCTTTGCCTTGCCTTGCAGGGCCTCTGGTAGGATTAGTGCCGTTTATTTAGGATCCTGCACTGATGTCAACAGTCGCTCGCGCACGAGCGTTGCGTTTGCGCGCTCGGGGCAGCCGGGTCTTTTTCTTCCTCTTTGGCGTGGGATGTTCTGGGGAGCTTGGGTGCTGGCTGGGCTGGTGCTGGCCGCTTTTGCTCCTCCTGCGCGTGCGTTTTTTCACCTCTCGTGATATGCACGGTTGAGGTCGCGCGTGGGACGGGTCGGCGGTGCGTGAAAAGGATGGAGCAGGGGTTTCACGTTGGTGGAGCCGTGGCTGTTGCAGCTTTCGTGGTTGTGGGTGGAGAAGGAGCTTGCAGATCTATTTTCCTGCGAGTCGAGCAGGCGGGTATGGGTACCGACGACGTACCGTTGTGTACCTTGTTTTGACCTTGACCGCTACGATCATGGAGTTGAAGGTTTGGACTGGCTTCTTCTGGTACAGGTTGGCTCAGGGGCAGAGATGCGCGCTAGCTTGGGTTTGGGTTGACTATTGAGAGATCAGGCGTTCGATTTGCTAACTGTGGCGTTGCTGTTACTTGTCATGATTGCCTTTTCGATACAAGCCTTGATGAACACTAACATGAAGGCTTGCTGATCAACGGAGGGCCTGAAGGTGCGTGATGATGGACATGCGGATGACGACTTCTTCAATGAGGGCTTTTTGTGATGACTGATAGCATTTGCATTTCGACTAGCTCATGACTCTGCATACATTCGGGGTGTGATGGTTTATCGTTTCACGTGTTTGAGTACGCTGCCTGCATACCGTATACAGCAGCACCGCCGTGTGTAAGACCTGTCCAGACTCCAGAGTCATGAACGAACTACATGGTTCATCCGAGACACTCGTACATATGCTTGCATGCCGTGTCTCCGCGGGTATAGGGTGGTCGCCTACAACTTCCACTTCACCGAGTCGATATCAGCTGTAACGTATGCTATAGCCGCGAATCCTCCGCATCCTTTGCAGCGGCTACCAGTATGCACGCAGACCCTCAAACATAGGGCTCACAAAACTGTTTGACAGTTTAGTAGGAGTTACACTTGGGCGTTGGACATGTAATCAGCGATGATTGGCTCGGCTCGGCCATGCGCAGGATGTACGGATCACGTGCTTTAGGTTCGGCAGCCAACGCCCGACAACGCTCACCTCACATCGCTCAGCCTTGCAGCACGTCGTCGAGCCACTTGACGCGCCAAACACGTGATCCGGACGTGACCATCATCGAGTGAGATGCTTGACTAGCACCTCAGAACGCGTGCACTCAGCATGTCGACGTCCCTGTATGACCCGGACGCTGATGCAGTGCCCAATGATCTCGACTATGTGAAACTACTGGTGCGCGTTATGCAGACCTGCAACCATTTATACCATATTGACCATGCAAACAGTCCCAAAGAGACCTCTCTTCTACCGTTCCTATCAACTTTGTGACCGTGCCTGGAGTATCACTATCGGCTGCCTGCTTCCCACACAGGCGTTACGACAGCGCTTCCGCAACCAAATGCGTCTCGAACTTGCTTGCCGCCGGCTTCCGGAGATTGGAAGTCGACCTGTACTGGGATGTCAGTCGAACATCGTGGAGCTTTTGTCCTGTGCAGCTTGGTGAAGTCGAACCTCAGCTCAGCTTGACGCAAGACTCCACGACCTCGCAAACGCGTGCGACGAGCGTCAGCCTTGCGAGCAACGATTTGGGAGCTCGCGATTTGGCTAGCACTACATCATTGTCAGCAGACGGCAAGGACCTGGCTCTTCATAAGCTAAAGCCAAGACAGACAGGCGGTACTTCTGTGTTAACACAAAGTAGCCAATCGTCAGCGTCTGCCTCGACCCTTCCTTCAGCAACAACCACCCAAACTGCAGCCCTGCCTGATAGCAGCTCAACGGCTGTCGGAACAGCGTCCAACCCAGAGAGCAATGATGCCCCCGACGATGGAACTCTCCTGAAAGTCGGCGAGTACATCTGCTCAACGCAACTAGACTTCCACCAATTCCTCGACGTCCTATACGGCCACTTCGTCAATACCGAAGATAATCTTAATGCAACAATCAAATACATCATACTGAACCTACATGCAGCAGCTTCAGTCTCTGGAGGTTCGACCTCTGATACAAGTCCCTCTCAGGATGATTTGCCACAAGGCAGCAATCTGCTCAGCAGTCTTATATCTACAAATAATTCGCAGTATCTATACACACCTCAGCTTTTGGATGATCAGCGATCCGACTTGAATAAGCCAACCAGCTGGTTCACTGTAAGGCAATCCATTACTCCGGATTCGACTTTCTACCAAGTAGACAGAAGCAGTAACAACATTGTCTCGACTCCTGATGGCTGGCCCAGCGAGAGTGTCGTCGAGTTTGCACGAGCGAGACGTATGTTGGCTGGTTTCGGAACCATAGATCCTGAGATGCAAGGCTACGATATCTCTCGCGATGCCTCTACTATCTTTGCCCCTGGATATTTGCAAGACGCCCGGAACATTACGCTCGCAAGCAACGGGAGCATAGCAAGCGGCTGCTTTTTTAACCCCAACGAAGACGAACCTTCTGTTGCGAACGCCAATTCCTCATGGGCAACATCACACAACCTCGCTCAAAATCCAGCCCTAGACGCATCCCTAGACATCTCCCTAGCCCAAGCAAGCAACATCACCGCCTGCGGCATCTCACCAATCCTCAACACCACCCTCTCCGACACAACCGCAGACACAAACCCCCTCCCCTACAAATCCTACGTCCAAAGCACAATCTGGTCCTGGGCCGCCGACGAGCCCAAAAACCTCGACGCCGACGCCGACGAAGTCGACCCCGACAACAACGCTCCCGACATCGCCTACCGCTGCGCCGTGCTCAACGCCACCTCTTCCCACTGGCAATCCCACGAATGCAGCGCCTCCCACCACGCCGCCTGCCGCGTCAACGACGCCGGGCCCTACACTTTCGAAATCTCCGAGTCCAGCGCCGCGTACGCGAAAGCCGAAGACGCCTGCCGCAACGGCATCGCGTTCGCCGCCGCGCGCTCCGCGCTCGAAAACTCCTTCCTCACGCAGGCGTGGCGGCAATATCGCTCTGAGCACGGCATCGACGACGAGCTGCTGTGGGTCGATTTCAACGACCTCGATATCGCGGGCTGCTGGGTCATTGGGCAGAACTCGACGTGTCCGTACCAGGACCAGCAGGTCGGTGAGGGGAGGAGGGTTGTTGTGCCGGTTGTGGCGGCGGTGATTGTGTTTGTGCTGGCGATTTTGACGATTTTTATCAAGTGCGCGTCGAATAGGCGGAATACTAGGAGGAGAAGGAAGAGGGTTGATGATGGGTGGGATTATGAGGGCGTGCCTTCTTGAGGCATGGGGATTGTGCGGGTGTACTGGTGTATTGCAGCTATGTGTATTTTACTGGGACTCGGGACAGATATGGGACAGCATTGTACAAGACTAACAGAATCGACTTGAGAAAAGAACATCGACTTGACCAAAACCACACTCATCATCACTGACAATAGACCAGCCCGTCTCGCAGTCTCGCAGGTAGATCCAATACTGATACTTACTTCTATCTCATAACGCACACAAGAGAAAACCGTAGTCTCTCCGACCGAAACAAAACCAAGAAAAAAAAAACCGCTAATCTCGCTAATACCTATAAACCCCTCCTTGACATCCGCACGTATGCGGCGTCTCTAAAAAATATGTCCTCCTAGTAATAACCAAAAGGGATGTTAAAATCAAACTTCCCGCACCCTCGTACCACCTCTGGGCAACTGGTCCAACCAGATATCACCCCCCGTTCCCGCCACCCACCGCTTCCAAGCTTCTTCATACGCGTCCTCCAAATCGCGCGTCCAGCGACCGGTATCGAACAGCGCACTGCTCCATCGTGCGTGGAAGAGCATGCGCCTCAGCTCCATGAGTCTGCCTTTGCCTCTGCCTTTCATCTGACGCTCGTAGAGCAGACCCTGGCCTAGCGCCACTGCTTTCTCCTCGTAGTCCTCCTCGCTGCTGGCTACCAATTCGACTGCCGCGCGTTTTCCTTCTTCGTCTTTAGGCAGCGCGCCGAGTAAGATCGACGCGGCCATGCGCGAGCACATCTTGTAAGCGTAGCGTGGGAGCGTGAGTAGTGGGGTCCCGCTCCAGAGCACGTCTGCGGCAGTGGTGTGGGCGTTGCACTCGGGAGTGTCGAGGACGAGGTCGCAGATGCGGGCACGTGAAATGTGAAGGTGTTTGGGCGCGACATCGGTGAAGATGATGCGAGAGGCCACTTCTGGAGTCGCCCATTGACGCGCGGTGTGCAAGAGATGCGACTCGCCGAGATCCGGGAAGCGAAGGAGCCATAGAACGGCGTTCGGGACGCGGGCAAGGATGCGTAGCCAGGTGCGGAAAGTGGTGGGCTCGATCTTGTACAGTTGGTTGAAGTTGGCGAAGATGATTGTGTCATCTGCAAGCTGTGGGAACAATTCCTTTCGCATCTGCCATCGGCGAGATTGCTCCTCATCCCAGCTCGTGTGGTTGTCCTTGGCATCAGGCGCGCTCTGACGGTGGTCGCAACAGAAGAATGTATCACGGCAGTAGATTATGTTCTCACCGTAGACCCAGTCTTCGTTGTCACCGCCGCTGTTGTCGTCGACAATTTGATCTTCGAGGTCGATATTGCGGCGCCAAGGGCGAAGAGTCTCGGGAGGCACTGAAGTCTTGTCTGCGAGGAGATAGTCACACCATTCCGCACCCAAGGTACCGGCAAAGCCCATGAAAGACATTTGGATGGGCGCAGGACGAGCTGCGAAGACTTCGTTGCGAGCTCCACGAGTGTAGCCATTCAAGTTGACCAGGATGTGTATGCCGTCGCTGGCGATCTGAGATACGAGTCGTTCGGCTGGCCACGCACTCGCGTCCCAGAATACAGGGGCTTCTTTCTCGATTTGTCGCCGATGAATCGACTTGTCACTTGCAGTTGTTGCATAGCAGTAAGCCTTGACACGTGACGTGTCATGCAAACCAAAGACGGACTGCATCAGATGCGCGAGTGGATGGTTGTTGAAGTCGGAGGAGACATAGCCAACGCGAAGGTACGGAGCTGGCGGGCTCGGCGGACGGAACACTTGCTTGGGTAGCCAAGGCGAACGGAGAGTGCAGACTGATATGCGAAGGCCGTTCCTTTGAGAGATCAATCGAATTTGTTTCGCAGACATGGGCGCGGTGAATGTGTGGAAAGGCAGCACAGTCGGCGCAGTTGGTACGGGAAGATTTGCTGGCAACATCGGTCGATCGTAAGTGGAAATGGGCAGCTGCTTCTTGCGCACATGCAAGTCGTTGTACCAATGCCAACCGATGCGGCGAATGGCACGTTCCACCAGTCTGGTGATGCGAGCTCCTTCCCAATTGTCGCCTGCCCAAGACCGAATTGTCTTGTTGAGACTCTCTGCGCGATCTTTGAGGTCTTGCGCCGATCCTTCTAGAGCCAGGACCTGCTGAACGACATTCTGCAACGTCGAAGGACCAAGGGTAGTCCTGCCCCAGCTCTCGCCATCACGTAATTGCTTTTCGACAATGTCGACCACGCGTTTGATCCAGCCTGAGCTCTTCGCTCCGGGTTGCCTGGCATCTAGTAGCATGCCAGAAGCATCAACATGCCATCTGTCACGCTTGCCGCCATCGTCCGCAATGCCACCTCTAGCCTGCCAGCCACAAACGGAGTTGAGGGCATTCGCAAGGCCGCAAACAGCCTCTGCGAACTCAGGGCTGACATCGACGGCGCGCTTGTAGTACGTGATAGCATCGCTGATTCTGCCCTTGTCCTTGACAGCATTGGCCAGGTTGGCGAGAGCAATATCGAATTTGCCGTCGCATTTGACTGCTCGCTCGTACATAGAGATGGCGGCATCGAGTTGTCCAATATCCTTAAGTAGGCTGCCAAGATTAGTGTAAAGGTGAGCGTGGTGCTGATCGAGCTGCAAACCATAGTTGTAGTACTGCAAAGCCAATGCAATGCCACTACCAGGCACAACACCCGGCACTTCGAATCTTCTTGAGACCTGAGTCGGAGGCGCAACCTGTTGCACGCTAGCGAGAAGGATTCCGACGTTGTTTGCAGTTGATGGCGAAGGCTGCAGTGATAATGAAAGATAGTAGAGAGCAAGAATATCTCGAACGCCAGAAGCGAGAGGAGTGACACCAACGGCTCGACTCGTATTTGACATGCCATCCTGGAAGATCTTCGCAAGAGATAGGAGTGAGTTGCTTGTCGTAGAGATGACCGCTTTGCGAGGTGTGCTTTGAGGACCGCCCGGAACGTGCTGCAAGCCTGGCAGTTCGCCAAAGAATGGGAAGCAAAGTTTGGCAGTTGCTAAAGCCTGTTCTGGTGTCAAGAGTATAGGCTCTAAAGGCAGGACCTGAGGATCGTTTGGATGGCGTCGCAAGTTCGATGCAACAACTTTCAGGATGTGATTGACCAAGCCTTGGATGTTGTCGTACTTCCTGCCCGTGGCAATGAGCACAGCATCCTCGAAAGCTCGTGCTGCACCTCCATTGTCACCAGTGCCATAGAGCATATTGCCCTTTGCATGAATGAGAGCTAAGATGCGGCCGTTGTCGCACCCAGGGATCTGGAAACCACTCGAGCCAAAACCAGGTTCTGAAGCGCCAGCTGTATCTTTCCAACCAGGGACGGAATCCGTATCACCATCAAAGTCAAATGCCATCTTGTCGGACACTTCGGACACGACGGGTGAGCGACTAGCGTTGGACGAATCGCATTCGCTGTTTTTGTCGGATGTCTTCAACAAGACTGGGCTCCTGTTGTTTCGCAAGTTTGCTTCGACATATTCGATGACTTTGATGGCGTCGCGGCTCCGATGATCGTTGCAAAGCAGTCCGATGAGATGTTCGACAGCTTCGAAGTGACCGGGCGCGGCTTTCACAACCTTCATCCAGTTTTGCTCAGCTTCTTGTCTCCTGCCCAGTGCAAGCATGGTGGCGGCCAGATTTGACAAAGCTTCCAGGTGCTTGGGATCTTGTTCCAACACTTTTGAATACCACTTCAGCGCCTTTTGATAGTTGCCCAGACCGTAGGCAATGCAACCGCCCAAATGCATCCCCTCCGTCCATTGCCAGCCTGTCTCTTGGCAGAGTTTCGTTATCTGTGACAGGGCAAATTTCGCTCGCGAGGGAGGAGTGTTGTCTTGTGGGGCGGACATGGCTGCTTGGATTGCTGAACCGCTCGATCTGCGGAGGGTGCGTGGTCTTTCTTGATGTCGGTGGGAATCGACCATATCTTGATCGCCTTGCTTGTGATTGCCTGTTGATGTGAGTGGAGGCTTGTTGTTGCTGTGCAGCTGTGGATTATTGCTTGGATCGTTGGCAGGAGATCGAGCTCTCGGCGTTTCTACATCGTCGCCATCATGAGCTTCCGTTGAACCTCCTCTTCCTGAAGAGTGGCCGCTCGTTGGATCCGAAGACCGCCTAAATCGCTTCTCCATCACTTCCTTTGATATCGTGATAGATTTCCGTCGACTGCCATGGAAGGAGTGGCCAGCACGCGATAATTTCGGCGGTTGGGGGTAAAAGCTAGGTCGCTGTGTGACATGAGTCTGGCCATCGATGTGTCTAGCGGCTTGCTGTTGCCGCCTTGTGTGGTGTATATATGCAAGTAGCTCCCGGTACTGTTGTAGAGCCCACATGAAAGTCGTGTCACGTTGCTGGCCATTTGGCGAGGCAGATCCAAATTCAGCTTGGACATTTTGCTGCCCAAACTGCTGTTGGTTGGGATATGATTGGCCAGGGATTGCATAGCCAGTGGGTTGTAGAGAATAGTGCATGGGATCATTCGGAAAGGATTGTTGGCCCTGGAGAGAAGGATCGCCTAGCTGGCCGTAGATGTGTTGTGCGTTATTGGGATGGATGGATGATGATAAGTTGGGCGGAGCTCCGAAACCATGTGCATTGAGTGATTGTGAGCTGAAGCCATGGGGAGAGGGCCCGGACTGGTACATGCTCGCCTGAGATACATATTGAGAGCCAGGCAACGAACCATGCCATCCACCGTGAGGATGCTGGTAGAACCGTGGATCTCGCACAGCAGCAGGTCGATAAGGAACAAATGTGCCATCGTGCCAATACGGTCCATAAGGGCCAGCGCCCTGCCCTCCAGAAGCTGTAGGCCCTAGATACTGGAATGGAGGCTGCAAAAAGGTCGGCTGACTCGGGGCGTAATAATGTTGCACTGTGTTATAATGTTGCTGTGGCATCTGGTTCAAAACAGAATCCATGACAGGGAATGAGCTGGGCGGTTGTTGGTGTTGTGTGGAGACATAGCCAGGGAGGTCGCCCGAGTACCACGTCGATTGTGGATCATACTGCCGTTGCTGCTGGTGTTGGAGGAAAGTTCTTTTATTGCTGAAAGATGTAGATTGGGATGTATTCTGATCGATAGATGGATGTCGTGGTACGACTTGGTGCTTGTGGGGATTTGGTCCTTCGTCCGACTGATATCCCGCTGTCAAAGTGCCATTGGGCGTCTTTCGTCTCAGAGTGTTCTCAACCCGAGCACTTTGATCCCCACGCAAAAGAGCAGCATCGGTGCTATACCGATTGGATGGGCGATGTATGGGCAGCGCATTTTGCTGAGTCATGTGAGGCATCGCATGTTGTGTAGACGTATTAGCAGGCGGCGCTGGCTCACACCGTGCCACGTCCGCGCTCATGCCTGCGGTCTCGATGGAGATCGCGAAATCGCAAAACTGGTGGTGGTAGCAGAGTACAAGAGTCGGCTCACCAGTCAGTATGTGTACCTATGCCCTGGCGAAAGCGTTTTGCATTGACTTCGCATGACATCTCGCGGTCGCGGTCCAGAGTGGGTATGACGTTTGTACACCACTTCTCTTACAAGACAGCGCTCTGTGGTGTCGCGCTGGGATATGATATCTTGAACACCTCAAACAAGCCACCTCCACGCTCTTCTAATGATAGCCCAGTGAGGAAAAGGCGACCGCGGTATATGGGCACAAAGCAGCAAGCAGCCGCGACAAGTCGCACTTGGGGAGGATAAATTGGCGATATGAGCGCTGGCGACCGGCTGGGCGGCAGGCTTGGTCGCGCAGTCGCGATGGGCTCCAGAGCAGCAAGCAAGGGAGAGAGACAGCGTATTGGGTCGGTATGATGCGACAGGATCGGCTGGGCGCAGCAGCTCTGCGGATGGGCACAGCAGCAGTCGTGGCCCGCGTGGGACGAGGCGGCGGAGGGTGGTGTGCGGTGTTTCGGGGTGGAGTCGGGAGCAAAGAGGCAGCTGCTGGCGTCCGAGATGAGGTGAGGTGTCGAGTAGACTTGGAGATGAAGCTGACGCTGCAGCGAACCAGCGGCTGTGTAGTCGATCGAGGTGTCTCACCTGCAATCCACTCTCTGCCCACAGTTTGTCCACTCAGCCCTGCTGTTATTGCGCGTGTCTCTCAGCGAGCAGCAGCAATCAGCGGCGCACCAAGTCGGGCGGAAACATGTGACGGG
>Ga0265797_10010432_pt1 | contig 11848 bp, 12 predicted proteins | sample P2T30metagenome_FD_192433 | JGI IMG/M metagenome (GOLD analysis project Ga0265797, IMG submission 192433) | Plant litter microbial communities from East Loma Ridge, Irvine, California - P2 T30 | ecosystem: Environmental > Terrestrial > Plant litter > Unclassified | place: USA: California... | reverse complement strand
CCTGTTTGCACCTTGCCAGCATCGATACCCTTCGTCTACGGACGACCAATCGACACAATGGTCTTCTGTACCTACTGCGGCCAGTCCTTCACAAGGGACGAACATCTCGAAAGACACATCCTAACTCGTTCGTCTCCAGCATGTTGGTCCTGTCGATCGAATCCTCAATGCTAACGATCGATAAACAGACACAAATGTCAAGCCTTTCAAATGCTTTACATGTCACATGTCCTTCGCCAGAAGGTTCGTCGTCGTCGTCTGCCAACATGCTGGCATACAATCGATACTAATCGATCAAACAGGGATCTCCTTCAAAGACATTACACAGTCCACGGTCGTGACGCCAACCAACAAGAAATCCCCGCCGTAAATGGCATGATCCCCAAGTCAGCTGGCCGGACTCCCATCGCCTGCAGCAACTGTGCCAAAACCAAGACCAAGTGCGATAAGAAGTTCCCTTGTTCGAGATGTGCCGGAAGGAACCTCAAATGCACCCTTCGACCAACAAGACGTTCATCGAAGAACGCAACCCGTATGGGATTGGTTGTCCCCCCTGAGGGCTTGACTGCCATGCCACCACACAACGTTGCCGCCACCAACGGAGAGAACGGCCAAACACAACCACAACTGCCCAATGGTAGCCCCACACAAACACAGCCGGCTCTGAAGCCTGCGAGCCCCAAGAGTGCCCTCAACAGCATACCCGAGGACAAGCACGCCGCTCCCACTATGGATGCACCTCAAACACAATTCATCGATCCCACCAACGGACCAACGCCACCAGATCAAACTCAAACCATCATGACTCCTCCTCTACCTCAAGGACCCAACGGCTTTATCCAAACCACCCCTATGTCTGCATTCGATGAATTCAACCAATTGAGCGCAGAAGACTCAGATCCTGGATCAAGTCCTCGATTCATGCTAGACTGGAGCCAAATGCAGATGCCCCTGGGCTTCGACGCTGGTGTCGTACAGCCAGATATGCTCATGAACGCTGACTTGCAGTTCGATCCTTCCGTCATGCAAATGATCCAAGGCCCGGATGGCATGATGCCCATGATGGCAGACATGCAATCAAACTTGATCACCCCAATCGAGACACCAAAGGTCGAACGCGCATTTTCGGATCTGGAACTCAGCAACTCAAACCCGATGGTCGAGCAACAACGACAGATGTCAACATCGTCCTCACCCGACCAACGCAACGATATGGCTGCCGTCGTCGCAGCACAGGATGGCTGGTCTGTTTTCCGATGCACACCAACCGTTCCTTCTAGTTCCTGCCCAAAAACTGCGAGACTCAACCTGGAGCGTCTGGAGCAAAGTCTACGAAACCACGAAGGCTGGAGCACATGGACGCCACGCTGGGATGAATCCGACTTCGCTGGTAGCGACCACCTGACAGTGATGCAGCTGCACGAGTCGACAAGAGACAAGCTTCTCGCCATCACCCAGAGCTTCCTCCACAAGGCACTTGACATCCACCGTGACAACTCAAGTCACTACTCCCCATCCACTGGCCGTATGACTCCCGGATCCAACAGCGGCTCAAATTTTGTCATCTTGCCACCTGCCCGTGTCCTCGAGTACTTCCTTCGATCATACGCAAACTGCTTTGAACGCTACTACCCTCTCACCTCCCGTGGTATCCTGGATGCCAACGAATTGATGCACTGTTACAACGACCGCGCTGCAAGCTTGCTCGTCTTGATGATGATTGCTCAGGGCGCCGCAAACATCCCAGACTCAGAAGCCAGGTGGCTCACTGGTGGCCTCACCGAGGCCTGCCGCATCTCGCTCTTCGACCTGATCGAGAAGAACATCATCATGTCTGGAGACCCAATCGTACTCCACTCAGCTCTGCTCTTCACCGTCCAGGCGGCATGGAGCGGCGACAAGTGGCAAATGGACATCGCCATGGGTCAGCGTGGCATGTACTCTTCGATGCTGCGTCACTCTGGCGTTCTTGACAACCGACCAGCCCCGGCTCAATCATCCGAGCGACGTGCGAGCAATGATCAATTGTGGGGCGAATGGATTCAGAACGAGAGCAGGAGTAGACTCGTCTACTCGTGGGCTATGGTGGATCAGGATCTTTCACTCTTCCACGACACCGCGCCACTCTTCTCTGTTACTGAGTTCGCCACCCCTATGCCTGATGCAGACCGTCTGTGGCACGCGAAGAGCGCCGCCGAGTGGTCAAGCATTTTCGAGCAAGTTCACGAATTCTCTGGCGGCTTCTCGTCCCTTGGCTCTGGTGCTAGGCCACTGTCGTTGAAGGATCTCTTCAGACACTTCCTTGACGACGAGATGATTCCCCTGGGCATTGAGATGACACCACTGCAGATGCGCTTGCTTTTGCACCCGCTGCAGACTCTTGTGTGTCAGTACAGCCAACTCCTCAGTTGCTTCTCTGATTCCATGTCGTCTCGCAACTCAAGCACACGCGCCCTCACCGCTGCTTCCACTCGCGCTCGCCTAGAAGAGGTGCAGTCTCTGCTCCAGCGTTGGTTCGACCTGGCCGAACGCTACCTCAAGGCCAACCCGATGTGCGCCATGATGCAGACCAACCTCGTCCTTTTCCACCTCATCAGCCTCAACGCAGTGACAAACTTCCCTGAGATCGAGCGCTTAGCCCGCCGTGAGAACACAGACGGCAGCCTCCAGCAGCTTGTCTGGCTGCACAAGCGATGCATCTCCGACGTCGAGGAGGCCGTCTTTCACTGCGGCCAAGTCCTCCGTCTGGTGCGCAGCATGCCTCGTGGCATCCGTCCTCCGTGGTGGGCTGCGGCGGTTTACCGCGCGACTCTCATTTTGTGGACCGACAGCTTGGTACACAACGGCAGCGCCATGCCTGCTGGCCCGAACGGCATGTACCCCGTTGCCGGACCATCCTTTGCCATTGACGCTCTGCCTTCTGACCACCCGCTCATCATTCGCTATCTCACCAAGCGTGAGGGTGCACCCTGTTTGACGAAGCGTGATGGTTCTCAGATCGGCATCGATCACACTTTCCCGGTGCTACAGCACTGCATTGGTGTGATCGACGAAGGAGCTTCTTCGCGCTTCTCCGATGGCATTCGTGGCAAGCTTGAGAAGCTCGCTCGTGGTTGAAATGTCTGATCACATCTCAAGCAATCACACTCCCACACAGGTTGGCAACATGTGAACAGCCCTTTCGCAAGTCTACCAATACTACGCATCACCTCGTCTCATGACGAAACACATACGCATGCAACACCCTGCCACAATCGCAGGCCATGCAAAGCAAAGCAAAACAAGCATCCACCGATGCAGCACGACGTACACGAATCCCATTTACCTGCATGCAACATGCTTTTCTGCGTTACCGCGATACCAGCTCCACCTAATGACCCACAGCATACACCGGCCAAGGGCGGGCCTTTCGGTTCATCTCTTGTCGTTTCTCTTTTCAAACTTATCTTGGGTGCGGCAGAGTTCATCTTACTCTTTGGATTTTTGCGTTTTGATTCTTCATCGTTGGAAGCGTGCGAGTCCGGGTTGGTTGGGTTAGATCTAATGCTGTAATGTCCTCTCTCTCTGGTTGGATGGTGACGAGACAAATGGGAAACAAGGAAAGCAGCGAGTGGGAGAAACAGTACAAGTGAACTAGATGAAGAGGAGGAAGGAGGTTGTCGACAGACAACAACCCGAAGGATGGATGCAAGCAGAAGCAAGTAGTAGCAATCTGAGAAGTTGAAACCTCCAAAAACAAGAACCACCGACCTCGTCTCAATCTATATACCTTTCTCCCATCTCCCCCTCATCTCCATCCATCCATCCTTCACAAGTGCGTGCGCCTCCCTGTTTCTGCCTGCCTGGAGGTTGTTGTTTGTCACTGCGTACCGATCGGACTTCCCCTCCTCCTTCCTTGCCATCTTCACCACGGTCCGGACAACCCCCGTTTCCCCGATCCTCTCTTATTTGCTGTGTCCCTAGGCTACGACGCTACGGACTATGGGGGCACTGTGTTATTGTTATACTTGGAACAGCGATATTGGAAAAAAGCCGCTTGAAGGTCATGGTGGCGCTTTGAGAGTTGCAACGGTGGGAAAGCAAGAAGATGAAGCATCGCTATTACGCTTGGAGTACGTTGCCTTCGATAGATCTTTGGACGATCATTGAAAAGCGCGATGCAAGTTCGGACAGACTATCGAGGCCATCGTTTAGAACAATATCACCCTCTTCGGACGAAACAGATGGAGTCGACTGTTCACCGCATACCTTCTTACCACCAACTACAACACCAACTCTGCTCCTACGCATATCCCACTCGTTTCACGGAACGCAATACATGTCAGAGGCGGTGGCACGGATACCGTTTGCGCAATCATGGTTGTTCACGGCGGAGAGCCGCAGCAAGACTCGCAAGGCTACAGGTTCCTGGACGTGCGTGCGTGCGTACGTGCGTGGCATTTCGGCATGGAGACCATGTGTCGGAGATCGGAGTTGTGCTATTTGAGATGTAGCGTGCTGTTGGTAAGGCTAGACTAATGCTAGACCACTGAATGCTATGGTTTTCGCTTTGTAACGTCTCTATAGAGGGTTTGCAAGGGTCGGAGACAATCGTTTCCTTCGTTCGAGGCTCTAGTGCTGTATCTCATTGCTGGTTTATGACAGACGAGCTCGACAATGATTGAATTCTTGGACCGTTCAGAACCGTGCGAACGTTACGGAGTCAAAACTCGCCCGACCGTCTGATATTGTCTGAGAGCATTTACACTTGGTTTGCCCATCTTAAGGGCAACGATCCAACCTCAATATCGACCGTGAGGTCAACTAACGATGAAGACGGAGCGGCGGCGACCCGATGCGCCGTAGCCTACGATCAATAACGGAAAGTCTTGAGCCGTGATATTGCGGCTCACAGAGCAAGTCTAGTGAGGTCCGTCAATACTGATGCCTCTACGATTAAACGCATATATGCAGGGCCGGAAGTCGGTAGCCGGAGTATACACGCGATCCTGTTTGACGAGCTGTACAGACAGCATGGTGCTGCAATGCAGCAGACTTGTGGACGAAGGTAAGGAGAGGCAAAAAACCATTGCTGTATCGTCTGCCATTGCTTTGTGATTCTTTGGAATCGATACTGTTCTGTATGCATTAGGGTATCTTGCACGCAGAGTACACCGGCTGCGAATGGTACTAGGGTCATTCTTAGTAGGTGCAGTCTCTTACTTGGCTACGATCGCCATTGAGATGTCATTAGAGCTTGGTTTGTACGCCAGCATCGATTCTGCTGATACTAGTGAACTCAGAACCAGAGACGGCTATGCTTGCCATTGAGATACGGTCGGCGAGGCGACCGGAGCTTTCACGCGCAAGAACAGTAGTCCCTCAGTGACAGGACACACAGCAGTCGTGTGCTAACACCAATAGCTCTCATCAGCCAGTCCAGGCAGAACTCAGCCCATAACTCAGATCTGGTATGACTGTCAAGCAGGACTAGCAATCATTCTAGACCACCAACAGCGCTCCACCATGTAAAAGCTCATGGCGGTGTAGAACACACAGTTGAAGATCATACTCGCATCAAGTGCTGTATATCACAAATCCACTACAGAGACTTACCAGCCGCCGGGGAAAAGTCAAGACGTCGCCTAAAAGCTCGGCTTGCCGGGCTGCCCTATAACGAGAAGCAGATATACCGGGCTACGAACACGAGAATGATGAACCTTGTAAAAGGGGAGCCAAGAGACGCGCGACTAGGACTCACCGCAACATCTGTCTGCCATTGGCATTATTGGCACCCAAATCGCAACTTCCGAATCGTTGGGCAAAACACTCGCGTTATCTGACTGGTCTGTTGAATGTCCAAAACAGACTCGCGACGTAGCAACAAGATTTCTGCCGCCAGTAAATTTAGTACACATCACGACCGGACAATTGCAAACAAAAATCCAATAAACCCCACAAAAAGGTTTTGTCTCACGAAAGCCAACAGGGTGGTGTTTGGTGTCAGCTTAGAGGAAGCTCCGCAATAATAATAGTAGCCGGGTAGGCGGGAAGGAAGGGCAGAGAAAGTTGAGTCCCTCAGTGACTTCCTAGTGGCGGTGACGGGTCGCTGGACGGGTGGTGCTCCGGGTTGGTTGTAACAGGCTTTCATCGTGGAGCAGTTGATGATGTCCACGATGTCGGTGAAGAGGAGATATAGGCGTAGTTGAGGGCCTCTGCAGTCTTGGACGGCATGGATGACTTGTGGATGTGGTAGTACCTCGATATTGCAGCGGCGGGCAGGGAGTGTAGGGGTATGTTGAGTGGTCGTGGGCCAACCGGCCGAAGAGGCGCGGTGGGGGGCCGATCGAAGGAAGATGGCACGGTGCTGATGGCGCTCCTTGCTGCGCCTTGTTCCTGGGTGTGCCTTTGGCGCTAAGGACGCAATTCCGATGTGTATGGGCCGAAAGCAGCACTCCGGCTCACGATCAGCAGTAGTGGCACTTCACGCGTCGCACCTCTCGCCCTCGCTCGCTCTGTCTGCAAGCCCGAGATGCCTGCCATAGTGCTGAGCTGTGCTGTTGCCCGTCTCAGCCTGCACCACAACCGGCCTTCCACCCTCACCTCTGTCTGCCCTCGTCGACACCGACGAGTGGGCAGGACGGCAAAAGTGGAGCCGTGCGCGGAGGCTGGAGGCCAAACTGCGCATTCGACGTATCATCCACACCTCCGTTGACAAGACAGCTCACCAAAGGGCTCCACGAGCTCGCGGCCTCGCGCTTTGTAGCATTGCGCGAGAGACCGGCGACATGCTCTGGAGTTCCTGGTGAGCTCGTTCACCGCAAGAAGCTATATAGACAAGTATCCTTCAACCTGTTCCCAAGTATCTTTCCCATCCACATCATCAGCCTCATCAACCAACTACCACTACCACTCTAACCAACACCTCCACCCAATCCAACAACCCCCCTCACAACCTCACATCAAAATGTCTGCTGTCGACACCTCCCGCCTTGACGGCAAGGTCGCCCTCGTCACCGGCTCCGGCCGTGGCATTGGCTCTGCGATGGCCATTGAGCTTGGCCGTCGTGGCGCAAAGGTCGTTGTCAACTACGCCAACTCCAAGGACACCGCCGAGAAGCTCGTCGACCAGATCAAGAAGAACGGCAGCGACGCCGTCGCCTACAAGGCTGACATCGGCAACGTCGACGAGACCATCAAGATGATGGACTTCGCCGTCGAGCACTTCGGCCAGCTCGACATCGTCTGCTCCAACTCCGGCGTCGTCTCCTTCGGCCACCTCAAGGACGTCACCGAGGAGGAGTACGACCGCGTCATGCGCATCAACACCCGCGGCCAGTTCTTCGTCGCCCGCGAGGCCTACAAGCACCTGTCCGTCGGCGGCCGCATCATCCTCATGGGCTCCATCACCGGCCAGGCCAAGGGCGTGCCCAAGCACACCGTCTACTCCGGCTCCAAGGGCGCCATCGAGACCTTCGTGCGCTGCATGGCCATCGACGCCGGCGACAAGAAGATCACCGTCAACTGCGTCGCCCCTGGCGGCATCAAGACCGACATGTACCACGCCGTCTGCCGTGAGTACATCCCCGGCGGAGAGAAGCTCTCTGACGACGAGGTCGACGAGTACGCCAAGACCTGGTCGCCCATGCAGCGCGTCGGCCAGCCCATCGACATTGCCCGTGTTGTCGGCTTCCTCGCTTCCCAGGACGGCGAGTGGGTCAACGGCAAGGTCATCGGCATCGACGGTGCCGCCTGCATGTAAAGCGTTTGCCATTTTCACAAAGCGACTTTTCACGATGGCATAGATTTTTGGGAGTACGGCAATGGATCTGACTTTGAGGTGCTCATGAGCGAATGTGACGAACTTAGAATAGTTGATGGGATGGAAGAATTATATACCATTTGGCAGAAGCAGCGGGTTGGTCGGTCAAGCGCTGACGGCTGCCTGCGAATAAAGAAACTTTTAAAACATTGAGCTTGCTGTCCCATTTCCTCTGATTGTGATCGTCTGTTCTGGTTTGGTGACCTTGTCGTGTTTCTGATGTTCTAAATAGATGCAACACTCTGGTCATTGGCCATATTCATACATCATCGTTCTGGTGACATCAACTGGTCGCCTCGAATTCTACGTACTGTACGACCGAATTGTGGTAGAATTAAGTGTGCTGTCATTGCATGAGCCACTGTTGTTGCTCGAATTGTGTTGCGACATCAAAAGTCACAGGACACGCTGATTGTGATCGTATCTGTTATTCACACCGGTAGGTCTTAGAAGGTGCTGTGAACCCTTCAAGAGAGATCCTACACCAGCGGTTCTCACGACATCATGTCTTCCAACGCCGTCGAATTTGTCATCAGCTTACGCTTCTTCATTGGCGGTCGTGCCGCAGACGTGGTAGATGTCGTTGGCTGCTGCTCCTTCTGCTCCTGTTCTGACGGAAGTACGTCGGTACAACGCTGCAAGCATACCATATCGTCTACCATCATATCCAGTCGAAGTCCCTGGCTCCCGCCTCGTCGGATCTGCAAGTTGAGCACTGGACGAAGGTCGATGGGGTCTTTCGAAGCTGAGATCCTACTGTTGAAGTAGTCGCTCACAATATTGTTCCAGGACAGCAGTCTACTGTGGCTGTAAGTCACCACGCTGTAAGCTTTTGATGACTCGACGAAGGCCATGAAGCCCTCCCTGCGAGGAAAGGGGTTAGCATTGATCACCCGAGATTGGGTATCTTGGATGCGCTTACTCTGCATCGTCACGCCAGCCTGATGTGGACTTTGTCTGGCGCCATTCAATGTTGCATCTATAGGCGCAGAACTCGTCCAGTGCTGGGAAAGCAGAAAGTCGGCCCAGCGACCATGCCGTGATGCCGACCTGGCAGAACAGAAATATCGACTGAAGATGCGGGAAAGCACCCTCTTCACGTGCTTGATCGGCCCAAGTCCTCAAGACCCGATCATTGAACCCTTCATCAGCCGCGGTCGCATGATTGGTGGCCATGTGGAATCTGCGCAGATTTCGAAGCTCGGAGACACGCACAAGGTCTGCATGAGATGTCTCTGTAGTGATGTCGAGTGTGGTCACCCACGCACATTCAGCATGAATTGCCTGCGGGATAGCCAGCCCGAGGTGCTTGCAGCTTCCGACGTGGTCATGCAATATGCTACGTTGACCGATCTCGGACTGTGCGAAGACGCGCCAAACGCGGACACTGCCAAGTTGTCTTTTGCATTGTCAGTGATTTTCAAATGGTTCAGTCATGCCGGAATTACCCACGAGCGTTGAATGGCTTTCCAAATCTGTTTCAATATGTCTTCCGGGACCGTGCTGAGCGAGTCGGTGTCTAGATTGCCAAGGTTGCAGAGTAGCTTGCGAAGAGCAACCAAGTAGAGGGAGTCGATTCCATCTCCTGTAGATTGAAGTTTCGGTGGCTGGCCGAGACATCGCTTCGAGAAGTCGCGTGCATCTGACCTTTTCTTAGACTTCTTGATGACCTTCTCGCTGAAGACCAGTCCCGAGTCGCGGTCGAACGGCATGGCTGCGGCTGTAATGGAGGATCGAATTCATTCAGGAGCCCTATTCGTTTGTCGTGTTGAGATCACATTGTAGGGCTGAATGTGCGCGCAGAGTCGGAGCGAGTAGATATTGGTCGCATAAACTTTTTTGAGGTTGCGCGTGGTAAGGCGATATCGTGCGCTTCATGTTCGTTGTCTGGTCAAATTAGGGTTACTTAAGGGTTGTCACCGCCTGCCCAAAGCGGACTTGAGTTTGCGATCAAAAGTATTAGTATTCTAGCAAGCGAGATGCGGGTATCTAGAGTAATGACTCGCTCCGGCTTCGCGGGTCAGGTGCAGACGAGTGGAGAGGGAAAGCTGCTCACTCCGATCGCATTCACGCTCATTCACTCTCACTCGCCGCATATATCGCTCTCGTGTTTCTTCCTTACCCTGCGCATGCATCATGCCCTCTGCCCTCTGCCAAACCCGGCAATGTTGATACGAAAGCCTCTGTTCATCTCCAGCACCTACGGCGGCCTTCAAGCCTTTCATACGTCCGCCACACAACCACAGTCGTCGACGTCATCATCAAGCCGGTGCTGGACAAAATCGAGCACACGACACCATCACCAATGCAACCATAAGGGCTATGCCACGTTGAGTGGTACTGGAAGAGAGCACGTTCATGAGAAAGACCACGATTGGCCGCTGACGCCAAAGGGCCAGCGATGCCCAACACCTTATCAGATCTTCGCTTTGAAGAAGGACCAGGCGTACAGCAAGGCTCGCTTCTACCAATTGGTCAAGCTCTACCACCCCGATCGGAGTGATTGCTCCGACAGTAGAATTTCTCAAGAAATCAAATCCGAGCGATACAGACTCGTGGTTGCCGCAAACATTATACTGTCCGACCCGGTCAAGAGAAGCGCATATGATCGCATTGGCGCAGGATGGGACGGCAACGCAGATATTGTAGGGAAGGCCGGTAGTGGTGCATCCGGACCTTTCCACCAGAACTGGCGGGATCCTTCTGACCCGGTCTGGCAGAACGCCACATGGGAAGATTGGGAACGCTGGCGTGAAGCGAAAGAAGACGAGGCCATGGGTGTGAAGCGAGAGAAGCAGTCTCCATTGTACATGAACAACAGCTACTTCATCGCACTCATAGCACTCTTCGCTCTGATGGGAAGTTCGGCAAATGTGCACCGCGCGCAAGAGAATGGTCAGAACTTTGTCGAGCAACGGGATATTGTCCACGATCGGGCCGCGAAAGAGTTGAGGAAGGTGAAGCAAGACGTACAGGGAATGGGTGGCCGCGAAGAGCGTATCCAGTGGTTCATCCGGAACAGAGAAGCCACCATGGGCATCGCTACGGACGACGTTGAAACGATGCGGCAGGAGAAGGCCGACAGACTCATGCCGGAACGTGAGATCTGCAGAAGTGAGGCCATCGTCGAGGACAAGAGCTGAGTCGTCAAACTCTTGATCGAGCAACGTCATTGATATTGCCTGATACCATCAAGATCATCGCTTAAATCAACCGCGATAAGGACGGCACGGCTTCGTTGCAGTATCGAAAGCTACGGCAGTCATCATGCAAGTACAGCGCACCATGCTTGCACCGTCATGGTTTGCCATGTTTCCCGTTGCGGAACGACGATGACTTCTACAATCGGTGCCGCCGATATCTGCGGCTAGGTCGGTCTTCACCAGGCTGACGCTACGCCTGGAGGATCGGCCCATCGCTGCAAGTGCAAATACATCAGTACTTCCCAATGCTGGTAAGCCCTATGCACTTCGCTTCCATCGCAGCTCAAGCTCAACGGCAGCTTGCAGCATGCGGCGCAGCACAGTGCATCGCAGCACTCGACATTGCAGGGCTTACGCACAGCGGCCGAGGCCCGATTCATGGCCTGCCTACTTACACGTTTTGCCGACATGTACCAGTGTCGCCATCTCACCACCTTCGCATCGCATCGCCAACATACGATGCCGGCAGGGCCGCGCTTACACGGGTATCGGCTGCGATTGTCGCTTTGCAGCTAGGCCCACCTCATGCACGTCAGACAGACCTGCATGGGCACGTGGGTACGGTCGGTCGGCGGCAGGCCTGGTATCGCCTCGCACGCGAGGCTGTATGCTAGTGGGCCTGATATCGGGAGAGGAACTGAATGGTGGTAATCCTACGCTGATAATTTTACGTGATCCTTCCTTCGATAATCCTGGGAATGAGCTTCAGGAGAATTGGCGAGAAATCTCCTTCTCCGCGGACTCTTACGTGAGGAAATCTCCTTATTGCACTCACGACGATGCGAGCGGATGTGACATCACAAGAATCTGGGATATAGCGATGTATAGTCGACAGTAACGCATC
>Ga0265797_10010431_pt1 | contig 11849 bp, 7 predicted proteins | sample P2T30metagenome_FD_192433 | JGI IMG/M metagenome (GOLD analysis project Ga0265797, IMG submission 192433) | Plant litter microbial communities from East Loma Ridge, Irvine, California - P2 T30 | ecosystem: Environmental > Terrestrial > Plant litter > Unclassified | place: USA: California... | reverse complement strand
CGACGACTTCTTCAACACCACCGTCAACCCCACCACGGGCCGTGTCACCGACACGCTCGACCCGGCACGGATCGGTACCTCGCTGCTGACGCTGCCGCGGCGGATCCAGTTCCGGCTCGGGTATCGCTTCTAAGGCATCCGTGCCGAGCGGACGGCGTCGCAGCGCCGTCCGCTTCTTTTTGTCCGAATGTGTTGCGTGAGGCTTACCCGATGATCGACCGGCGTCACTTCCTCGGCTCCGGTGGGCTGGCGCTCGTCGGATTAGCAAGTGGCGGGATGGCCGCCCCGCGCCGCCGGACACGACCCAAGGCGGTCATCGCGCCGCAGGAACCGCTGATCGGCGACCTGCAACGCCGCACCTTCCAATATTTCTGGGACACGACCGACGCCGCGACCGGGCTCGCGCCCGATCGCTGGCCGACGCCGTCCTTCGCGAGCATCGCGGCGACGGGGTTCGCGCTGACCGCTTATCCGATCGGGGTGGTCAACGGCTGGATCACCCGCGACCAGGCGCGCGCGCGGACGCTCGCTACGCTGCGCTTCTTCGCCAATGCGCCGCAAGGCCCTGCCCCAAGCGGCACCGCGGGGCACAAGGGATTCTTCTACCACTTCCTCGACATGCAGAGCGGGACTCGCTTCCGCCAGACCGAGCTGTCGACGATCGATACCGCGTTGCTGCTGGGTGGCGTTTTGTTCGCGCAGAGCTGGTTCGACAGCGACCATCCGGGCGAAGCGCAGATTCGGGCGCTCGCCGAGCAGATCTATGCCGCGGTGGACTGGACGTGGTTCACCCCGCGCGCGCCGTTCGTGTCGATGGGATGGCATCCCGAACGCGGCTACATCCCGAGCGACTGGGACATCTACAATGAGTCGTTGATGATGTACCTGCTCGCGCTCGGATCGCCGACGCATCCGCTGCCGGCCGACACCTGGAACGCATGGACCGACCGCTTCGCGCCCTCGTGGAGCGACCGCTGGGGGGAGCCGCACCTCGCCTTCCCGCCGATGTTCGGGCATCAATACAGCCAGACCTGGGTCGACTTCCGCGGCATCCGCGACCGGTTCATCGCGAGCAAGGGCATCGATTATTTCGAGAACAGCCGCCGCGCGACCTATGGCCAGCGCGCCTATGCGATCGCCAATCCGGGCAAATTCGCGGGCTATGGCGCGGACTGCTGGGGACTGACCGCGTGCGACGGGCCGGGAGATTTCAAGGTTACGATCGACGAGGTCCCGCGTAGCTTCTTCAGTTACTCGGCGCGCGGCCCCGATGATCGGGACGACGGCACGATCGCGCCGACCGCGGCGCTCGGATCGATCGCGTTCGCGCCCGAAATCGTCCTCCCCGCCGCGGGGGCATTGCACCAGCGCTACGGCCGCGGAATCTACCAGCGCTACGGGTTCATCGACGCGTTCAATCCGACGCTGACCACCGCGCGGCAGGACATGCGGCATGGCCATGTCGACCCCGGCATCGGCTGGATCGACCACGATTATATCGGGATCGATCAGGGGCCGATCGTCGCGATGATCGAAAACCGGCGGACCGGGCTGATCTGGCGGACGATGCACCGCAATCCGCATCTCCGGCGCGGGCTCCAGCGCGCCGGCTTTACCGGTGGATGGCTCGCCTGAACGGATCATTACGACAGGGTCGATGGATTGGGTACGAGCGTTCACTTCGGCGCAAATCGTCAGCATTCTGGCGCACCGCTATTGCCCATCCCCGGCGTAGGAATAGCCTCGGTGATCCAAGCAGCGTTCGAGTCGGCCTCCAAGCAACCGTCGAACGATCGCCGCGAGTGACAGGAGAGCGGTCATGGACCTCGACGCCAGAGCACATGCGGTAGAGCCACGCGCCATTCTGGTGAGCGTGGCGGGCGACCCGCCGGCGCAGGGCGGGATCGAACAGGTGGTGCTGGACCTCGCCAAATTTCATAACGGTCGCTGGGCTTTGCAGCTGGACGCGGCGTTTGCGCACCGCGAGACGCCGGTGGTGATCCTGGCACAGGGGCTCGCGTGTCTGGCCGTGTCCTGGTGGGCGCAACTGTCGCCGCGCAGCTATCTGCGGTCGGTGCGGGGCGCGGTGTTCGATTCGCCGCTGTCGGTGGATTTCGCGCATGTCGCGGCGGCTGCGAGTTTTCGCACCGGCCCGACCTATCGCCTGCCCTTCCCGTCGGTGGTGGTCAGCGATGCGTCGTTCCAGATCGAGCAGGTTCTCGCGCTGGCCGACAAATGGGGCAGCCAGTTCGTCGCGCAACCCAGCGACCTCGACGCGGATCACACCAACCGGCACGCGTCGTCGGACGGCACGGCAGCGCTGCTGGCCCATGCGCGCTTGCTCGACCGCGCCGATGCCGAGACGCAAGGACGCGCAAAGGGGCTCAGGGTGCACCCGCTTCCCGCGGACGGCAGGCGGTGACATGGTCCCGCCGCCCGGAGTCGCCACGTGTGAGGCGATCCCCACAAGCGGTTGATTGACAGCGGGTTTAACCTCACTAACACTTCGCCCAATGCCCGCGCTTCCGAAGTCCACCACTCTGGCGCTGCCGCCGGAATATGATCGCTTCGTCGAGGAGCAGGTCGCCTCCGGTGTCTACCGCGATGCCGATGACGTGCTCGTCGCGGCAATGGCGTTGTTGCGTGCGCGGGAAACAGCACGCCAGTCGGCCGCGCCGCACCCGCAATGGCCGCATGATGGCGGGACGTGCGGCAGTATCCTGCGCGCGCGCGACTGGAGCAGGACCGCGCTCGGCCCGATCGAGGACTGGCCGCCCGAACTGCGCACGACCGTCACCAACATCCTGCATTCACCCGTCGCCAAGGTCCTGATGTGGGGCCCCGACCACATCATGCTGTATAACGATCCCTATTGCGCGATCGCGGGAGATCGTCACCCGACGGCGTTGGGGATGCCGGTGGCCGCAGCCTTCCCAGACGTGTGGGACTGGAACCGTCCGATCCTCGAGGCGGGCTATCGCGGCGAACGGCTGTCGCACCGCGACCAGCCGATCGTGTTCGACCGCCCCGACGGTCAGGAAACGATGGTCCTCGACATGTTCTATACCCCTGTTCACGACGCGGAAGGTCGCGTCGGCGGGATCATGTGCACGCTGGTCGACAATAGCGCACGGGTCGATGCCGAGCGCCTCGTCGCGGCGACCGCGGCGGAACTGCGCCGGATCACCGATGCGGTGCCGATGCTGGTGTCCTACGTCGATCGCGATCAGGTCTATCGCTTCGCCAACGGCTGTTACCGCGAATGGCTCGACATCGATCCGGACACGATGCTGGGAGAGACGGTCGAGACGGTGCTGGGCGCGGACCTGTACGAACAGCGCCGCCCGTCGATCGAACGTGCGCTGGCCGGGGAGCGGGTGTCCTCCGAAGCCATGCTCCAGCATCGCGACGGATCGTTCCGGCGCAGCGAGATCCGCTACATCCCGCATATCGATCCCGACGGATCGATCCCGGGGGTCCATATCCTCGCGATCGACATCGAGGAACGCGCCGAACGCGAAGCCGCGCTTGCTGTCAGCAATGGGCGGTTTCGCACCGCGATGGATGCGATTCACGGCGTCCTGTGGACCAACAGTCCCGATGGACGAATGACCGGCGAGCAGCCGGGCTGGGCCGCGCTGACCGGCCAGTCGATCGACGCGTATCAGGGGTATGGCTGGGCCAATGCGCTGCATCCCGATGACGTCGAACCGACCACGCAGGCGTGGCGCGCAGCGGTCGCGGCCAAAGCCATGTTCTTGCATGAGCATCGCGTGCGGCATCATTCGGGCAAGTGGCGCACTTTCGCGGTGCGCGCATTGCCGTTGCTCGACGATGCCGGGGAGATCCAGGAATGGGTCGGCGTCCACACCGACATCACGCACCAGCGCGCGGCCGAGGCGGCGTTGCGCCAACAGGCCGAAAAGCTTGCGCGCGAGGCGACGCATCGTCGGCGCGCCGAGGATCAGTTGCGCGTGCTCAACGAGGAGCTGGAGGCACGCGTGATCGCGGAGATCGACGAACGCCGCCAGGCCGAGGCGAAGCTCGCGCAGTCGCAGAAGATGGAGACCGTCGGCAAATTGACGGGCGGCGTCGCGCACGACTTCAACAATTTGCTGCAGGTCGTGTCGGGCAATCTGCAACTGCTGGCGAAGGACATTGCGGGCAACGACCGCGCCGAGCGTCGCGTCGCCAATGCGATGGCGGGCGTTTCGCGCGGCGCGAAGCTTGCCGCGCAACTGCTAGCCTTTGGCAGACGTCAGGCACTCGAGCCCAAGGTCGTCAACGTGACTCGCTTCGTGCGTGCGATGGACGACATGCTGCGCCGTGCGATCGGCGAGGGGATCGAAGTCGAGACGATCGTCGGCGGAGGTCTGTGGAACACCTTCATCGACCCCGCGCAGATCGAGAACGCCTTGCTCAACCTGGCGATCAACGCGCGCGACGCGATGGAAGGTCAGGGCAAGCTGACGATCGAACTCGGCAATGCGCATCTCGACGACGCATACGCCAAGGCCAATGACGACATGACGCCGGGCCAATATGTCATGCTGGCGGTGTCGGACACGGGGAGCGGGATGCCGCCCGAGGTGATCGACAAGGTGTTCGAGCCGTTCTTCTCGACCAAGAGCGAAGGCAAGGGTTCGGGGCTTGGCCTGTCGATGGTGTACGGGTTCGTCAAGCAATCGGGCGGGCACGTAAAAATCTATTCGGAGGTCGGCGAAGGCACCACGATCAAGCTGTATCTGCCGCGCGCGATGCAGTCCGAGGACGTCGAGGTGGCAACCGTGATCGGGCCGATCGTCGGGGGCAGCGAAACCGTTCTGGTCGTCGAAGACGATGCCGAGGTACGCGACACCGTGGTCGAGATGTTGTCCGACCTGGGATATCGCGTGCTTAAGGCGGTGGATGCGGCGAGCGGGCTGAGCGTGATCGACAGCGGGATATTGATCGACGTGCTGTTCACCGACGTGGTGATGCCCGGCACGCTGAAAAGCCCGGAGCTGGCGCGCAAGGCGCGCGAGCGGCTCCCCGACATCGCGGTGTTGTTCACATCGGGCTATACCGAGAATTCGATCGTCCACGGCGGCAAGCTCGATTCAGGCGTAGAGCTGCTGTCGAAACCCTATAGCCGCGAGGCGCTTGCGCGGAAGTTCAACCATGTCCTCGCCAACCAGCGCCAGCGCAAGGAAAACAGGGCCGCGCTGCGTGGTGACGACAGTTCGCTTGCCGCCATCGCGGAACGCGTGACGCGCCGTACCGTCCTGCTGGTCGAAGACGACGATCTGATCCGCACGAGCAGTGCCGAGATGCTCCAGGCGAGCGGCTTCGCCGTGATCGACGCGGCAAGTGCCGAGGAGGCGATCTCGGCAATCATCGCCTTGCCGATCGACGTACTGATCACCGACGTCAATCTGCCCGGCATGTCGGGCCCCGAACTGGCACGGACCGCGCGCGCGCAACGTCCCCAACTGGGGATCGTCTTCGCGAGCGGCGACCTGACCACAATCGCGACGGACGTGCCCGCGGTGCAGCTTCCCAAGCCGTATCGCCCGACGCATCTGATCGCCTCGGTCGAGCGTGCGCTTGCGATCGCCGGAGGCGCGGCGCCGTCCGACTGACCGGACGGCACGGGTACGAAGTCTCTCTGCGTTTTGCGCGATGTGCGATACACAGTCGCAAAAAGCGGAGGAGATGATCGATGAAAAGCCTGTTCCCCCTTGGCGTGGCCACCGTGCTTGTGATTGCCGCCCCCTTCTCCGGCTCCGCCTCGGGTGCCGCGCAACCCGCCGCACCGACCGTGACGATCGACAGCGGACCGATCCGCGGGGCGTTGGACGAAGGCGTGGTGAGCTGGAAGGGTGTTCCGTTCGCCGCAGCCCCGATCGGCCCGTTGCGCTGGCGCGCGCCGCAACCCGTGGCGGCATGGCAGACGGTGCGCGACGCGACGACCTATGCGCATGATTGCATGCAGGTGCCCTTCCCCAGCGACGCGGCACCGCTTGGCACGCAACCCGCGGAGGATTGCCTGTACGCAAACGTCTGGAAACCGGCGCAGGCGCGCGGCAAGCTTCCGGTGATCGTGTGGATCTACGGCGGCGGCTTCGTCAACGGTGGGGCGTCGCCGCCGACTTATGCGGGGGCCAATGTCGCGAAGCAGGGCGTTGTGTTCGTCAGCTTCAACTACCGCGTCGGGCGGTTCGGCACCTTCGCGCATCCGCAACTCACCAAGCAGAACCCCGACGGCGGGATGCTCGGCAATTACGGGTTCATGGATCAGATCGCCGCGCTGAAGTGGGTCCAGCGCAACGTTGCGGCGTTCGGCGGCGATCCGGCCAATGTGGCCATCATCGGCGAAAGCGCGGGCGGTATGTCGGTGCATGCGCTGGTGACCTCGCCGCTGGCGAAGGGATTGATCGCCAAGGCGATCGTGATGTCGGGCGGTGCGGGCAAGACCGCCCCCGACGCGACGCTGGCATCGGCGGAACAGATCGGCGTCAATTTCGCCACCGCGCACGGCGTGTCGGCGGGCGATGCTGACGCGATCGGCAAATTGCGCGCGCTGAGCGCGGAGCAAGTCACCGACGGGTTGAGCATGATGCAACTGTTCCGCCCCGCCCCCGGGCCGAAGACCTTTACCGGCCCGATCGTCGATGGCACGGTCGCCGTCGATACGGGCAAGGCCTATGCTAGCGGCGCGTTTGCGCATGTGCCGATGATGATCGGTGCGACCAGCGCCGACATGGGGGGCAAGACGGGGTTCATGATCGGCGGCGCGCGGAGTGCAGCGATCGCGGTGTCGGACAAGGGCGTGCCGGTGTACGCATACCGCTTCTCCTATGTCGCCAATTCGGTGGATCGCCCTGGTGCGGACCATGCATCGGACATTCCGTTCTTCTTCGACAATGCCGGGGTCAAATACGGCCCCGCGACCACGCCGCGCGACGCCGGGGTGGGCAAGACGATCAGCGCCTATATCGTCAACTTCGCGAAGACGGGGAACCCGAACGCGGCGGGACTGCCGGTGTGGCCGTCGTACCGGCATGACAGCGACGCGCTGATGGACTTTTCGGCGGCGGGCACCGCGCAGCCGCAGAAGGACCCGTGGGGCGCCGAGATCGAAGCGGCGGGGCAACCGAGTTAAAGCGCGACGCGGCGTGGGGGTGTCCAGGTCAGCAGGGCGTGCGTCGGGAAGCGGCACGGGAGGCGCTTGAAGCCCATCCGCGCGTAGAGCCTGATCGCGTCGGTATTGTGGAGTTCGACGTGGAGGTAGACCGACGCCGCCGCCGCTTCGGCGGCGTCCTGGATGCACCGCAGCAATGCCGATCCGCGTCCGCGTCCGCGTTCCGATGCGAGCAGCGAAAGTTCGATCAAATGCCAGTCGCGCCCGTTGCGGTCGAGCGACAGCCGGCCGATCGGTACGGGGGCGTCGTCCGGATCGAGGCGGTCGATGATCCAATAGTCCGCCAGCGGATGTGCGCGCAGGTAATGCGCATGTTGCAGCCGGAACTGATCCGCGACAAACGCTTGCGCGGCGTGCTCCGTCCACCCGTTCAACTCGGGCGCGCGGACACTGGCGTAGAGCGTCAGCAGGAACGGAACGTCCGCATTGCACGCCGTGCGAAGCTGGAGGCCGGGGGGACATAACGCGTCGGCAACCGGACGGTCCGGCAACAGGAAAGCGAAGCGAACGCCGCTCATCCGGCTGGCCGCCAGTGCGGGTGGAAAGTCATGTCCATTCTCGATCCATCGCCTGTCGGACGCGCGCATTCTTCGCCAGACATCAGCGCAACGGGCGCTTCTGCTCGGGAGGATGACTGGAATGCGTGTGGTGACACCGGAGGATTTCGAACCGTGGGTCGGTCGCCCGGTCCGCATCGACAGCGCACCCCGACCGATCGAGCTGCTGCTCGCGCGGATCGACCGGATGCCGCCGATCGTGGGGGCCGACTTTCGCGAACCGTTCTCGATGCTGTTCGAAGCGCCATGGTCCGTGCTCCTGCTGGATGCGACCTATGCGTTCGATTGCGGTCGCGGCGGGCCCTATGCCTTCCACGTCACGCAAATCATCTCGCGCGGCCGGACGCGCCGCTATCAGGCGATCTTTACCTGAGCCGACGCGGAAGAATCGCCGCGCGTCAGTTGGGATTTTCGGGCCAGATGCCGACCGTCGCGATGATCGTCGTCACCGCTAGGAACGGCGGCATCACACTGACGGGGGCGCTCGCTCCGCTAGGTTGCACGATGACCGTGCCACCGATCCCCGACACGGTTCCGCTAACCCCCGCGAGCGTGACAGGTACGATTCCTGGCTGGCTTGCCTTCGCAGCCGGAACGTACAGCACCGGGGCCGCGTCCGGATCCTGCACCGTCCCGAGGTACGATCCATCCTGCGGGGCCGCACTCTCGTTCGGCACGGTGGCGCCCGCAAGCGCGGTCAGCGTACCTTGGACCGTCGGATTGCCGGTCATGGTGAGGGTAGCGCCATGATTATGCGCCGGTAATTGCGCCGTATTGAGTGAAACGGTCTCGTAGCCGCCCTTGGCGCCGGGAAGGCGCGGGGTCAGCCCCGGCCCCTGTCCGGTTCCGATAAACGCACGCCCTTGCGCATCAGGCAGCGCGAAGGTGCTGGTTCCATTGCCCCCGAACGTGTTTCCCAGCAAGGCAAACAGGGCATTGTTCTGGCTGACCTGCATGATTGCACCATTGCAGACGAGCCAGTTGACCGGAGCATAGCGGAAGCCGACATGCAGGATTTGACCAATGAACGGGTCCATTCTTTCCTCCTCCTGAAACGAGAATGGTTCATGGGCGAATAGCGCAAGTGTTACATGCTTCTTATCGTCCGTTTCGGCGCAGTAATTCCAATCCAGTCGAGCTTGTTGGCATATTTATTGAATATTTTAGGTACTAATACTATAGTCTGAAAAATAACCATCAAGGTTATGACCCCCTGAGGCACGGGGGGATGGATGAGACTCAGCCTTGGATTTCGACCGCGCACGCGCCTGGTTCGCGCACCCCGGCGTCTGGCCAGCATAGCGATCGCCGGTGCGATCATGGCCACCGCCCTGCTCCCGGCATCCGCGCACGCGGAAAGCACCGGATGCGCCGCCGTCAACGCCGGTTTGCTCAACTTCCACGCCTTGATCATCAGCGCCGAAGCGAACCAGCCCGAAACCACCAGCGGTGTTAAGAGCAATGCCGGTGCGATGTCGATGATGCGCACGACGACGTCCTACGTCGACAATGTTGCAGGATCGACCGGGTTCGTCCCTGACGCAAGCACCACCTATGCGTTCACCACAGGGGACAAGCTGCAATTCAGTGCGACTGTCACTTCAATCAGTGGGGTCAATAACACCCGTATGCGTTTCCGCGCGGAAACCGGTTCGGGCGGCGGCGGTTACCTGACCGGATCGGCACGGGTCGACACGCTCGTCACCGGTACGTTCACCGGCTTCTACGTCATTCCCGCAGGGTTGAAAGGGGTCGGCATGTCGATCGACTCGCCGGCCGGTGGCGGTTCCACCTCCGACATTTCGGTCACGTGCGTCCCCTTTGCCGCAGCCACTCCGTCCCTCGCCGTATCGATGACGCACACCGGCACCCCCACACAGGGCGGCACCGTGGACTATACGATCACGCCCAGCGCGAGCGTTGCCGACACCAGCGGGAACCTGACGCTCGCCTTCACCCTGCCGACCGGACTGAGCTACGCGTCCGGCACCGGGACGGGCTGGAGCTGCACTTCGTCGGGCTGCACCTATGCCAGTACGATCACTGCCGGGGCGAGCGGGAACGCGCTGACCTTGCGCGCCAATATCGCCGGTACCGCCGCGACCAGCCTTACACCGAGCGTATCGCTGTCGGGTGGAGGCGCCGCCAGCGCAGCAACCGCCAACGATCCCACCACGATCGCGCAAGTCGCCGCATCGGTGACGGTCGCCGCGGGCGACAACCAGTCCACCAACACCGGAACCGCGTTCACGACTCCGCTCAGCGTGACGGTGCGCGACGCGGCGAATGCGGTGATTCCCAATGTGGCCGTCACCTTCGCCGCGCCGGCATCGGGCGCGAGCGGCAGCTTCTCCAACAGCAGCAACACGATCTCGGCCAACGCATCCGGCGTGGGCGTTGCGAGTTCGGGAACGTTCACCGCCAATGCGACGGCAGGGGCGTATTCGGTCACGGCGACCGCGGGCGTGGCGTCGGCGACGTTCTCGCTGACCAACACGGCTCCGGCGGCGGTGCCCACGGTGACCGGCATCGCCCCCACATCCGGATCGACCGCGGGTGGTACTTCGGTGACGATAACGGGCACCAACCTGAACGGCGCGACCGCGGTACAGTTCGGCGCGACCCCCGCCAGCGCCTTCACCGTCAACAGCGCGACTCAGATCACCGCCACCGCCCCCGCCTCCAGTGCTGGCGTGGTGGACGTGACGGTCACCACCGGCGGCGGCACCAGTGCGACGACCCCTGCGGACCAATTCACCTACGCGCTTGCCCCCGCAGCGCCGACGATCACGGCCGCGCCGCCGACGCTGTCGAACGCTACCGGCACGACCTTCCAGTTCACGCTCGCCAGCGGCACGGCGGAATGTGCGATCGACAGCGGCAGCTTTGCTGCATGCACCAGCCCGGTAACGTTGACCGGTCTGTCCGACGGCGCGCATGTGTTTCAAGTCCGCGCGACCAACGGCGGACAGACGAGTGCGGCTGCGTCGCACAACTGGACGATCGACGCCAATCCCCCTGCGGCCCCTGTCGTCACGACGCCCGCCGACGGAGCGAACCGCCTTGTCTCGCTGCGCAGCGTCACGGGAACCGCGGAGCCGGGGAGCACGGTCACGGTCTATCTCGATGGCACGTCGGATGGCACCGCAACCACCGATGGGTCGGGGAACTGGACCCATATGCTGACCGCGCTGACCGCGGGCACGCGCACCGTGAAGGCACGCGCGAGCGATGCAGCGGGCAATACGTCGACGGATTCGATGACCAACACCTTTACCGCGGTGGCGCTGCTGACGGCGACGCAAGATACGTCCAGCGTGACTGCGGTCATCAATATCGCGATCACGGCGGTCCAGCCGGTGACCGTGACGGGTGGCCTTGCACCGATCGGCTTTGCGCTCAGCGGCGGCACCTTGCCCAACGGGCTGGCCTTCGACAGCACAACCGGTGTGCTCTCCGGCACGCCGACGAGCACGCTGGCGGCGACAACCTTCACCGTCACCGCAACCGACGCCCTCTCGCAAAGCGCCGCGCAAACGTTCAGCCTGAGTGTGGGCACTGCGCCCCAGGCGATCAGCTTTGGTTCGACCGCGCCAGTCGCCGCCGTGATCGGTGGCGCAACCTATACCCCCACGGCAACGGCTACGTCCGGGCTGACGGTCACGTTCACGATCGATGCCTCGAGCAGCGGCATCTGCACCCTGTCTGCGGGCGTGGTCAGTTTTGCAGCCTCCGGCACGTGTCGGATCAATGCCGACCAGCCCGGAAACGCCGGTTATGCCGCAGCACCACAGGTCCAGCAAAGCTTCACGGTGAGCGCCGCGAGCCAGACGATCGGTTTCACCTCGACCGCACCCGTTGCCGCGATCGTCGGTGGCGCGACCTACACGCCGGTCGCAACCGCCACCTCCGGCCTGACCGTCGCGTTCACGATCGATCCCGCGAGCAACGGCATCTGTGGCATCGCCGCTGGCGTCGTCAGTTTCACCGGTGCCGGGACATGCCGGATCAACGCCGACCAGCCCGGCAACGCCAGCTACGCGGCCGCACCGCAGGTCCAGCAGAGCTTCACCGTAAGCACGGCAAGCCAGACGATCGGTTTCACCTCG
>Ga0265797_10010430_pt1 | contig 11849 bp, 3 predicted proteins | sample P2T30metagenome_FD_192433 | JGI IMG/M metagenome (GOLD analysis project Ga0265797, IMG submission 192433) | Plant litter microbial communities from East Loma Ridge, Irvine, California - P2 T30 | ecosystem: Environmental > Terrestrial > Plant litter > Unclassified | place: USA: California... | reverse complement strand
GGCGTCGCCGTTCGTACTGCCATCTGGTGAGTAGCCGTTCTCGGCTGGTGATGGTGCGGACTCTTCTGGGACGAATTCGGCGTCTTCTTTCTCCTTGTCGTAAACGATGAGCGATCCATCCATGTGCGCCGCAAGGAAATAGTTGTCTTTGTTAGGCAACCACCAGATAGCGCTTATTGCCGAATTGTTGATTATACCGTTCTTGTTGATGCGAGCGTACTTTTGTGATATTGGCTCGTACCAGATTACATCGCCAGTGTTGAATCCTAGAATCACGTCGATGTGACTGCTTGATTGGGTGAATCGGTTCACATCATGACAGATAGCATGCGCTTTCGTAAAAAGCACTTTTGTCATGTTTTCTGTCTTCATGTCTGAGGGTGCCGAAAGGTCCAGCCACATGAAGGCACGATTGACGTTCGCGAATGCAAAGATCCCATCGGGCTGGTGTTCGCCGAGTCTCTTAGCCATCGACTCGTGTGGAATTACTCGTGACACGAACGAGGAGTTGCTTTTCACAATATTGTTCTTTGGCTTGGGTCGCTCATCTTTCTTCTTGCCCTTTACCGCGACAGGTAACAGCGCTGGGTTGCCGTCACCAAAAGTCGTTCTTGAGCCAGGTTGTGCTGTGTGTCCATACCCGTCGACCGAAGAGCCGACGTCGCTCTTCGAAGCAAATGATTCTTCTTGTATACTTTGGAAGTTTGACTTTGCGCTTTGCGTTGTGATTGTGCGGAACAGACTTTGCGATTGTGGTGCCCTCTTAGGCGCAAACACAACGGTCGAGAGTTTTGTGCCAGATGTAGGTGGTCCTATCGTCGTGGCCAACGGATTGTTATTCGGCTGGGGCGCATCGCTAGGATGAGGCGGAGGTGTTGCTAGGTGCATATCATCGCGCAGGACGTATGTGCCTTCTCCGACCACGAGCTGGTACTCTGGGCCTGTAGGGTGGTCGAGTGTGTTGTTGGTCTCTAGCAGGGCGCCGCCTGGCATGCCAGTGTAGAGCTGGCCATTGGGATAGCGGGGTGGAGGTGGGAGGACACTGTTGGAGAGCGCCCAGGAGGGCTTATCGTCAGCGACCAGCAGCAGTGCAGCGTATGGCAAGAGAGGTGTGATAGCGTGCTTGGGCAGTACACGGGGTGATATCGGAGCACATGCAGGTGCTGGGATTGGGCGAGCGAGGGCAGCTTACAACATGGCGGCGGCGTGGCAGGCGATGTATGAGTGTTGTTCAAGGGGAGTCGCGCATGGCCTGGCTTGCAATAGAAAGCGACAACTATAGTAGGGAACAAGCAGCAGTCAACGAAGGAGAGGACGCGCAGTAAAGGTGGTTAGTCCAGGCAGGCTGGTCTTGCGGCGCCATACGGCTCGCAGCCTCGCTCCCATTTGAGGGCCATCTTTACTCCGCACACGCATCGCGCTCGGACTGGGGTAGGCGAAGATCGGACCTGCGAGACGGGTAATTTGGTGGTGATGATGGTGGTAAATGGAGGTAAATGGAGGAATGAGGTAGAAAATGTTTGTTAGAAGTAAAAAGATATGCAAGAAATAATGTAATACTACCAAGCTGTATGCATGCCTCGGGAGCATTCGTCACTCCTTGCCTGTCTATCTTGACCCCATCTTGCATGTGAAACGGCTGGCCTGGGTCTCCATCAAGGTTTAGCCACGTGCTGATGATCGTGGAGTGACATATTTATGTAACGCCGCGGCATATCGGCTTCTGAGCTGCAACCGCAACAGCAGGGCAGCTTGAGCTGCTTCTCAAGCTGCAACATGGCTACCGGTATGTCTCTATCACTTATACTGTCAAATCACAACCACAAACTAACTCCTTCCAAGTCCGAATATGCATCTGCGGCGACGAGGAGGTGGGCAAGTCTTCCCTCCTCACCAGCCTCATCAAGGATACCTTCGTCACCACTCCCCTCCAGCCCGTCCTACCACCCATCACCCTCCCTCCAACCCTAGGCACGCCTGAAAATGTCACCACCACAATCGTCGACACAGCCTCCGTCCCGCAGGAGCGCGAAGTCCTCAAGAAAGAGGTCCGCAAGTGCAATGTCATCCTGCTCGTCTACAGCGACCACTACAGCTATGAGCGCGTGGCCCTCTTCTGGATGCCCTACTTCCGCTCGCTGGGAGTCAACGTGCCTGTGGTGCTATGCGCCAACAAGAGCGATCTCGCGCCTGTGGGGAGCAGCACTGCTCAGGTGGTGGAAGAGGAGATGCTACCTGTGATGGCCGAATTCAAGGAAATTGATTCCTGCATCCGAACAAGCGCCCTGGAGCACCACAACATCAACGAGGTCTTCTTTCTTTGTCAGAAGGCCGTCACACATCCCATCGCGCCGATTTACGATTCAAAGGAGGGCGCGTTGAAGCCCGCGGCGGTGGAGGCACTAAAAAGGGTGTTTTGGCTGAGTGACAAGGATCAGGACGGAATGCTGAACGATAAAGAGCTACATGAATTCCAGCGGAGATGTTTCGACAAGGATCTTTCAGAGGAAGAGTTGGCAAATATTAAGAGGACAATTCAGAGATGGTCACCGGAGACTGGAGATGAAGTTGATCAGGGAATTGATGTGGATGGATTCTTGCTGTTGAACAAAATGTTCGCCGAGAAGGGTCGTCACGAGACCGTCTGGATCATACTGCGAAAGTACCAGTATGCGGACAGTTTGTCATTGAAGGACGATTTCTTACATCCTAAGTTCGATGTACCAGCGTTTGCTTCTGCAGAGCTGGGTCCGGCTGGATATAGGTTCTTCGTCGACCTCTTCTTATTACATGATAAGGACAACGACGGCGGGCTGAGCGATACCGAGCTCGCAACTCTCTTCGCGCCCACACCCGGAATTCCAGCCTCATGGATCGACTCCGCGTTCCCCAGTTGCACAGTCAGGAACGAGGCTGGCTACATTACACTCCAAGGCTGGCTCGCCCAATGGAGCATGACCACCTTCGAGGAGCCAAAGACAACTCTCGAATACCTAGCCTACCTCGGCTTCGAATCCCCCGACGCCAAAAACACCACCGCCGCGCTGAAACTCACCAAACCTCGCAAACGCCGCAACAAACCAGGCAGCAAAGTCGAGCGCAGCGTCTTCCACTGCTACGTCCTGGGCGCGCCCGGCAGCGGCAAGAGCGCCCTGCTGAACGCCTTCCTCAACCGCCCCTTCGACGCAACCTACCACCCGACCATCAAACCGCAAACCGCAGTCAACAGCGTCGAGCTCCAAGGCGGCAAGCAGTGCTACCTCATCCTCTCCGAGCTCGGCGAGCTGGAGCCCGCCATCCTCGAGAACCAGGTCAAGCTCGACGCCTGCGACCTCATCTGCTACGCCTACGACTCCTCAGATCCAGACAGTTTCGCGCATGTCCGTGAGCTGCGCGCCCGCTACCCGGCTCTCAATTCTCTTCCGTCGGTGTATGCGGCGCTGAAAGCAGACAGCGACCGCGCGGTGCAGAGGACGGAAGTGCAGCCTGATGCTTACTGCGAGGGCCTCAAGATGCCCAAGCCGCTGCATGTCAGTGTTAGGTGGAGGAGTATTGGGGATTTCTTCGTTGGGTTGGCGGAGTGTGCGACGCAGCCTAGTCTGGGCTTCCCTAAGAATGAAGGGGAAGATGGGATCGATTGGAGTATGGCGGCGATGGGAGTAAGTGCTGCTGTTGTGGCTGTTGCGGCGGGTGTTGTTGTTTGGAAGAAAATCGTGGCGACGAATTAGGGGTTTGCTTTGGTGTACGAAAACGTAAGGGAAGGGAATGAAAGGAAAGGAAAATCTTGGGGATGTTGTGCTTGTAATGATACCCAGCTCATCAAAATCTTATGTATAATAGTCAGACGCATACTTACGATCATCGTCTCTCTGACTCAGGCCGTTCGATTCGTTCATGACCATGCGCTTACGACCAAGTACCTTATGAATGAGAGCCGCAATCACTACGGCGCGAACGGACGGTTGACATGGCCTCTGCTGCAAGACTATGCACCGGCATATGTACATGTTCCATGTACCTGCACACGATGGACAACTACAACCACTAATCTGCTGCTCAGATCTCACGACGCTAACGGGTGACTACATAAACAACCACATATTGCACACTACATACATCGCACACGAGGCGTAAGCGGCCACTGATCTTCTCGCCGGATCTCGCAGCGCTAACGGGTGACTACATAAACAACCACATAAACCACCACATGTTGCACACTACATATCACACGGAGCGTAAGCAGCCACTAATGCTACTTGCCGGACCTCACGGCGCTAACGGGTGACTGCGTGGCAAGAACCAGACGTTGCACAATGTGGACTGGACCGTATGACTATGACTATTCCCTTTCCTTAGGGATGTCCACATGCTCCGCTGTGTTAGAATACAATCGAGGGTCGACAGAGGTATAACAACGTCCTCGGAGGATGCATCTTGAGCAAAAGGAAGGTTGGCGATACCAGTCTTTCATGGAGTTTATTGAGGATGCTTGTATGTATGTGAATATCAAGAATATATTCCCACGTTCAAGTGGAATCTGAACCTTTCTTTCTTGGTGTACATGCACATGTAGGAGGTACATGCACGTATACACAGTACGGGAGTCCTAGGTTTTCTTTGTCTGCGCTAGCACTGTGTTATCAAGTGTAGTAACAGTGAAAGGTTGGTGTTTAAAAGCTGCGCCGTAAGTGTGCTTCAGCCGAGTTGGGCCTCGACTCAAAATATTGCATATACATGTAGATAGGGTTTAAGAGTATAGTAATTACACTGACGGTATATGCTGTAAGTGTGAGCGGAAGAATAAACATGAAACTGCGATCTTGCTCATATATATTCGTACACGCTCGCCTGGTTAACAAAAAAAATCCGTATGCAAAGCAATGGTCAGGATCTCTTCGTTGCGTCGAGAACGTGGCAGCTAACACAGGCTTGCTAGGGTTGGGGTAAAAATAATCTGAAGTGACATCTTGCAGGCTCGATCAAAAATGCCATAAACGACCGGAAAAATTGTCTAGCATCAGTACGATGATGGTATCATGCGTGAGTCAATTCGTGGGTGTAATGAATGAAATGGTGTATCGCGAGAGCGGTGAAATCGTCGCAAGTCGGAGCTGCCTGTCGTGGGATACTTCTCGAAAACGGCCGGCTCCAGCCAACTGTACAACACGACAACGAACGTGACGGTCGACAGCTATCTTCCGGTTACACCACTGATGAGTCGGTTACGCGGCGAAGCCCAACACCCAACACGGAGCCCAGACCTCTTGTAACAAGACTCACATGATAAAATCTTGCCACGCCAGATGTCGTTGGGCTTCTTCACGTGCGAGCACAGTCGTTTTGGGAAAGCGGGAACATATAAATCACGAGCAAGTTGGGGGCGGTATTTTGGCACGTGCCAACCGCTCTCCTGCGAATCCTCTACCCTTGGGCTATCGCAGATTCTCAGCCATAGGAGGTACCAGAATTCGCTTGCTGACGTTTCCTGCGAAGAAGCTTGGTTTCGGTGGGCCGGTGACATTGCGGCGCTGTTTGCTGTTCGGGTGGAGGCGCCTCGGGATATGGGCTTCCTTCACGGACGAACGATGAAGAAAATTGGAGACCTGCTTGGAGAGAGATCCGATCAAGTGCGAAAGTGGAGGAACTGGTGGTGAAATGTTGCGCGTCGCCCGTTTTCCATGATGCGTGGCTGTGCTCATATGTGGACGAGAATTGTTGTTGCAGATCTCTCGGTTTGGGCCATGGACTTTCCAGATTTGCGACTTGAGGGAGAAAATTTTGTGGGTTTCTTTGCTCAATCCTTGCGTGCCTCACGTGCTGAAGCTTTTTGAAATACGCGGCTGTGGTTGTTTTCGGTGCCTGGCCGATTGGTTGGGTAGTCTTATCTGATCAGACGAATACACAAGTCTGTTCACATGTCTTCGCAGGGCTGTATCTTGGGAAATATCTCGCCCGTGCTCCCTTGCTGCTACTGGTGGAGTGGTGGCGTTTTGCGGCGACACCACGGCAGAACAGTCTGCCGTGCTTCTTTGCGGGCCGAGACGCGCAAACAGGCAAGACAGGGTCCGGCGATCGACAGCAAAAGAGCTTCGGTGATCCACTTTGCGATGGCGGGCGGTGTTTGGTTGCGCAAACTTTGCTGGCGATGGTGCTGGTGATGGCGTGTGTCGTGATGCTGTGCTGCGGTCGTGGCCGGAAGCGGGCGTTGTAGGAGATAGCGTTTTGTCGATATCGCTCGATAACTGTATCCGATGGCGATCGCTTTTTTCCGGCGAGGTGGTGCCCACGGAGCGCGCAGCAGTAGGTCAGGTTCCAGTGCTTGCAGGTGCGCGTGGGATGTTCGGGCGGTTGGTTGGCGGGCGCTGGCGTGGTTGACGCTCTCACGTTCCTCCGTTGAGAGGCCTCAAAGCCCTTGATCACCGGCACGTCATCTCGAGCATGTGTCTAGCCTTGAGCCAGCAGCGATAAGCTCCTGCATGACTGTTTGGCGCCAGCGGTTTCGCCTGCTGTAGTTTCCTTGACCAGCATCCTTGACTACTGACCGGGAAAGTTTCTGGGCGACCGCAGCATTTCTTTGTACCCAAGTATCTACACACTGCAAGCCCTCTCCCTTCTTTCGCATCCCATACCATACCCTACTGCACTATCCCATTCCGAGGCACTGCTTGACTACATCGCTACCACCCTTAGCCGTGCCGGAAGGAAGCCCATTCGATCGCTCGTGTCAGATCGCATACGCATACATACCCACGCCCGGCTTAGCCGGTGCTGAGCACCTATTCTTACTCTTGTGAGAAGACTCTCTTTAGGCACAACCGGCCAGACAAGGCCAATCTCTCGACGACATCTCCCACAATGGTGCATACCCCGCGCCCCCATCTACCTGGCAGTCGCCCCAAGGCCACTCTGGAAATTATTCCGGACTCACAATTCATCGTCTTCAATGGCACCGAGCACGAGGCCACACCAGTTAAACTCACAGGCGTCGTACGCTTCACCGCGCCCGAAGCGATGTCTATCCTCAAGCCCAAAGTGCGGCTGGAAGGCAAGCGCAAGATCAGCTGGTGGTTCATGGGTGGCATGAGCGCCGGCGAGGTCGTCGACAAGCGCGTTTTCTGGAACCAGGAGCACAAGATGGGCATTGACAGCACGCACAAGGTCAAGGCGGGAGTGATCGAATGGCCGTTTGAATTCGAACTGGATCCCTCCATGCCCGAGAGCGTCGAGGGTCTGCGCGAGACCTTCATCGTCTACCACCTACACGCGAGCGTCTCAAGACCCGGCTGGAATGCAAAGGATATTGTGGCGCAAGAGCACATTCGCATTGTCAGGACACTCGGTCAGGATAGCATGGAAATGACTAGAAGTCGTGTCAATGCGGATATCTGGGCGAACAAGATCAGCTACAGCATTTCCATTCCGTCAGACGCGATTGTGTTTGGCACTTCAATCACCGCAGACGTGGAACTAAGTCCCATTAAGAAAGGCATCCGGTTAGGAAAAGTCGAGCTACGATTGATGGAGACTGTGGTGAAAAGGATACAAGCCAGCGAAGTGCCAGACGTACGAGGCGACAGATCAAAATCGGAAGAAAGCGAGGTTGCGAAATTCGACATGGAATTCCCGGAACATTCGCGGTTGACCTACGAGGACGAGACGGTCGACAACCCCACGATGGCGGACGAGATGTACAGATTTAAGGCTACTTTGCCTCTGCCAAAGTCATTAAATCAGTGCCGACAAGACGTGGACACACATCAGATCAACGTCACACATCGTTTCAAGCTGATGGTGAACATCCACAACCCAGAGGGTCATGTTTCACAACTAGTCTGCAGACTACCAGTGAAGCTTTTCATCTCACCGAATCTTCCCGTGGATGAGAGCAACGAGGTCTGCGGCAACATCAGCGGAATAACAGACGCTGAAATCAACACCGCAGAGACGTCCGTCGTTGCGCCACCAGAGTACGGTCGTCACCAGCTCGACCAGATTTTCTCTGGCATCGATCCTGCAGGCTACATTACTCGTGCAGGCTCTGGATCTGCTACACCATCTGGAATCTACGCTGGCTCTCGTCGTGGCTCAAGTGACAACATCGCCTCTCTGAACGGTGTTATTGACGGCCATGCATCACCTCCAGCACTGCTCGGCACATCTCCCATTCCCCATCACCACGGATCAGCTCTTCCGTCCATTCTACACTCGCGTCTAGCCGATCTACAAGAGCGTGGGCCTTCACATTTCCAACGCCAAGCCAGCAATCTCTCAAATCAGCATTCTCCCTCCGGTGGCAATTCGCCTGGACCCGGCGATGCGCACTCACCTCTCTCACGCTCAATACCTAATTCACAGCCCGGCTCGTACTTCGCATCCATCGGCCACTCCCCCGGCCACTCCGAGCCACTATCCCGCCGAACATCAGACGAAGACCACACATCCGACATCCACCAATCCGACTACGACGTCAACAACCTCTCCCGAGTCCCCTCATACGGCGCCGCAATCCGCCACTCAGGCGCCATGACACCATTCACCGAAGGCCCTCCCAGCTACCTCGACGCAACCTCTCGCCCGCCCTCACCTCAACCCGGCTCTTTGTCCCCCGCCTTCCAACTCCAGCGACCCGGCGCTGCGCACATTCGTGGGACTCCGCCCACGAGCGCTCCAAGCGGACTGAGCAGCGCTTTCGCCAGTCTCAACATGAATTCGCTGCAGAACGGCGGCATTGGCAGCAGTGGCTCTCCCCCTGCCAGGCAAAACGTGGGTCGCAGCCCCAGTCTGACCGAGGATGAGGCGAGGCTTAGGATGCTGCGCGCGCGGACTTAGGGAGATCGCGCGCGTGAGAAGATTGCGAGGCGGAACAAACGATTTTCCACTCCATGATCGATTGCAGAAACATTGGGCAACTTTGTTATAAGAGCAAGGACTGCTTGAGCAAAAGGCTCCCACGAGCTGGCTGAAGGAAATATAGACGGGAAAAGAAGAGAAGGAAGGCTGGAATTGGACTTGGGATATGGGAATCTGAACGATAGACACGAACGATTACAAAGCATCTGGGCGGAGCATAGCGTGGATTTGACAATTTTGGTTTTTTTGGGTATTACTGGCAAGCAAAGCATTGCTTTGTTTCATTCCTCGATCGCTTTTCGGAGAGGAGGAGTCTTACTGGTCTGGGAAAGGTCTTTACGGAAGAACTATCATTACTCTGCTCTCAATCACAAGCGCTCTTTTCGAGCTCCACACGAATCGTTACTTGGTATTTTGCTTCATTATATCTTTTCAACTTCCATCCATTCAGAAGTACCTCGCTAGGGACTTCGATAACGACCAGCCCCGATGATTAGAATTAACGGACAGTCGGCAAGACGCAGGCTTCTTGCTCTCCGAGATTTAGGCGTCCAGAGATGTCTCTCTTTGAGACATGAATGTCTTAGAGAGGTTGCACGGGTGATCACGATGTGCTGGAATGTACGCCGGTTTATCTTGACGGTGCTTGGAGTCTGTTTGGAAACATACGACCAAGGGGACGTGGTTGAGCCTCTAATCAAGTCGTAATGAATCCGCGCATAGCTCTCCTCGGTCTTATCGGCACGAACGGTTCTCGTTTTCATGATCGTTCGGGATTGGGGAAAATTCGATTGCAGCTAGCGTGATTACTACACTACCGGAATTCCACATGACCGTGATGATAGCTCGAAACATGAGAGACTCTCCACTCGCTAGCCAATTTGGCCCTAACCATCGCATCTTATATAAAGCACGTCGTTCTGCGTCAAACCATCGACGGTCAACGGCGAAGCTCCGCATGATGAAACGGGAGGGTCGAATGCGTAATAACGCTGCGCGCACAGTCTCCGTCCGTCTGAGGAATCGATGGTGTACTGGGGGAATTCGAGATACGTCGTGAAATACTCCCCGCCCTGGTACGGAAGTAAGAAGGAATCTCGAGTAGGATTCGTGATGGTGAGGGTGGTCCCTGGGCAGTAGTTGACCACGGCCACGTCGATGCGTTGCAGTGGCGTCTGTGTCGTACATGATGTGCGAAGCGTGATCTGAGCGGCGTTGTCTGGCACGGCGATGTCTAGCCATTGCGGGTTCACTTGGTCGGCGAGCGTCGGATCGGACCCAAAGATGACGGCCCATTTGATGCTGGTGGAACCCGAGCCTAAGACCCTGACTCGGAGTCTTGCTGCAGGTGAAAGTATGGGATAGGCTATGGCCACGTTCTGTGAGGATCCGACGTAGCCTAAGCCTTGACAGTAGCTTCCCTCGCATCCAATTTGCACGAGGAGGTTCGGACAGTAAGGTCCCGTGTATATGCGCAAAGGTATCGTCGTCGACAGGTCGGGCAGAGGTGCAGGGGCATCAGGACAGAAGAGCTGTACGACATCTTGATCGACAATCCCTGTTAGCTGGAAGGCACTGGTACCGTCGGCGCCGCAAGCAGTAACCGTGCCAAGAGTAGCAAGTGCACACATTCGGGATCCTCCCAGGGGAGTGAACGTCACTGAAGCATCGCTGACCGGGACATTGAAGTCGGAAGAATCTCCTGCTCGAAGGACAAGCGATTCTGGCGCGCTGGTTGTGCCGAATATTGCTGGGCTGTCCGCAGGACATGAGTTGATCACTTTGGCGTACACAGTGCTGATCGGACAATCGAGCTCGAGAGTGTCTCCATCATTGATTTCATCAGTGGTGACAGCTCCATCACCGCACCGTCTAACGGCCGTCTGCCGTCTCGTTACACAGACCGAGTGATCCGCAAAGTAACCTCCCCAGAAGACGTCCGCGACCTTTCTGTCGGACGACACTAAGATCTGTGCGGTCGCGCCGGGTTGCACTTGTGCGGACGACAATGAATACACTTGGATAAGAGGCTGTCGTGTGCAAAGATTGATGACGTCCACAGTGAACACTTTCGGTCGCAAGGGCGCATCGCACTCGATTTGTATGACTGTGCCAGTAACCAACAGGTCTTGCTCTATCGTCACGGAGCTTCCTCTTTCCTGCATGTACGAAACAGTGGCACGATTCGGCGCCGTGACCTGCAAAGACGCACTTGACCAGCCCTCGCCTATGGCTTTGAAGCGAAGCGGACCACTGAGCCACTTGAACAATGAATCGACCGTGCCTTCGTACACGTCTAGCAGACACATGTCTCCGGAAGCTTGGCAGCCAAGTTGCCGTATGATAGCAGGACAAGAACCCGAGGTCTGGATTCTGACATCAACTGCGTTGAATAAATCGGGAGCAGGACCTGGGCCAGACGCGCAATCCAGGGAGATCAAGTCACCAGGTAAAGCCGCATACGTGAAGGCATCACGACTGCACTCAACAGAACTGACTGCAGGACCCAGACCAGTCCGAGTTACAGTCGGGCACAAAGCCTGCCCATTGAGAGGAGTAAAGCTGAGGCGTTCATTACCAGATTCCAGCCCGAGATCGTACGTGACGCCGGACTCGGTGATAAGCATGTAATCAGGATTCTCTGGCACGCTTACCAGAATCGGACGATTGTATTCGCACAGATTGATCGCTCTAATGCGCTTTGATGCAGGATCCTGTGGCAAAGGGGACGGCTGGGTCGCTGGAGCTGATACGGACGGCGACGCCGACGAAGAAGTTGATGATACGTCCGTCAACGAGGTACTTGATGTTCCTGGTGGCTCGGTGCTGGAAAAAATGCCCAGCAACGCAGTAGTAGTCGCCGAGAGCACACGATCAGGCGTAGCGATGTTGCGAAGAGCAATGCGTGCCGGCTGAGAACAAGTAGTGATGAATATCGCTGTTTGAAGTTCGTCTGCTTTCATCCGAGTGACAAAGCTAAGGTTGACCAAGTATCTGTG
>Ga0265797_10010429_pt1 | contig 11850 bp, 11 predicted proteins | sample P2T30metagenome_FD_192433 | JGI IMG/M metagenome (GOLD analysis project Ga0265797, IMG submission 192433) | Plant litter microbial communities from East Loma Ridge, Irvine, California - P2 T30 | ecosystem: Environmental > Terrestrial > Plant litter > Unclassified | place: USA: California... | reverse complement strand
TTTTGGAGAAAGCTGTACCGTGAACCCCTGCGAGTCCGCGAGCCGGGTATTTGGCCGCCCCGCCTCGCAGACTCACAAATACAAGCTTTGTAAATCGCGAGCACTGCGAAAGGCATCCAAACGCTTCGGCTCGCGGACTCGCAGGGTCCACGGTACATCGGGCCGCCTACTTCAGCAACGCATCAATCGTGCCCGTTGCCACCGAGTGGTAGTTGGGCCGCGCTTCCTTATATATACGCTGAGCCCGCGCCCGACCGCCCGGCACCGCCAGCAGCGCCCGGTAGAGCGGCACCAGAAACTTGCGCCGCCCCACGTGCCGCAGAAAATTCTCCAGCGCCGCATCGGCCGGTGCGTGGCCCGCCCGCAGGGCCAGCGGAAACCACGCCGCCAAAATCTCGGCATTGCCGGAGGCGGTGAAGCGAAACGCCGCGTCGAGCGCGCCCAGGTCGGCGGCTGTCAGGGTCGGCGGCAGGCCTTGCAGAAAGTGCACCCACTCGTGGCTGCTCCACTCCGTAGTTATAGGTTGCAAATCGGCGGGCGCGGTGCCGGCCGCCAATTGGGCCAGCGCAGTATCCACCGCGTCGAAGCGCGCCGAGTGGGCGGCGGGCGCATTGGCCGGCAGGCCGGGGCCATCAATCCAAGCAGCCAAGTGCAAGCGCTCGGCCAAGCCGGGCTCAGGGTCGAGCAATTGCTCGGTCAGGTAAGCAATGAACGTGGTCGTGTCCATGCTCTGAAAGCTGAACCGGGCGAAGTACTCCTTAATAAAGGTATCGAGCCGGGCACGGCCTACTAGCTGCTCCAAGGTCAGTAGCAGCAGGCAGCCCTTCTCGTAGGCTATGTCATTGAGGCCCTCGTCGGGGTCGCGGCCCGCTAAATGCAGGCGCAAGTGCGTAGCAGGGCTTTCAGGGCCTAATTCAACAATTGTATCACGCAGTTCGGCCTCACCCAGCACTTGCAACATGGCAGCGTAACTGCTTCCATATAAGCGTTCCATGATGCGGCGCTCAAAATAGACCGTAAAGCCCTCATTGAGCCAGAAATCATTCCATGTTGCATTTGTAACCATATTACCGCTCCACGAATGTGCCAATTCGTGCGCTACCAAGCTAGTCAAACTGCGGTCACCGGCTAGAATTGTTGGTGTTACAAAAGTTAAACGCGGATTTTCCATGCCGCCAAATGGAAAACCCGCTGGTAACACAAGTAAATCGCAGCGCTCCCACTGATAAGGCCCATACAATTGTTCAGCAGCGGCCACCATTTGTTCGAGGTCGGCAAACTCATAGGCGGCCTGCGGCAAAGTAGCTGGCTCGGCGTAAATGCCAGTGCACCCGCTCAGCGGTGCAAAGTCGAGCCGGCCTACGGCCAGCGCCATGAGGTAGGCCGGGATGGGCTGCGCCATCCGAAACTGATAGCAGCCATCGGGCGCGGTAGCCTGCGGGTTCTCGGCACTCATCAGAGCCAGCAGCTGGCCACGCTCGGCGCCCAGCACTTCTACCGTGGCCTCGTAGGTGAAGCGGCTGCCTGGCGAGTCTTGGCACGGCAGCCAAGTACGCGCCAGAATGGCCTGCGACTGGGTAAACAGAAACGGGTGCTCGCCGGCCGTCTGAGCTGGGCTCAGCCACTGCAATGCCGCTGCCTCGGGCACCGTGCGGTAGGCGACGCACACGGCCACCGTACCCGCCGGAATCTGGATGCGGAGCGCCTGCCCCAGCACCGGGTCGGGAGCACCGAGGTGATATTCGGCGGCGGGGCCAGCAGCCGTTTCGCCCAGGCTGATGCCTTCGATTTGCAGGCCGCGGGTGTCCAGAATAAGCTCGGCATTAGTGCCGGGAGCGATGCCCGCCGGGGCCTCGGCCAGCAGCCAGGTGGCGGTACCAGCCAGCGTGCGCTGGGCAAAATCAACGGCTAAATGCAGGCGCAAATGCCGCACCCGAAGTGCGCTTTGACTGGCGCAGCTGTGCGGGTCGAGGGCCGGGGTGGCAGTATGAAGCGTTGACTTGGCAACTGAGGAAGGAGGTAGCATGGCAGGGAAAAGAAGGAGAAATATGGATGCTTCCTAATAGCAACCCAGCACTCATAAGGAGGTTGCGTTGGGCAGATTGGAGCGGCTGAGCTACCGCTGCGTGGGGCAGCTTTGCGGTCAGACCAAGGGCAAAAAGGCCGGTTTTAGGCTCTGCTTAACGGCCCGTTTAGCCTAGTATAAGCTGGTGCAGCGAGCGTCAGGAAGGCTGCTTTCCCCGGCACCAACTCAGGTTGTAGGCAGCTTCAAAGGCGCTTCAGGAGGCGGCTTCTTACTCGCCAGCAAACGGGAACGGCAGTAGCACTGAAATCCGAAATTCAATGAATTCCGGCATCAATCGTGGCCATTGCTTTCGCCAATGGCTGGCTCCGAGCCTTTGCACCAGACAAACCCGACGAAGATTAATCTAATTACTTGCTGCTACGTTGCGGACACTTTTCGCGTCTGGCGCGTACTTTGCAGACTGGCTTGCCCACACGTAGGCAACCCACCAACCGGCCGCTCAGTAAACCCTACTATTCAGTGTTTGCTCACGATGAGCAAGCGAGTCGGTTTTTCCCCTTGTTTCAATGCCTTTTAAGCTTCGTTTTCACTTTTTAGTATTTGCCTTCTGGCTGGGCTTGCTCAGCTTGCCAGTGCTCTTGGCCTCCTGCGGCGGCAACGGCGACCAGACTGGCACGGCCACTTCGGGCGAAATCAAACAGCCCATTGCCACGGCCGGCCCCGCCCCGCGCCTCGATAGCATGTACATCATTCGGGCCATGCGGGCCAACGCTACTTTCAAAGCGCAAGAACGCTGGGCCCGCAAATTCTACCGCGAGCGCGACTTCCGCCTGGGCTGGTTTAAGGAACATCAGCTCGTGCCCCAGGCCGAAACAATGCTGGGCGTAATTGCTAAAGCAAAGGATGATGGCCTGGACCCTAAGAAGTACCAGGACACTGCGTTACCGAAGCTACTGGCGGAGTTCAAAACCGTCCAGGATACGACGCGCCGTGCCCAATTGGAGCGTCAGATTGACGTGAATTTGTCGGGCACCTACTTCAGTTGGGCGTCCGATTACTACCGCGGCGTGGCCAATCCACGCGATACCAAGAACGACGCGTGGAAGGTAAAGCGCAATAAAATCAAGCTCGACCGGGCGCTGCTCACCATCCTGCGGGAGCGTGAAAGCACCTACCCGTATTACGATTTTGCGCCGCTGCACCCCGAGTACGACAACCTCAAAAAGGCACTTGCTTTGCTACGTGCTCGCCAGGAAGCTGGCGGCTGGCCTACCCTGCCCGCCACCACGGCCCTGAAACCCGGCCAGACTTCGCCAGTAGTTGGCCTGCTGCGCCAGCGCCTCCTCGGCAACGAAACGGCTGGCCCCACCGCCCCGGCTACTCAGCCTGGGCAAGCTCTGCCAGTAGTCAATAAAGAGCCCGCGCCGACCTCGGCCGAAGTTTATAATGCTGAATTAGTGGAGGCCGTCAAAGGCTTTCAGCGCGATGCTGGCCTGCCGCCCACGGGCATCGTCAATGGCGAAACGCTACGCCAGCTCAACGTGCCACTAAGCGCCCGCATCAACCAGGTTATCCTGAATATGGAGCGGTGGCGCTGGCTACCCAAAAAGTTTGAACCCGACTACTTGCTGGTGAATATTCCTGAGTACCGGCTCTACGTGTATGAGGGCGGCAAGCAGGCCCTAACCATGCGCGTAATTGTGGGCAAGACGCTCAACGCAACGCCCGTCTTCTCCGACAAAATGGAGTACGTGGTGCTGTCGCCCTACTGGAACGTGCCGTTCAGCATTATCGACAAGGAGATGCGCCCCCGGCTGGTATCAAACCCGCGAGGCACCCTCGACCGCCTCGACATGGAAGTGGTAAAAGGCTATGGCCGCAAAGCGAAGGTTATCGACCCCACCACCGTGGACTGGGCCAACGTGACGCCCGCTACTTTTAAGTACACACTACGCCGCCGGCCGGGCCCTAAAAACGACCTGGGCGAGGTGAAATTCATCTTCCCCAACTCCAACGACATCTACCTCCACGATACGCCGCACGACGCGCTGTTTTCGCAAACGGCCCGCAACTTTAGCCACGGCTGCGTGCGCGTAGAGAAGCCCATCGAACTGGCCACTTACCTGCTGCGCAACTACCCGCAGTGGGACCAAACGTCCATTCAGGACACCATTGCCCAGCGCCGCGAGAAGTACATTACGCTCAAGGAAAAGCTGCCCGTGTATCTGGTTTATCTCACGGCGTGGGCCGATGCCAACGGGCACGTCCACTTCCGCAACGACATCTATGGGCACGACAAATCGCTCGCCAAGGAGTACTTTGGCTAGGCGGCTGGACGGGTAGCGCAAAGACTTTTCACAACTTAGAATACGCTCTATTATCTCGCCTGGGTCCTGTTGCTTGTAGTGCAAGCAACAGGACCCAGGCTTTTTTATGAGCATATCCCAAGGTCATTCTGTGCAATAAACCTGCTGATAATTAGCAATAAGAAGTCAGGTATGTTAAGTAGCAGTATACGCTTAAAACAACAAGCAGAAATGTGTACAATAAGAAGTCAATTCATGTTAATAACAATTGTTTATCACGTAATTACTCTATCTAACCAATTGTAACGAGACTAATTGCATGCTGTTTACATATATTTAAACTTATTACATTACTAAATAGATGTTAATTCAACATTTATTTAGCACATTTGTGAAGAAACTATTTAGCTATGATTAACCGAATTCGCGAACTGTTGGAAGTCCGCCAGCTCAGTCCTACTCAGTTTGCCGATTTAATTGGCGTGGGACGGCCTGTTATTAGCCACATTCTAAGCGAGCGCAATAAGCCTAGCCTAGAAGTAGTGCAGAAGGTTCTTGATGCTTTTCCCGACATCTCGCTCTCCTGGCTGATGAAGGGCATCGGCCCTATGCTAACCAATGCAGGTCCGGTCCCGGCTGCACCGTTAGCCTCGGTAGATGCCGCACCCCCAGTACCACAGGCCCCATTCGAGGCGGTGCATGTGCAGCCTGTTGCGCCGCTACCCCCGCCTGCGCCAACAATCACGCCAAGCCCATCGCCTCAGCCACAAGCTTTTGTGACTTATAACCCCACTCCCGTAGCTACTGCTCAGCCCGCTACTGCTACCCCGCCGCCACCGCGCCCAGTGCCACATAAGTTTAGGCCAGGGGCAGCGAAGGCATCATCATTACCCGCCAATACCGCTGCGGCTACTCTCCTACCCACTGAGTTGGCCGCTATTGCACCTGTCATCGCTCCCCAAGTTGCGGGGCCGTTGCCGGTAGCCCCGGTACCGGCGCCAGCAGCCTCCATTGCTGCTCCCTTAGCGGCCACTAAGCCGATAGCTCCAGTCGTTCTGGATAGTTATGAGCAAACGAGGACAGTAGACTACCAGCCGGCTGCTCAGCAGCCGGTGCCGCCGGGGCTGAGTCAGGGTTTCGTAGTTCCGGCAGTAGTGAGTACACCGCCAGTGGCAGAGCCACCGATGCCTAATCCGGCAGCAGCGCTCTCGTTCTTGGGTGAGCCAGGCAAAGCCATTCGCCGCATCGTCATCTTCTACCGCGATGGTTCTTTCAGCGACTTCGTACCCGAAGGTAAGTAAGCCGCTGAGCAGCAAAATCCAGGCTTACCCTACCAGTTGCTTCCCTTTTTTAAGCTGCTGGATGTACGCGAAGCCATATGGTCGGTACGCTGTTTCTACCGGGTGATTTCCTAGGTAAAAACAGCATACTGACCTTATTTTTATCGCACTCTGTTTTACCTCTCAACAGATGCATTTACAAATCTAACTACCGGTTGAGTAGCGATTTTACCAGCACTCAGCTTGAATCTATATGATAATACGGGCTGTCTATACTACTAGCATGATTGGCCTGTTACTCTTCGGCAGCTAATCTACATATTCAACGAGACTAATCTGCTTGCCCGAAGCTTTTCTACAAGGAGTACAATTCGATGGCCTATCTTAACTTGGTAGTCCGGGTAATACTCCAGAAAGCTATTCTCTTGCTAAAAGCCAGTAGCTTCTTTAGCAAGAGACAAGATATATCACAGAATAATCCTGCCACTTTCAGGTAAATAGCAACCACTGTCTTCGCCGATTTTTATTTATCACATATTTTTATTAATCAGATACTTATACAATATCATCCAGAATTTAGTTGAAGATTATAGCCAAATACCTCCTTGTAGCACGCATATTTTTTTTGTACAAGTAAAGTACTACAGCATTTCACTGTAAGTGCACTCTGCAATCCGAAGCGAGGGCTTGAGAAACCAGCTGCTTCTGGTCCTTGATTAAAGACTAGTAGCCAGCCGCCAATATTTTTCGCAGTGGCGAGGGTTTACTACACTTTCTGGGGGCAAGATAGCTAGCAATTTCTTAGCTAACCAAGCTGGCATGTAGCTAGCGCGTAGACAATGATATGGTCCCTACCTCTCGGCCGGATATTGGCCATAAACGTGCCAGCTTATCGCTAATACCAACAGTATTTTTGAACTACGCAGTGCCCGGCGGCTCGTAGCTGACGCAGCATTCACTACAAGAATTTCGCGGGCTGAAGTGGGCAACCTTTAGCGGCTGCCGCTTACCTTCGCGCTATGAAACGTCTGCGCACTTACTCCTTGCTGCTGGCCGCCAGCGCGGCCCTGTTCCTCACCGCTGCCTGCTCGGTTGCCCCCGATGCGGAGAAAGACCCGAGCGCCGATGCGGCCTACAAACGCGACCACCGCGCCGAAGGCTACCGTGAGGCCCAGCGTAGCAACGTCAACTATTAAGTAGGACACTAGCACTAGCTGGCCCCACTAGTTATTAGAAAAGCCAAGCCCCGACTACTCTGCAGTAGCTGGGGCTTGGCTTTTTAGAGCGTAGCCTCATTGAGACATTATGTTAGGCTAGTAGGCGTCGGCGGTCACGGCCTCGGGCAGGGCGGGCAGCGGTAGCGTAGCCAGCAGACGCTGCTCCAGCAAGTCGGCCCAAGTGCGCAGGTATAGCACTACATCGTCGCGCTGGTTGTGGCGCAGGGCGTTGCGGCGCTCAAATGGGATGGCAGCCAAAATAGCGGGTTCGCCGAGCTTTTCGAGGTTGGTCAGGTCTTCGCGGGAAAAGCCGAGCGCCATCATCTCGTCGATAGTTTGGTCGAAGGGCAGGCCGCTGGTGGGGCAATAGTCCACGAGTTGACGCTCCCAGTCGCCGTAGCGCTGCATGGCCTGGGTGTGGATTTCGGCCTTGGTGAGGCGCGTGATGGTCTGGGCCAGGTGGCCGCAATTACAGCTGCCCATGTGCCCCCATTGGTACGGGGCTTCGGTGGCGAGGCGGCGGGCGGTATCGCGGAGTGCCTGAATAAGCGGGAGAGATGCGCGGGAAGTCATTACGAGGGAGCTAATGGACTGGCAACTAATTAAAGGTAGAAGAGACGCAAGCAAATTTTTGTTTCCGCACGCCAAAAAAAATACGTTCTGGCTTCTCCACCTCGGTAAGAAGCTGAGAAACCAGAACGTTAAAGAGTATTTTTAGGTGCGGCAAAGCAGCAATTAGCCCGCCCGCAGCCGTGTTACAGCATCTTATGAGCGGCCACTGCCGCCCTGCGAACCGCCCCGGCCGCCCGACCAGGAGGACCGGCCGCCCGAGCGGCGCTCACCACCGCCGCTGCCAGCCGCAGCCGGCCGACTACCCGAAGAAGCACGCTCGCTGCTCGCCGCCTGGGGCCGGCCGCCGCTGCGCTGCTCATTGCGAGCACCGTTGCTGTTGCCCGTGGCCGAGCGCGGGGCACCGCCCCGGCCGTTGCTATGCCCGCTGCCGCCCCGGCCCTCGCGGGGTGGGCGCCCAGCCGGTCCCTTGGGCCGGATGATGCGCTCATTGCCAGTCAACGATACTGGCGCTACGCTGTTCGTAGTATAGGGGTGTTCCTTATCTACGTCGAGCTGCTTGCGAATAAGCTTCTGAATATCTTGTAAATAAGCGCGCTCCTCCTCTTCTACGAATGTAAACGCGGTGCCAAACGCCCCGGCCCGGCCCGTGCGACCGATGCGGTGCACATAGGTTTCGGGCTCGTTCGGCACTTCGTAGTTGATAACGTGCGTAAGCTCATCTACGTCGATGCCGCGGGCGGCAATGTCAGTAGCGACCAGCACGCGGGTGGCGCCGGCCTTGAAGTTGCTGAGGGCGCGCTGGCGGTGGTTTTGGCTTTTGTTGCCGTGGATGGCTTCGGCCGTAATCTGGGCTTTTTCCAGGGTTTCAGTCACCTTGTTGGCCCCGTGCTTAGTGCGGGTAAATACCAGCACGCGCTTGATAGCGGGGTCGCTGAGCACATGGCGTAGCAGGGCGGGCTTATCGTTTTTATCGACCAAGAACACCGACTGCGTCACCGTATCGGCGGTGCTTGATACGGGCGTCACGGCTACTTGCACCGGATTGGGGCGCAGGATAGTGGCCGAAAGGTCTTTGATGGCCTGCGGCATGGTGGCCGAGAAAAACAGGCTCTGGCGGCCGGCCGGCAACTTGGGCAGGATGCGCTTGATGTCGTGGATGAAGCCCATGTCAAGCATGCGGTCGGCTTCGTCGAGCACAAATACTTCGACGTGCTGCAGGTTCACGTAGCCCTGGTTCATCAAATCGAGCAGGCGGCCGGGCGTGGCCACCAGTATTTCGATGCCGCGCTGCAAGGCCTGCACCTGCGGGTTTTGGCCCACCCCACCGAAGATGACGGTCGAGCGCAGCTGCGGCAGGTGGCGGCCGTAGGCCTTAAAGCTTTCGCCAATCTGGATGGCGAGCTCGCGGGTGGGCGTGAGCACGAGGCAGCGAATGCGGCCACGCGGACCCTGGGCGCCTTTTTGGGCCTGGGCGGTTTGGTGCAGTATCTGGAGGATGGGCACCGAGAAGGCGGCCGTTTTGCCGGTACCCGTTTGGGCGACGCCGAGCAGGTCGTGGCCTTCGAGCACCTGCGGGATGGCCTGCTGCTGAATAGGCGTGGGCGTGGTGTAGCCCTCCTCGCCAAGGGCGCGCAGGATGGGCTCAATCAAGTTGAGGTCGTTAAACGTCATAGGGGTGTGGGGAGCCGCCCGCCAAAAGGGCGGCGACTCGGGCGGAGCCAGCGGAATGCCCCGGTAAGTAAGAAATTTTTGGGATAAAACAGCCCGCGCCTCACGCTTCAACTACGACGCCGCAGGCCGACTGGCCGTATAAGCGGCCGGTAGCTGGTCCGCAACCAGACTACCCTCAGCGGCAAAGGTACCGCTTAATTTTGCAAGCTATGGAAATAACGCAACGCCGCCGCGTCTACGACGGGCATTACAAACTGAGTGAGCTTACCCTGAAAACGGACGAGGGGGAGGAAATAAAACGCGAACGATTTGAGCCGGGCCGCGCCGTGGCGGCCTTGGTATTCGATACAGCTACGCAACACTATATTCTTACTAAGCAGTTCCGCATTGGCCCCGAGGCCGACTTGCTGGAAATAGCGGCTGGCATGATAGACCGCGATGATACCCCGGAGGATAGCATCCGCCGCGAGGTGCAGGAGGAACTGGGCTACGAGGTCGATGCCCTCACCCACATCGTAGACATGTGGGTCTCGCCAGGCTCAAGCCGCGAAAAAGTAAGTGTGTACTACGCCGAAGTAAGCCGAAAGTCCGGCGAGGGCGGCGGACTGGCCGAAGAGCATGAGCAGATAGAGGCCGTGCCCTTTACCCGCGAGCAGCTATTTACCGAGCCCTTGCAAGATGCCAAAACCCTACTGGCCGTGCAGTGGGTGCAACTGCACAAGTAAGGCAAAGCTGTTCCCACTCATCAGAGTACCCAATCGGGACAACTCCGAACGCATACCTTATCTATATGTCACCTCCCATCACCTGGGCCGATTTTGAGCACGTTGACATTCGCGCCGGCACCATTCTCGAAGTGCGAGAATTTCCGCAGGCTCGCAAACCGGCCTACCAACTGTTGCTGGATTTTGGGCCGGAAATCGGGCTGAAAAAATCCAGCGCCCAAATCACGCAGCACTACACACCCGCCGCGCTAGTGGGCCGGCAGGTGCTGGCAGTGGTCAATTTTCCACCCAAGCAAATCGGGCCTTTCCGCTCGGAAGTATTAGTACTGGGCGTGCCCGACGCTGAGGGTCACATCGTGCTCACGGCCCTGGCCGGCCCGGTGCCCAACGGTGGCCGGCTCATGTAGCGTAGGCTTCAGCTTGCGTAGCGCCGCCTCGGCCAGCACCGCGCAAGCTGAAGCCTACGCGACACTTTTTTACCACGGGTGCGCGGGCTCGGCTGGCTTGCCGCCTTCGAGCTGCGTTTTGCGGCGCTCAAGCGAATCGACCACCTCCTTATAAATCTCGTCCATGGCCTTATTATTGATGGCATAGTAGCGGTAGCTACGCTGAAGTAGCGAGTCCTTTTCCAGCACATCGTTCTTCCGCAGCAGCGCCTTTTTCTGGCTCTGAAACAGGGCCCGCGCCGAATCGGGTGAGAGGCGGCTTGCCTCAATGCGGGCTTCGAGCAGGTGCAGCTGCACCAGCAGGCTCACCATCTTTTCTTTGGGTAGCAGCTGCGCCGGCGGCGGTACCTCTTCGGGAATGGCGCAGCCGCCGAGTACGGCGAGCAACAGGGCGCTGGCGGCTAGCAGCGGCCGAACGGAGATAAGACGGGCGTAGTTCACTCTTCAAAAATAACTCCGAAGCCGTAGCTTCGCTCCTACCATGCTCGCCCCCGACGCTTCTACTGCTTCCTTTCCGGCCAGCCTTGCGGGGCTGGTGCGCCGCCTGCGCCACCTCGAAATCAGGATGCGGCACGCCGTGGAAAGCCAGCTACAGGGCAATTTTCGCTCGGTATTTCGGGGCACCGGCCTCGAATTTGACGACGTGCGCCTCTATCAATATGGCGACGAGGTGCGCGCCATCGACTGGGCGGTCAGTAGCAAGGGCCACGGCACCTTCGTAAAAACCTACAAGGAAGAGCGCGAGCAGCAGGTGCTGGTGGCCCTCGATGTGAGCGCCTCGCAGCGCGTGGGCAACGGGGCCAGCGGCCAGCGCAAGCTCGACGTGGGCCGCGACGTGGCCGGCCTGCTAGCCCTCTCGGCCGCCCGCCAAGATTCGGCCCTGGGCCTACTCGCCTTCTCCGACCAAAAAGAGTTGTACCTACCCCCGGCCAAGGGGCTGCGGCCAGCCTATGCGCTTATCCAGCGGCTTTTTGGTCTGGAGCCCGCCTCGCGACACACGGCGCTGGGTGCCGGCATACGGCTGGCGCTGAGCTTACTGCGGCGGCGCAGCCTGGTGGTACTCATCTCCGATTTTATTGATGAGCAGTACGAGCGCGAGCTCACGATACTGGCCCGCCAGCACGACCTATTGGTGGTGCAGTTGCTGGCCCCGCACGAAGCGCAGTTTCCGGCGCTGGGCATTATCCCGCTACGCGATGCCGAAACGGGCGTGCTGCGCTGGGTCGATACCTCGGCCGCAAGTTTCCGGGCCAGCTACGCCGCCCAAACCGAGGCGCGCCAGCAAGCCTTGCAAACGCTCTGCCGCCGCCAGCGGGTGGGGTTTTTGGCCCTGCGCACCGATGAAGACTTCGTGCCGCAGCTAGTAGGCCTGTTTCAGCGGCGCGGACACTAATTGAGTTAGGAGTTTTTAGTTATGCGTGTTGAGTTGGCAAATGGTTTTCGGAAGAATGCTGGCGTAAGAAAAAAACCTGCGCAATTATGCGCCTCACGGCGAAACCCTATCGGAACCTGGTTCTTACTGGGTTTTTGGCTGCTAGCCAGTATTCTTCCCGCGTACGCGCAAGGACCTACGGGCCGCTTTTCGCGCGCTGAGGTAGCGGTAGGC
>Ga0265797_10010427_pt1 | contig 11851 bp, 5 predicted proteins | sample P2T30metagenome_FD_192433 | JGI IMG/M metagenome (GOLD analysis project Ga0265797, IMG submission 192433) | Plant litter microbial communities from East Loma Ridge, Irvine, California - P2 T30 | ecosystem: Environmental > Terrestrial > Plant litter > Unclassified | place: USA: California... | reverse complement strand
GCCAGGAAGTGCAGCTCGGACAGCTGCTGCGCCAGGCCGGCCGGCAGGCCCTTGTCCACCCACTGCTGCACCAGCGCTTCGTAGGTCGGGCGCTGCGAATCAGGCAGCACGCCGGAAGCCACGCGGATGTCGTTGAACGGACCCTGGTAGCGGTTGACCGCCTCGGTGATGCCCGGCATCGGGCCGGGGCGGAACAGCAGCCAGCGCACGAAGGCACGCTGCAGTTTCCAGATCACTTCCAGCGCATCGACCTGCACCGATTCGGGCAGCTGGCCGTCCAGTGCGTCGATCTGCGCCCACAGCGCGCGTGCATCCAGCGTTTCACGGCTGATGGTATAGGCCTTGGCGACCTCGGCGATGGAACGGCCGGTGTCTTCCTGCATGCGCATCAGGAAGGTGGCACCCATCCGGTTGATGGTCTGGTTGGTCACTGCCGTGGCGATGATCTCGCGCTTCAGGCGGTGGCGTTCCATGGCATCGGCGTACTTCTTCTGCAGCGGCTGCGGGAAATAACGCTGCAGCTCCTTGGACAGGTACGGGTCTTCCGGGATGTCCGATTCCAGCAGCTGCTGGAAGGCCACCAGCTTGGAGTAGGACAGCAGCACCGACAGCTCCGGACGGGTCAGGCCCTGGCCGCGCGCCTTGCGCTGGGACAGCTCGGCATCGGACGGCAGGAACTCGATCTGCCGGTCCAGCAGGCCCTGCTGTTCCAGCGTGCGGATGAAGTGCTGCTTGGAGCCCAGGCGCTTGACTGCCATCCGCTCCATCAGGCTCAGGGCCTGGTTCTGGCGGTAATTGTCGTTGAGCACCAGGGCGGCCACTTCGTCGGTCATCGACGCCAGCAGCTTGTTGCGCTGCTCGACGGTGAGCTTCTTGGCACGCACCACGTCGTTGAGCAGGATCTTGATGTTCACCTCATGATCGGAGGTGTCCACGCCGGCGGAGTTGTCGATGAAGTCGGTGTTGAGCAGGACGCCGGCCTGGGCCGCTTCGATGCGTCCCAGCTGGGTCATGCCGAGGTTGCCGCCCTCGCCCACCACCTTGCAGCGAAGCTCGGTGCCGTTGACGCGCAGCGCGTTGTTGGCGCGGTCCCCGACATCGCTGTGCTGCTCACTGGTGGCCTTGACGTAGGTACCGATGCCGCCGTTCCACAGCAGGTCGACCGGAGCCTTCAGGATCGCGCTCATCAGGTCGTTCGGCGACAGCGCCTTGACCGAATCTTCCAGGCCAAGCGCCTCACGCACCTGCGGGGTGATCTCGATGGATTTCAGCGTACGCGGGAAAATGCCACCGCCCTTGCTGATCAGCTTGGCATCGTAGTCGGCCCAGCTGGAACGCGGCACGGTGAACATGCGCTCGCGCTCGACGAACGAACCGGCCGCGTCCGGATTCGGATCCAGGAAGATGTGGCGGTGATCGAAGGCAGCCACCAGGCGGATGTGGCGCGACAGCAGCATGCCGTTGCCGAACACGTCGCCGGACATGTCACCCACGCCTGCGGCGGTGAAGTCCTGGCTCTGGCTGTCATGTCCGAGTGCACGGAAGTGGCGCTTGACCGATTCCCACGCACCGCGTGCGGTGATGCCCATGCCCTTGTGGTCGTAGCCGACCGAGCCACCGGAGGCGAACGCATCGCCCATCCAGAAGCCGTGCGCCACGGCCAGGCCGTTGGCGATGTCGGAGAAGGTCGCGGTGCCCTTGTCGGCGGCCACCACCAGGTACGGGTCGTCCATGTCGTGGCGGACCACGTCGATGGGCGGCACGATCCTGTTGTTGACGATGTTGTCGGTGATGTCCAGCAGGCCCTGGATGAACAGCTTGTAGCAGGCCACGCCGTTGGCGAACACCGCATCGCGGTCACCGCTGGCCGGCGGGGTCTTGGCGAAGAAACCGCCCTTGGCCCCGACCGGAACGATCACCGTGTTCTTGACCATCTGCGCCTTGACCAGGCCCAGCACTTCGGTACGGAAGTCTTCGCGACGATCCGACCAGCGCAGGCCGCCACGGGCCACCGCACCGAAACGCAGGTGCACGCCTTCCACGCGCGGGCCGTAGACGAAGATCTCGCGATACGGACGCGGCTTGGGCAGGTCCGGCACCAGGGCGGCATCGAACTTGAAGCTGATGACATGGCCCGGACGGCCGTTGGCATCGGTCTGGTAATAGCTGGTGCGCAGCGTGGCATCGATCACGCCCATGAAGCTGCGCAGGATGCGGTCTTCGTCCAGGCTGGAGACGCGGTCCATCAGCTTCAGCAGCGCATCGCGCGCGGCCTGCATCTGGCCGTCGCGGTCACCCTTGCGCGCCTCGACCACGGTCTTGAGCACTTTCAGGGTCGCCTCGTCGCCGGCGGCCAGTACGTCCAGGTGCGCCTTCAGCGTGGCCTGGCCGTGTGCGATGTCGTCCTTGCTCTCGTTGCCGGTCGCCGGGTCGAAGCGTGCTTCGAACAGTTCCACCAGCAGGCGGGCCAGCAGCGGATAGCGGGTGAACGTACCTTCCACATACGCCTGCGAGAACGGCACGCCGGTCTGCAGCAGGTACTTGCAGTAACCACGCAGCATCGCGACCTGGCGCCAGTGCAGGCCCGCGGCCAGCACCAGGCGGTTGAAGCCATCGTTCTCGGCATCGCCGTGCCAGACGCGGGCGAAGGTCTCGCCGAACGCTTCATCGACACTGGCCGCGTCGATGGCACCGGCCACTGATTCGACCTCGAAGTCCTGCACGTACACCGGGGCATCATCCACCGTCAGGCGGTACGGACGCTCGGAGATCACGCGCAGGCCCATGTTTTCCATCATCGGCAGCGCGTCCGACAGCGGGATGTCATCCAGCTGGCGATACAGCTTCAGGCGCAGGCCATCACCACTTTCGCGCGGCACCGCCTGCAGGCTCAGGCGCAGGTCGTCCGGACCGGTCAGCGCGTCGAGCTGGCCGACATCGCTGGCCGCCACGGCGGTGCTGTTGTCTTCGATGTAGCCGGCCGGCAGCGCCTTGCCGATCCGCGAGGCGATGCGCAGGCCTTCGGTTTCGCCGTGGCGGGATACGAGCGTTTCACGCAGGTCGTCCTGCCAGTTGCGCAGCAGGTGGGCCAGGTTCTGTTCCAGCGCGTTGGTGTCCACGTCGACCACCGGGCCGGCCTTGGGACGCACGATCAGGTGCACCTGGGCAAGCGGCGATTCGCCCAGCACCACCGAGCTGTCCACGTGCTCGCCGTGCAGGGCGTCACGCAGCATCGCCTCGATGCGCAGGCGCACGTCGGTGTTGAAGCGTTCGCGCGGCAGGAAGGCCAGCGCGGAAATGAAACGGGAATACTTGTCGCGGCGCAGGAACAGACGGCTGCGGACCCGCTCCTGCAGGCCCAGCACGCCCATCGCGGTGCGGAACAGTTCGTCTTCGCTGGACTGGAACAGTTCTTCGCGCGGCAGCGTTTCCAGGATGTGGCGCAGTGCCTTGCCGCTGTGGCTGGACAGCGACAGGCCCGAGCGCTGCATCACGTGTTCATAGCGCTGGCGCACCAGCGGGATTTCCCACGGGCGACGGTTGTAGGCGCTGGAGGTGAACAGGCCGAGGAAGCGCTGTTCGCCGATGATGTTGCCCTTGGCGTCGAATTCCAGCACGCCGATGTAATCCATGTAACCGGCGCGGTGCACGCGCGAACGCGCGTTGGTCTTGGTCAGGATCAGCGCGTCCTTCAGGCCGGTGGTGGTGTTCAGGCCCTGCGCGGCAAGCGTCTTGACCGGGCGCGCGGCGGACTTGTCGCGCCCCTTCATCAGCCCCAGGCCGGTGTCGTTGAGCGGGGCCAGCACGTCTTCCTTGCCGTCCTTCTGCACGCGGTATTCGCGGTAACCGAAGAAGGTGAAGTGGTTGTCGGCGGCCCAGCGCAGGAACTCCTGCGCCTCGCGGCGCGAGGCATCGTCGACCGGCAGCTGGCGGCTGCCCAGGTCGTCGGCCACGGCCAGCGCCTTGTCGCGCATCGGCTGCCAGTCGCGCACGATCGAACGCACTTCCTCCAGCGCCTTGATGATGCCCTGCTCCACCTCGGCCATGGCGTCGGGGCTCTGGCGGTCCATCTCCAGCAGCATCACCGATTCGATCTCGCCCTCGCCGACCTTGGCCAGCTTGCCGGCCTTGTCACGGCTGAAGCGGATCACCGGGTGGCCCAGCACATGCACGCCGATGCCCTGCTCGGCCAGCGCCATGGTCACCGTATCCACCAGGAACGGCATGTCGTCGTTGACGATCTGCAGCACGGTATGCGGCGATTCCCAGCCATTGCCCTTGGCGGTGGGGTTGAACACGCGGACGTTGGCCTTGCCGATCTTGCGGCTGCGCGCGAACTCCAGCGTGTCAGCGGCCAGCGCGGCCCATTCTTCCACGCTGTGGTGCGGGAACTCGTCCGCTTCCATGCGCTTGTAGAAGTCGGCGGCGAACGCTACTGCCTCGGCCTGCCCGGCCGCGGGGTATCGCTTGCGCAAGGCCGTGTACACCGGTTCCAGCGAGAAACCAGTTGCCGGGACAAGCTGGGTTTCCGCCGGGGCGGGCTTGGTTTTCACGGTTTTGACTGCAGACTTTTGCGATTTCATGGCAGAGCGAGTCGTGTTGCCCAGTTGGGAAAATGAAATTGTAGCCGTGTTGCAGGAAAAGGCCTTGCTGCAGGACGGAATATGCAGATACGGGTTGGGTGCGGTTTACATCGGACGCAGCGACCGCACGCACCGTTCGCCCGCGTACGGCTGTCGCGATCGGCGGGCAATGCCGACAGGATCGGCAAAGCCTGTGACAGAACATGCCGCAACACGTCTCAAAACGTTTCCACAATCCTGAACTGGACGGTATAGTCCACTCCGTGAACCCCGCTCCCCTCCCCGCTGCCGACATGGACGCGCGCGATCTACGTGTGTTCGATGCGGTGCGCGAGCTGCTCGCCCGGCATGGCATGCAGATGAGCATGGAAGCAGTGGCCCAGCACGCGGGGTGCTCCAAGCAGACCCTGTATTCGCGCTACGGCAGCAAGCAGGAGCTGATGCGCCGGGTAGTGGAACGGCACGTCTGCCGGGCCACGGCCGGATTGCGCGGCCTGCGCGAGGATGACCTGCGCGGCAGCCTGATGCAGTTCGCCACCGATTACCTGGACCACTTCAACCAGCCGCACGTGGCCCAGGCCTGCCGGATGATTTCCGCCGATGCGGCGCAGTTTCCCGAAGAGGCCCGCAGCCTGTGGCGCGATGGTGCCGGAACGCTGACGCTTCACCTTGCTGAATGGATCGAATCCGCCATTGCCCGCGGGCAGCTCCGGCATGACGACCCGCACTTCATGGCCGAACTGCTAATCAGCATGATCGGTGGCCAGGATTTCGATCGGCAACGCTTCCACATGCCCCATCGCGACGACGCCGGGACGCGTCGGCGCTGGGCTGGATTTTCCGTCGACAGCTTCCTGCGCGCGTTCGCGCCGGCCGCTTCGCCCCAACCGCATTCAAACCAACTCCGGAGTTTCTCCTGATGATCGCCCCACTCCGCACCCTCGCACTGACGTGCGCTGTTGCCATTGCCCTGGCTGGCTGCAAGAAAGAAGAACAGCAGGCCCCGCCGCCGCCGGAAGTGGGCGTGATCGATGCCAAGCCGCAGACCCTGCCGCTGCAGCGTGAGCTGGTGGGCCGGCTGTCGCCGTTCCGCAGCGCCGACGTCCGCGCCCGCGTGCCGGGCGTGCTGCTCAAGCGCGTCTATCAGGAAGGCAGCGAGGTCAAGCAGGGCCAGACTCTGTTCCTGATCGACCCGGCGCCGCTGCGTGCCGAGCTCAACGCCTCCGAAGCCCAGCTCGCCTCGGCCCGTGCCAGCTATGCCAACGCCAAGGTGGCAGCGGATCGCGCCCGTTCGCTGGCCCCGCAGAAATATGTTTCCAAGGCCGACCTGGACAATGCCGAATCGGCCGAGCGCACCGCGCTGGCGGCGGTCAAGCAGTCCGAAGCCGCCGTGAGCAGCTCGCGCATCAGCCTGGGCTACGCCGAAGTCACCGCGCCGATCAGCGGCGTGGCCGGCAAGCAGCAGGTCACCGAAGGTGCGCTGGTAGGCCAGGGCGACGTCACCCTGCTGACCACCGTGGACCAGCTGGATCCGCTGTACGTGAACTTCTCGCTGAGCGTGGACGAGCTGTCACAGCTGCGCGCCGCACAGGCCAAGGGCGCCCTGGCGCTGAGCGGCGATGGCAAGGCCACCGTGCAGGTCAAGCTGTCCGATGGCACCACCTACGGCCAGAACGGCACGCTGGACTTCTCCTCGACCACGGTCGATCCGGCCACCGGTGCGGTATCGCTGCGCGCGGTGCTGCCGAACCCGGACCGGATCCTGCTGCCCGGCGCCTTCGTCAGCTTCCAGGCCACCCTGGGCGAGCGCAACAACGCCTACCTGGTGCCGCAGCAGGCGCTGCTGCGTGATGCCACCGGCGGCTACCTGATGGTGGTCGGGGCCGATGGCAAGGTGGTGCGCCGCAACGTCAAGACCGAAGGCGCGCAGGGCGGCAACTGGCTGGTCACCGATGGCCTGCAGCCGGGTGACAAGGTCGTGGTCGCCGGCGTGCAGAAGGTCAAGGAAGGCGCACCGGCAACGGCCAAGCCGTGGACCCCGGAACAGGCGGCCGCCGCTGCCAAGGGTGCACCGGCGCAGGGCCAGGCGCCGGCCGCCCAGGGTGATGCCGCCGCCGATGCGGCCGCGCCCGATGCAGCCCCGCAGGCTCCGGCCGCTGCCGAGCAGGCAGCGCCGGCCTCCGATTCGACCAAGCAGTAACGGGAAGACTCCGTCATGCCTAAATTTTTCATCGAACACCCGGTCTTTGCCTGGGTGGTAGCGATCCTGATCTCGCTCAGCGGCGTGATCGCGATCCTCAACCTGGGTGTGGAGTCCTACCCCAGCATCGCCCCGCCACAGGTCACCGTGTCGGCCACCTACCCGGGCGCCAGCGCGGACACCACGGAAAAATCGGTCACCCAGGTGATCGAGCAGCAGCTGACCGGTATCGATCACCTGCTGTATTTCAGCTCCTCCTCCTCGTCCAATGGCCGCGCCACGGTCACCCTGACCTTCGAAACCGGCACCGATGCGGACATCGCCCAGGTGCAGGTGCAGAACAAGGTCTCGCTGGCCACGCCCCGCCTGCCCAGTGAAGTGACCCAGCAGGGCGTGGTGGTGGCCAAGGCCAACGCCGGCTTCCTGATGGTGGTGGCGCTGCGTTCGGATACCGGCGGCAACAGCCGTGACGCACTGAACGACATCGTGGCCTCGCGCGTGCTGGACCAGGTCTCGCGTATTCCCGGCGTGGGCAGCACCCAGCAGTTCGGTGGCGAGTACGCCATGAACATCTGGCTGAACCCGGAACGCATGCAGGGCTATGGCCTGTCGGCCAGCCAGGTGTTGGCCGCAGTGCGTGAGCAGAACGTGCAGTTCGCCGCCGGTTCGCTGGGTTCGGACCCGGCCCCGGTGGGCCAGCACTTCACCGCCACGGTATCGGCCGAAGGTCGCTTCAGCACCCCGGAAGAGTTCGAGAACATCATCCTGCGCGCCAACCCGGATGGTTCGCGCGTGTTGCTGAAGGACATTGCCCGGATCGGCTTCGGCGCGGGCAATTATGGTTTTGACACCCAGTACAACGGCAAGCCGACCGGTGCCTTCGCGATCCAGCTGCTGCCCGGTGCCAATGCACTGAACGTGGCAGAAGCGGTGCGCGCGAAGATGGATGAGCTGCAGCCGAGCTTCCCGGCCGGTGTCAGCTGGTTCTCACCGTACGACAGCACCACCTTCGTGAAGATCTCCATCGAGGAAGTGATCAAGACGCTGGTCGAGGCCATCATCCTGGTCTTCCTGGTGATGCTGATCTTCCTGCAGAACTTCCGTGCCACCCTGATCCCGACGCTGGTGATCCCGGTCGCGCTGCTGGGTACGTTCCTGGGCATGTGGATGATCGGCTTCACGATCAACCAGCTGACCCTGTTCGCGCTGGTGCTGGCGATCGGCATCGTGGTCGATGACGCGATCGTGGTGATCGAGAACGTCGAACGCATCATGACCGACGAAGGGATGGCGCCGAAACAGGCCACCCAGAAGGCGATGACCCAGATCACCGGCGCGGTGGTGGCCATCACCGTGGTGCTGGCGGCGGTGTTCATCCCGTCGGCGCTGCAGGGCGGTGCGGCCGGTGAGATCTACAAGCAGTTCGCGCTGACCATCGCCATTTCGATGGCGTTCTCGGCGTTCCTGGCGCTGGGCTTCACCCCGGCCCTGTGCGCGACCTTCCTCAAGCCGACGCACAACGACAAGCCGAACATCGTCTACCGCACCTTCAACAAGTACTACGACAGGATCAGCGGCACTTACGTGGGCCACATCACCTCGGCGGTGAAGCATGCGCCGCGCTGGATGATCCTGTTCGTGGTGCTCGGTGCGCTGTGCGCGTTCCTGTTCACCCGCATGCCGGGCAGCTTCCTGCCCGAAGAAGACCAGGGCTACGCACTGGCCATCGTGCAGCTGCCGCCGGGTTCGACCAAGACCCAGACCAACGAAGTGTTCGCGCAGATGCGTGGCATCCTGGAAAAGCAGGAAGGCTTCGAGGGCCTGCTGCAGATCGCAGGTTTCAGCTTCGTGGGCTCCGGCGAAAACGTGGGCATGGGCTTCATCCGGCTCAAGCCCTGGGCCGATCGCGAGGTCACCGTGCCCGAGCTGATCGGCAACATGAACGGCGCGTTCTACGGCATCAAGGAAGCGCAGATCTTCGTGGTCAACCTGCCCACCGTGCAGGGCCTGGGCCAGTTCGGCGGCTTCGACATGTGGCTGCAGGACCGTACCGGTGCAGGCTTCGAGCAGCTCACCAATGCCCGCAACACCCTGCTGGGTGCGGCCGCGCAGAAGAGTGACCTGCTGACCGGCGTGCGCCCCAATGGACTGGAGAACGCCCCGCAGCTGGCCCTGCACGTGGACCGCGTGCAGGCGCAGGCGATGGGCATGTCGGTGTCGGATGTGTACAGCACCATCCAGCTGATGCTGGCCCCGGTGTACGTCAACGACTTCTTCAGCGAAGGCCGCATCAAGCGCGTGACCATGCAGGCCGATGCGCCTTACCGCACCGGCGAAGCATCGCTGAAGAGCTTCTACAGCCCGTCCACGCTGGACACCAATGCCGACGGCACCAGCACGATGATCCCGCTGAGCACCGTGGTGCGCTCGGAATGGGTATCGGCGCCGCCGTCGCTGAGCCGCTACAACGGCTATTCGGCGGTGAACATCGTGGGCTCGCAGGCGCCAGGGCGCAGCTCCGGCGAAGCGATGACCGCGATGGAAGACATCGTCCGCGATGAACTGCCGGCCGGCTTCGGCTACGACTGGTCCGGCATGTCCTACCAGGAAATCCTGGCGGGCAACGCAGCCACGCTGCTGCTGGTACTGTCCATCGTGGTGGTGTTCCTGTGCCTTGCCGCGTTGTATGAAAGCTGGTCGATCCCGGTCGCCGTGCTGCTGGTGGTGCCGCTGGGCGTGCTGGGTGCGCTGGTGTTCTCGATGGCCCGCGGCCTGCCCAACGATCTGTTCTTCAAGATCGGCCTGATCACGGTGATCGGCCTGGCAGCGAAGAACGCGATCCTGATCGTGGAGTTCGCGGTGGAACAGCGTGCGGCCGGCAGGACCCTGCGCGACGCCACCATCGAGGCGGCCCGCCTGCGCTTCCGTCCGATCCTGATGACCTCCTTCGCCTTCATCATGGGCGTGATCCCGATGGCCATCTCCACCGGCGCCGGCGCCAATTCCCGCCACGCCATCGGTACCGGCGTGATCGGCGGGATGGTGTTCGCCACCTTCCTCGGCCTGCTGATGATCCCGGTGTTCTTCATCGTGGTCCGCCGCATGCTGGGCGACAAGCTGGACGAGCCCTCCAAGGAGTTCGTGGAGCGCCAGCACGAAGCAGAGGGCGCACACCGCCCGGACCGCTGAGGGCAGTGACGGCCACTGGCCGTCATGCCTTTCCGGCCGTCACGCTTCAAATGAAAAGGCCCCGGATCGCTCCGGAGCCTTTTTTTTCACTCGCACCCGCCGCTCAACGCAGTACGGCAACCACCGCGCACGCCAACACGATGGCCAGCGATGGCCATTGCATGGGCAGGTAGAAGAAATGATGCCGCGCCGGCACGCCCTCGGCGCGCACGCCGCGATTGAGGACGAACCCCAGCACCACGTTGATTGCCGCGCCGATGCCGCAACCCAGCAGGAACTGCGCCAAGGTGATGTTGCCCTTGGCGACGGACGGATCGGGATACAGCCAGAGCAGCAACAGCACTGCGACGATCGGTGTCAGCAGGGTAAAGAACCCTGCACCGCGGTAGATGACCATGCCCGTACCTGTTTTGAGAGGACGGGCATTCTAGGCGATCGTGCAGGCGGATCGGGTCGTGGACCCGCCAGCACGCTTACGCCGAAGCCTCAGCGCAGCCCGGTTTCGTTGCGTGCGATGACCAGGCGCTGGATCTCCGAGGTGCCTTCGTAGATCTCGGTGATCTTGGCGTCACGGAAGTAACGCTCCAGCGGCATTTCCTTCGAATAGCCCATGCCGCCATGGATCTGCACGGCCTGGTGGGTGATCCACATCGCCGCTTCCGATGCGGTCAGCTTGGCGATCGCCGCTTCATTGCTGAAACGCTTGCCCTCTCCCTTCACCCATGCCGCACGCAGGGTCAGCAGCAGGGCCGCGTCCAGCTTGCACTTCATGTCGGCGATCTTGGCCTGGGTCATCTGGAAGGTGCCGATGGCCGCGCCGAACGCCTTGCGCTCCTTCACATATTCGATCGTCGCTTCATACGCCGCACGGGCAATGCCGATGGCCTGCGAGGCGATGCCGATGCGGCCGGCGTCGAGCACGCCCATCGCGATCTTGAAGCCCTCGCCTTCCTGGCCCAGCAGGTCTTCGGCCTGCGCAACGTAATCGTTGAACTCGATCTCGCAGGTCGCCGATGCGCGGATACCGAGCTTGGGTTCGGTCTTGCCGCGGCCGAAGCCGGCGTTGTCGGTGTCGATCAGGAACGCACTGATGCCGCGCGCGCCCTTGTCCGCGTCGGTCATCGCGAACAGTACGATGTACTTGGCCACCGGGCCGGAGGTGATCCAGCTCTTCTTGCCGTTGATCACGTAGCTGCCGTCGGCATGCTTGACCGCGCGGCAGCGCATGGCCGTGGCATCCGAGCCGGACTGTGGTTCGGTCAGTGCGAAGGCGCCGATGGCCGCTCCTTCGGCGATGGCGCGCACGTACTTCTGCTTCTGTGCCTCGGTGCCATGGGTCAGGATGCCGTTGCAGAACAGCGAATTGTTGACCGACATGATGGTCGAGTGGGCCGCGTCACCGGCAGCGACCTCCACCATCGCCAGCACGTAGGCGATGGGGTCCATGCCCGCACCGCCGTACTCGGCCGGCACTTCGATGCCCATCAGCCCGTTCTCGCCCAGCAGCTGGATGTTGGCCAGCGGGAACTCGCCGGTGCGGTCATGGTGCTCGGCGCTGGGCGCGATCTTTTCCTGCGCGATGCGGCGCGCGACGTCCTGCAGCATCAACTGCTCTTCGGTAAAGCTGAAATCCACAACGACCCCTCCCGGGTAATGAATCGGCGATTGTACTGGGAGCGGGGTATCGCCAGCTGACTGGGGCGCTGAACCTTGGAATCCCACCGTCCATGCACCGCTGCGCCGCTCTGGTAGCGCGGAGCCGTGCTCGGCGGAATCCCGCAGCCCATGCACCGCTGCGCTCGCCGACCATGGGTCGGCGCTACCGTCTGGCCGCTCTGGTAGCGCCGAGCCGTGCTCGGCGGAATCCCGCCGCCCACGC
>Ga0265797_10010426_pt1 | contig 11851 bp, 11 predicted proteins | sample P2T30metagenome_FD_192433 | JGI IMG/M metagenome (GOLD analysis project Ga0265797, IMG submission 192433) | Plant litter microbial communities from East Loma Ridge, Irvine, California - P2 T30 | ecosystem: Environmental > Terrestrial > Plant litter > Unclassified | place: USA: California... | reverse complement strand
TATACATTGGCCTTGTTTTCTAGCAGATTGAGCGTCTGTCTGTTTTTCCGTCGGCTGTCTGCTTCCACCCAGAAGACTATGGTCCCAAACATCCTTACGTGCGTGCGTGCGGCTCTGGGCATCACATCGGTATTTGTCGTTGGTCTTCGTCAACGAGCGTCAGAACCCTGGGTTCAGGATCCCACTACTGTGAGTATGCTGCCATCGATTGGAGATAAGTGCCTCACAGCTAACATGTAAGCATAGTTGGATCGGTGGATCGGAATCGAGGCGCTTGGCATGCTCATAGATCTCGCAATCGCTGCATATCCTGTGGGGCTCGTATGGGGCTTGCAGATGCAGACTGGTATGAAGTTCTGGGTATTGTTCGGTTTCGGGATCCGTCTGCCGTATGTCCATCAACATCAAATGCTGTACACTGAACGCGGATTGCACTGACGTCTCTAGCCTAATGCCGATCGCTATCATGCGCCTCAAAAGCCTCAGCACTTCGTTGAATAGCGACAATTATCTCCAGGACGCCGCCACGACTGTATACTACACACAAGCAGAAATGACTTTCTCGCTGATCGCAGCTACCATTCCTTGTCTCCGTCTGTTCATGGAAGCTGCGAAAACAGGCCTCTTGGGAATCTCGATGTGGGGCCCCGGCACAACAAGCGGAAGCTATACGAGGAGTTATGCTGGGAAAGAGCCGGGCCTTGAGTCAAAGAGGAGGAGCACTGTGGCAAAGGTACGCGAGGATAGTAAGGGTATTCAGCTGCGTGATTGGAAGCAAGGCTCGAACTCTGCTCGCGCACATGCCACTAGTGACAAGGTATCTATCACCAGCGATGGATCGGAGACTGCGATCATAGTGCGGCAGACAGTTGATGTAAGATACGAATAAGCTTTCGATTGCGTGTTCGAGTCTTGATATCCGGGTAGGTCTCAAACAAGGTTTATCTGGATGCTGTCTCGTGGCTCTGCTGGTTTCTGATCGTTGTTTGTTGCCAGTCATCTCGAAGTTGCTGTCATTTACCTACCATGCCGCACTTTTCCGAGGCGATTGACGTTGTGAGCACGCAACTGAAGTCAAATCCCAGCCTGGACACTGCTGACCTCTACCTCGTCCCAAAGAAGCGCCGATCACGATCAGAGGTTAGAAACACAAAGCACCCAATCAAAATATATAGAATGAAAACACAGCACAGTCCAACCACATCTCCGATCCCCGCTACTGCGTTCCTCTCACTATCAACATCACTTCTCCTGGAGGGAAATAATTGATTTTCCACAGCATTGTTATTCGGCTTCGAAATTTCCATTGGACAACATTTGTCAAATAGTCGATATGAACGCTTCAGAATTGGCGAAGATGCGACAGGATCGCAGGAAGCATAGCGTGGCTATTGTACAGCCGGTACGTATGTTGGCGCTCTCATCGTCCTCCACACTCTGTTGCAATGCCACTCGATCAAGCCCGCACGAAGAAGTGCCCATCAAACCGACAGGCCTGACCATATCACAGCGCCACACTTTGACCGCACCACCAACAGTAATTCCCGTGTCCATCACCCGTCCCTCCGCCGCAGTCCCCGCCCAGAACCTGAACATACCCCAAACCATCCGCTTCACGAACCCGACTTTCACCCCGCCTAAGGCCAAAAGATTCTCCAGCGCTACCACTCTCAATCAACCTTCCAAAGCAGAAAAGCGAGCCGAAAGTGTCGTCCCACCCAATGCCCGCGCAGCAACCCAACAAGCTCCTCGACGCAAGAGCACAATCGCCTCGCTATTCTGGGACCCGCTCGTTCGCGTGACCACTGGCGAAGCACCGTCAGACGATGTGACCGCAAATGGCGACCCTGAGTCAGGCAGCTCTGAGACACAGGAGAAGAGCCGGTCTTTTATAACGCGCTGCAAGACCGACAAGCTCATGCATACCGTGCTGGGCATGGTGTTCCTTTTTGGCGGCGGGCTGATCGTAGCTGGCGTGATATGGACAGTCACCCGCCACAGTCGCGTGGTGACCGATAGTAGGAATTTCGTGTGCGGGAAAGGAATTGCTGGCGGGCCAAAGTGCGCCGTGCACTTGAAAGGTCAGAAGTCGAATGCTGGAACGGCCGATTGGGTTGGCGGCGATGTTGTGGATTGGTGGCTGAAGAATCACTGCATTTGGCAAGGAAAGCAGGAGGAGTGGTTGTGTGGTACTAATATTGGTTCGAAGGAGGGTCAGGGCGATCAGGTGTTGCCACAAGGCACCTGGTTTGAGAAGGTTGAGGATGTGGAAGAAGCCGAGTCTGGAAAAGATGTGTAGTAGTGCACAGTACATTGTGTCGGCTTCAGATCGGTCCAGGTCCATCAGCGTGCGGGCGCGGATGCTCGACAGGGAGGTGGTTTCCCCACGAGTTCGAGCGAGGCGATAGTGACATCTTACTCTAATCCCATTCATCATCGTCATTGTCTTCCACGGCCTTCACGGCTTTCTGCCTGATCCTCTCGTCACCTTCAGTCATCTTCGCTCTGGTCAGCACGCCGCAAGCTAGCAGTCTGTCCTCCAGCTCTGCCAGCTTGAAGGTGTCAGGCTTTCTTCCCAGACCCTCAAAGCCAATGATCCTGTCAACACCCACACCATCAATGAACGAGATAACACAAGGCAGCACCTGTACACCCAGCTTGACCACCAAAAATGCCGCGTTCTCAACATTAATGCTCATAATGCGAGTCTCATAATGCTTCTCCGCAATCGGCTTCAGCTTCTCGTCCATGATGCGGCAGCGGTTGAAGTCGGGCTTCATGAAGTGCACCACACAATACTTGCTGCTGGTGGTGATGTCCATCAGCTGCTTCTCGTCTTTGATCTCCTGGTAAGTGCCGTAAGAAGCTTCTTTCTGGATCTTGGCGCGGTTGAGCTCGGCGTGCAGCTGCTGGATACGCTGCTCGCGCATGGCTGTGAAGGCGACATTGTCGGACTCTTCGTCTTCGAGCTCGGCGATGAGGGCGTCCTCGTCGTCGGAGTCGGTGGGTTGTTGCCTATCCAGGACCCTGGCGACGTGGGCGTCGAGTGCTGGCATGTTTGTGTGATTTTCTGGTGTGTGTGTGGAATTTCTTGTCTTGCGGTTTGCTTCTTGGCTATCTTCGACTCCAGTGTGTCACGGTGATTATCATGCAGATATCCGGTGTTGTGGCGTCTTGCTTCTTCTGCCAAACAGCTCTCTCCTATTTCGGACGTGTCGTTTTGCAGGGTTCCACTTCTTTCCTCAGGCTTGCCAGCGCCACAGCTGTCAACGCCACAGCGAGGTGAATTCGCGCCAAGACATCCACGACGAGACGAGAGTTTGCGGCAGCAAAGTGCCGAGCGCCTCGCTTGCAGGCTGCAGCAAACACCGAACAGACCACTTCACCCTTGCACGCAGGATCGCCTAAAACTACATGATGGCTTGGATGGCTCCGCACAAGTCCACCTTCGCTTGACGACAAAGCTCGCTGTCCTGCAGATCTAATTGATGCTAGCATCCAATGCGTGCTAGGGCCCGGCCTGCATCATTATTCGCGTCGGAAGCGAACACAGCGATAAAACGACGGCGACTGGCTCACTGTACGATTACTGGCACCGCTTCTCGAACGCAAAAAAATGCAATTCTTTATGGATCCGCATGAGCTGTTCCGTCTCATATACCATCGGCTTTATGATTATTCTCGCCATCCGACTCTCGGCTCTTGAAGCTAACCGCATGGCTCACTTCCACTTTGCGCATGATCCCGCTGAAACGCACACTCTCGCGCTCCGACGTGGCATTGCCCTGGGCGTTGGCGACAAGCTCCATCTCGTCGAACGAGGTCTGCGGTCGCGTGCTCGAGTAGAACATTTGCATTTTGTTGCGAGGCGCAGCAGCTGCGCTTGATGTAGCTGCAGTGTCGCCGGTGGAGAAATTGTTGTTGTCGCGCGTGCGATGCGCAGAACTGTAGCCTATGCGATCGCGAAGGAATTTGAACTGGCCTACTGCTGCGGGCAGACAGGTGCAGATGAGCGCAATGCCAGCTTCCGCGTTGCTGTGGCTGGTTAGTAATGTTTTGGCCAAATGGTCGTGTTGACTTACCCAGATAAAACAACTTGCACGAACAAGATCGTCGAGTCCGGCGAGTGACCGTCAGTTAAGATGAGGTGCAATCTCCAGGCACTAAAAGCTGTCGCAAGGCCTCCAACGGCAAGCATACTACCCACTCTCATCTTTTTCTTCGGCGGCAGCTGCAACGACCACGTCAAAGGCAGCGGGAGCACCAGAATGATTGCATCAGTGACAGTGCTGATGATCGCATCGGCAGTGATGACAGCAGATTGATTGAGGCATTTGCTTCGGTCTCCTCGCCAGTAAGCCGAGATTGGCCAGCAGACTCGAATCTTCAAAATCAGCGAGGTGAGGTAGTAGGCGATCAGAAGCGCGCCCAGAACGTAAATGCCCTGCATTCTCCGTTTGTATGGTGCAAAGACTCGTGCGATGAGCGAAAGGATGCTGAGCTTGATGAACAGAGTCATTAGAGCGTATGAGATCGTCGCGGCGTACATGGCCTGTTCGCAAGGGCTGTCAGTGCCTTTCGAGGTGCGGTCGAAGGTTTTCGATACGTACTTTCATGTACCGCACGAGCTCATCCTGAGTCACTTCCCACAAGTGATATCCTCCGCCGTGGACGCTCACTGCCAGATGTCGGTCAGTACGCGCACAACCTCGCTCCTCCAAGTATCCAGATACGTACAGAGCACCCCAGAGATACAGTACGCAACCAGAAACAACCACGAAAACACCGTGAGATCTGCAAGGTTGAATTAGTCAACCAGCTCCATCAAATCCCCTGGGAACGTTCGCCTGCAGCAATTTGTACTCACAATCATCGACCGAAAATATCGTCGTAGCCATTCTGAACTTCTGCACTCCCCGAATGGCCACGAACCCCGAACATAGAGTAAGTGTCAGCGCCTGCGTGACAAAGTTGATCGTCCGAATCACATCTGTCGGGTTTTCGAGGTCGGCCACGACGCCTTTGGGCGGTGCCATGGCGGGGTGCGACATGGTTCCAGTTTGATCGATTTCGGGGCCAGCTGTCGGTCGATGAATAGTGAGGAGCCTAGAGCAGAGCCAGGAGGAGCAGGGAGAGGGACTGATAACAGGTTATATTCGATCTCTTGGGAGATAAGGTCGCAGGAACAAATTATTTATATGGCAGCAAAGAGACATCAATTAGGACTTACACCACCACACGCACACACCAGAAAACCCCTCAACTGAATCACAGGGGTAAAGGAAGAAGGCAAAATGCAACCCTCAATTGCTTGTTCGCGCGTGTGTTAATGTACCCGTATGGCGGTAGCGGCGCAAGCGACGGATCAAACACCATCTGTGCCATCACTCGCGCTAATGTTGGCAACCAAGGAGGAAGCACACCGGAGGACACGCACAGCCTGCAAGAGGGCATGCCGACTTGGCATCACCGCACAAGCAGGGTCACCAGGAACTATGACCGAGGCACAGTAGTAGTGTGAAGTGCACCATTGGATCTACAGAGGGCAAAGACCGTGAAGACAGTTAGTGCAGTAGTCTAGGGTAGTTGCAGAAAACACACAGATCAAGCGCCGCAACGCCGCAGGATCCATACCCTTGCTCGAAAGCATTGATATGGGAGGTCTGGGCGCATGAGTCGCGCGAGTAAGGATGCTAGGAGCCTTGCTGGCTTAGTGCGGACCGTTTTGCGTCAGAGGCGAGATAACCCAGGTTTTTGATTACTTGCTGTGCTTGATGTGGTGGACTACTAGGGGACCGCAGGGCAAGCGAAACTATCATGCGTCCACTTTGTAGGCATAACCCCACGTCCGACTCGCTCGCTCGCTTGCCCCGCGACTGATAGTGGTTGGTGGTGGTGGTAGTAGTTTCGCATGGACAGATTAGATTGACCATGGGTGTGTTTGTATGGTCTGGCCTTGTCTTCTGGCCTAATCTTCCGTCGAGCCCGGGTACTTAAACTCGGGTGTATGCCTGTCTGCCTATCTTACCTACCTACTTGCTACCTTTGCTTCTCGTCTGATCCATTGCTGCAGTGCGAGACTGTGCCAAAGCCCAAGGCCTCTCTTTCCAGCTCCCGCCTACCAGTCAATCTTCAAACACCACCAACCAACAAACACACACAACAATACCATGGCCGTCTCACCCTCCCACGCGGACTCCGCCCTCTTCACCCCCATCTCAATCAACAATGGCAAAATTCAGCTCGCCCACCGCGTCATCCTAGCCCCGTTAACTCGCAACCGCGGAACGCCGCTCAAGAGAGACAGCACGGCGGAGGATCCCAACCGCGTGTGGCTGCCGAACGAGATGATGGCCGAGTACTACGGGCAGCGCGCGAGCAAAGGTGGACTGATGATTACGGAGGGCGTGCCGCCTAGTTTGGAGGTATGTGTCTGTGTTTTCTTGGTCTTTTTTTTTCTTTCTGTTCAATATGCTCTTGGTCGAGGTTCCCTGTTCCTTGTTGGTGGGTGGAGCAATGGCGGAGTTGAGACCGAGATGATACCGATGTTTCGTGGTATTGTGAGATTCGGACGATCATTGATGGCTGTCTTGGACGTTAGAAGGCCTTCCTTTGAGAAAAGACAACCACAAAAATGACGGATGAACAAAGCTAACACTTCCACCCCAAGGGCAACGCCATGCCCGGCGTCCCAGGCCTCTTCCTCGAATCCCAAATCCCCGGCTGGAAAGCCATCGCCAGCGCCATCCACGCCAAAGGCGGCATCGCCTACATGCAGCTCTGGCACTCCGGCCGCGCCAACATCCCGCACATGACCGGCACACCGACCTACAGCGCCTCCGCAACACCCTGGGACGATGCCGACGAGCGCTTCATGTTCCCGCCGCCGCACAGCACGCAGTCCGTGCGCTACGCCGATTTCCCACCCGAAGAGATGAGCGTCGAGCACATCAAAAAGACGATCGCGGACTACGTGCGGACGGCCAAGTGGGCGGTGGAGGAGTGCGGGTTCGACGGCGTGGAAGTGCATGGCGGGAACGGGTATTTGGTCGAGCAGTTTTTGGCGTCGAATGTGAACAAGAGGACGGATGCGTACGGCGGGACGTACGAGAAGAGGTGCGCTTTTGCGCTGGAGTTGATGAGCGAGATTAGTAAGGCGATTGGGGAGGAGAGGCTGGCGATTCGGTTGACGCCGTTTGGGCTTTTCAATCAGATTCGCTCGGAGCAGAGGATGGAGACGTGGCAGACGCTGTGCAGGAAGTTGAAGGAGGCGCATCCGGGGCTGTCGTATGTGAGCTTTGTGGAGCCGGTGAGTTTGGACTGCCTTTGCGAGAGCGACACGGTCATTGAATTCTGCTGACAAGACGTCCACCAGCGGTACGAACAAGTGCACAGCGAAAAGGAAAAGCAGGGCTTCCTCGAGTCCTGGGGCCTCGGCGCCATCGACCTGACCTCTTTCCGCGAGATCTTTGGCGACACGCCTTTCTTCGCAGCCGGCGGGTACAACGACACCAACTCGTGGGAGGCGGTCGAGTCGAAGCAGTACGACGGATTGTTGTACGGGCGGTACTTCATTAGTAACCCGGACCTGCCGAAGAGGCTGAAAGAGGGCTTGCCTCTGCAGCCGTACGACAGGAGCACATTCTATGGCCCGTACGAGGAGCCGCGTGGATATGTCGACTACCCTGCGTGGGAGGATGCGGCGGCGAATTGAAGGGAAAGTCGTATGTAGGGCTAGCAGGGTGGTGTCAGGGTGGTGTCTCGAGATGCAAGAAGGGTTGAAGCGCCACGTAACGGGCAGGCTAGTTGCGCCACCTCCCGTTGGTGGTGTACGGGGAGGATGCCGAGGCCAAGATTGATCGTGGTACAGTCTGTTATCAGGGTCACGTGTTATGGTGTTGCGCTTAGATGTGGTGTTGATATAGGTATCACGTTGAAGCTGAATGTCAGGTGATGATTAGAGAAATTTATATAAAGATTAAACTTCTATCAAGGCACGTGGCAATTTCTAGTGAGTGAATACATAGGAAAATAGACTCGTGTTGCTTAGATACGACGTTACGACGACTGGCCCACTAAAAAGTAGCTTTGAAGGCGCCGATTGGCCCGAGCGTGGCATCGAGTTGTCGAGCGCTCGTCTCTCAGCGCGCAATGCCAAAGTAGCATCTCTCAGGGAATCAGCCTCACACTCGTGTTTCTCAACTACCACTCACTATATCGCTTTAAATTCCCAGCGCAAACTCTGCGCCCATCACCCACCATTACCTCCTTCATCGGCGTCAGTTCATCGCTCGGACGCCACGGCCAATCCCACTGGGCCGGCGCAAGATCCCCCCTTACGTCCCACACTCCCTCGCCCTCTCCCGCCGAGAAACAAGACCCTTTCGCTCGCATGGCCTCGTCTGACGACGACAACAAGAAGAGAGATTACACCGTCGAACTCGGCGACAGACAACCAAACGGCTCTTTCGACGCCGCTCCCAAGCCCCAAGCAATGGCGTCTCCCACCGGGCCCTCGATCAGCAACAGCCCGCCTATATCCATCCTGGCATACTGCGGCAGCAGTATCCTCATGACAGTCACCAACAAATATGTCCTGAGCAGCAACTTCAACCTCAACTTCTTCCTGTTGGCCGTGCAGGTGTGTACATCCAAAGAGAAGCTTCCATGCGCAAGATGAGGACAGCTGGGCTAACACAACATAAACAGAGCATTGTCTGCGTCGGCATTATCCAGATTCTCAAGGTCATGGGCCTCGCCAAGTTCCGCGACTTCAACACCGACGAGGCGCGCAAATGGTTCCCCATTTCCCTGCTCCTCATTGGCATGATCTACTCTGGCAGCAAGGCGCTCCAGTACCTCAGCATTCCCGTCTACACCATCTTCAAGAACATGGCAATCATCCTCATCGCCTACGGTGAGGTGCTCTGGTTCGGCGGCTCCGTCACCAGCATGACCCTGCTCAGCTTTGGTCTCATGGTCTTCAGCTCCATCGTTGCCGCCTGGGCCGACATTTCCCACGCTCTCTCCGCACACTCCGGCAACGCCTCCACCGGTGAGGCCGCCGACAAGGTCGCAACCTTGAACTCTGGCTACCTCTGGATGATGATCAACTGCTTCTGCGCCGCTGCCTACGTGCTCGGCATGCGCAAGCGCATCAAGCTCACCAACTTCAAGGACTTTGACAGTAAGCTTACCTTGAGCCACTTTTTATACGAGTATAAGCACCACCATACTGACTCCTCCCTCCCAGCCATGTTCTACAACAACCTCCTCACCATCCCTGTCCTCCTCGTCTGCTCCCTGTTCCTCGAGAACTGGTCCTCTGCCAACATCGCCACCAACTTCCCTCCCGGCCAAGAGCGCAAAGTGCTCTTCGTCATGATCCTCTCCGGCGTCAGCACCGTCTTCATCTCCTACAGCTCCGCTTGGTGCGTGCGTGTCACCTCCTCCACCACTTATTCCATGGTCGGCGCCCTCAACAAGCTCCCCATCGCACTGTCTGGTCTCATCTTCTTCGACGCGCCCGCCACTCTTGGCAGCTGCAGCGCCATCTTCATTGGCTTCGTTTCCGGTATTGTCTACGCAGTTGCCAAGATGTGGCAGAACAAGGAGAAGGACCAGAACAAGGGCGGCATGTTGCCTACTAGCGCGAGTGTGCAGAGCATGCGTGATTCGCTCAAGAACTAGATTCTAAATAAGTTGCGAGGGAGAGCCAGTGAGGCTGGACAGAAAGTGGCTGGTCGCGATTCTTTCAAAAAGCAAGAATTGCTGCAGCCGCGGCCATGAACTCTGGAGCAGCGATCGATTCATACGTGGGAAGCCAGAAGATCCAAGGGAATACTCGTCCGACTTCATCCATTCCACTTTGGCTTGAACCCCTGATGGCCGTGTCAACTTCCAATTTCACGGTGGACCAGCTGTTCAAGACTGGTTGGCAACTCGCCAAATTCGCCACTTGCTCGTCTTTATACCCCTCTAGCTTTTCTAAGGACTCGTGGAATTTGCTTTCATAACAAAGACTTGCGCTGGACAGCAGTGTCATGAAACCCGAGCGACAAGATCTTTTCAATTCGGTCTCGGTTCCAGCTGTTCTTGACATTTTTGTGAAGAAGGGAATGGAGGGGGGAGACCAAAAACTATTTTATATTTGTGTATAACCATTTGCATAACAAAAACATATCAAGTATTATTTTTCTAAATGAATTCGATTCACTGACTGGAGATTTTTCCCGCATGACCTGCATTTACTCGAACGATTGATTGATTCTATCTTTCTCATGGCGGGAACATGATTGCCTCTGTCCTCGAGGCCGTTCTTGATTCAGCGTGCACACCGTTTTACTTGTGAGGTGGCTTGTTCCTTCGCTCGCCTGGGAAACAAAAAGACGGCACAACTGCTAGGATCGGCTCCTTTGGCCCGCCCCACTTGGCTGTCAACGAGCGTAGTACGAGGTTTTGACTCGTGGACGCTGCTGCTCTCACATCCACGGTCGCAACACCCTCGTCTCTTCCGATAGGGCTCGTAGGGTACTGGGAAAGGAAGACTAAATGTTCCGCACGGCTTGAGGTCTTGTGGAAGATGGACGGGCGTGGCCAAAACTTCAGACTAGCGACAAGGAAACGAGCCTGCCTTGCGCATGCACGCCATCACTCAACTTGGATGTGCGCGACAAGATGATTTCAGCACAGGCTATGAGTCCTGTAGGGTTCTGACATCCCGTAATAGTATACACGTTACGGACTGGTTTCTTTGGTCATGGCCGCCGTTCTGGGGCCGTCTTGTGAGCCAAACTCGAACTCGCTCCGCGGTCGACTGCTGTGGTGGGACACAATGGCTTCTTGGCTGGAGGTGTCAACGTCGTACCTCGAAGTCTTGAGGATACTCATCCCATACTGGCCATTTGCAAGCCATTCTGGCTGTGAGACTCCCTTGTCCACATGCCGCGAGTAACCCGACAGTCCCGGCGCCGAATCGCGAGTGTGTCCTCTTGGTGAGTACAAGGCGTCGCGGCTTAGCACATCGCCTCTCGACGTACCAAGGAAACTTGGAATGTATTTGTTGGTGAAGGCTTTGAGCGCTGGGCCGCTCGAAGCGATGATAGCACTATGTGAGGCTCGTTAGTTGCCAGCAGCCTGCCTTCTCACAGAGGACTTACATGTTGACTTCTGCGCCCGAGATCGTGTAAGCGACGCTATACGAGCGGTCGATGTTCGCGGGTTGGAAGCGGTAGTAGTACAGTGCAATGCGAACTGCACCGATGATGGCCACCACCCAGCCCAACGACATGACGGCCCAGACAGCAATCTTCTTTGACTGGTTCATCTTCAAACCCCAGATCATGGCGGCCGGGATTATCATGATGAGGATGTCTGTCAAGACAGACAGTCCGGCGGTGATGAGGAAGAAGTCGACTTGGTGTATGCAAGTCCCGGCTTTCTCGACGACGTTGCCCTCCGCGTCGTAAGTGTCTGTCACGTAGTGGTTCCAGTAGTACGATACAGGCGTGCATTGGCACAGGTCTGCCACGAAAGTCGCGATGGCCAAGCCCAGGTTCAGAACAAAGAATGAGATGAGCGACCAACGAATCGCTTTTCGCTTGTCTCCGAGGCGCCACAGGAAGAAGATGATCGAGGCTTTCACTAGAGCCAGGATAGGGTTGTATAAGAGCTGGTTCGCCAGATCATACCTCGAAGCCTGCATCCTGTCTTCGATCGATAGTTTCGGTATGTCGTAGTAGTGGTAGCCTTGCCAACTTTTGAGGCTGTAGAGGTATACCATGACCGTCTGTCCAACGGCCAGAGACCACGCCAACACAATGATGTAGTCATCTGCAGAGCCCCTTGTCAG
>Ga0265797_10010424_pt1 | contig 11852 bp, 15 predicted proteins | sample P2T30metagenome_FD_192433 | JGI IMG/M metagenome (GOLD analysis project Ga0265797, IMG submission 192433) | Plant litter microbial communities from East Loma Ridge, Irvine, California - P2 T30 | ecosystem: Environmental > Terrestrial > Plant litter > Unclassified | place: USA: California... | reverse complement strand
CAGCAACGGACATAGAGCTTCCAGACGACGGATAAAACATTATAACCGATTCTTTGAACTGTTGAACAGACGTTCCACGTACAATGAGGCGAGTGTTGCGGCTTTAGCGGAGATATTGGACCCAACGTCATTATACCTGCGAGATATTGCGGGCACGCTAATGCACCTGGCTGACCATCCTCAACGCGTAGCATACCGAACATATTCCGAACGACTTTATGGAAGTATTTAACAGAGTATTGTATGAGCAGTCTGTTCGACATCAAGCCAGATCGAAGACTTCGACTCTACCCCTATCACGCGACTTCCACTCTCTTTAGCAAAACTTATTGAACCAACTCTATCAAAATGGTCAAGACATTTCAGTTCCAGGACGTCCAGGTCCAATCGCCAGGCTTCGGTTGTATGGGTCTCAGCTTTGGGTTGGGTACCAACCTGAGTTTGGAGGAAGCAGAACCTGTCCTTCTCAAAGCCATTGAACTTGGCTGCACCTTCTGGGATACTGCGGTCGTGTACCAGGCTGGTGTCAACGAGAAGCTTCTCGGAGAGTTCATCCGGAAGCACAATGTCCGCGACAAGGTCTTTAGTGAGTATACACCCGACAGCTGAATCAATTTGGAAGATGGCTGACCTTTATTCACAGTCGCTTCCAAGTGCGGTATTGCTTGCCTTGATGGAGAGTCAGGTGTGACAAACAGCCCAAGTCACATCAAGAAATACATCGACGGTACAATTGAGAGACTTGGTTTTACTCCTGATCTCTACTATCTTCACCGAATCGACCCCAACACGCCTCTGGAAGAGTCTATCCCTGCACTGGATGAGTGCCGGAAGTCTGGCAAGACCAAGTATATCGGGTTGTCTGAGTGTTCCGCTAACACGCTGCGGAAAGCAAACTCAAGTATGTGGAGTATTCCGTTAGTCTGCAGTCCGCTAACTTAGCAATCAAGTTGCCAAAATCGATGCTGTCCAAGCAGAATACTCTGCCTTCGAGACACTGCATGAAACCGACGGTCTGATCGACACCGCTAGGGAACTCAATGTGGCCTACGTCGCCTACTCTCCACTTGGCCACGGCTGGCTTGTGGATAACTTCGACTATTCCTCTCCAGACGACTTTGCACCTGACGACTTCCGTCGCTCGGTCCCCAAGTTCCAAGGCGAGAACTTCTACAAGAACAAGGCAATTGTCGAGGAGATCAAGAAACTTGCTAAGAGAAAGGGCTGCACAACACCTCAGATCGCGTTGGCATGGGTTGCTGCCCAAGGCATGATTGCTATCCCCGGAACGACAAAGGCGAAGAGGCTGGAAGAGAATTGGGCTAGTAGGGACGTAGAGTTGACAGACGAAGAGAGGAAGGAGATGAGGAAAATTGTTGACCAAGCAAAGCCAGCCGGTAACCGCTACGCACCTGCACAACAGGCTATGGTTGGGCATTAAGAGATTGGAAGGCGATGAAGAGAGCTAAAATCTCGAGAGTTGACATTGTACGCTGTGTAGAGAGTAGTAGGTAGAGCCCAACGAGAAACAAGCGAAGCTCTAGTTGTTACCTCATGACGTGGATACGTATTTCCGGGCATTATTGTATTCTGACGACGCCTCTCGTGAACGAGCTCTAGTCTCCAAGAAGCAAAGATGTGTAGACGTGTAGTGCATTTTCTCTAGCAGCCAACACCTGTCACTAGCGCAAGGGGTAGCCGCATGGCATCGCTTGCGGCAGACCGATGATCCTCCCCGCTTTCTCTCAGCTCGCATGGCGCAAGCCAGCTAGAACGATTGTTGTTTGTTGCGTGGCGTCTACATTGTTAGCTATATTCATAGACAATGCAGTGAACTTGGATAAAGTTTGCAAACGTCGAAATGCTCCACTGCAGCAGTCGGCGACGTTGTCCCAGTACTTTGAGCACGCAATCGACAATTTCCACCAATGGTCCGTTCAAAGTAAGCGGCCTTGCGACATTACCAGTACTTTTAGATCCCCGTCGCAGGTTTCAGACCTGCCGCGGCCCGTGGCGCATCGGATTGGAAAGCCGTGTAGGCCAGCGCCCAGTATACTCCGTTTGGTTGCTGGTTGTACCAAACATGGAGACAGCTTGATGGCGGTACGGATAGATGGCAATCCGCATTAGACTCTATGGGGCCTTGAAACATCAGATCGAGAAAGCACCAAGTGGAGTCGCGCAAGACCAAAAGACGCGCAATTGCTTTTGAGATATCGCGAGACGAGAAAACGTGGTGGCATGGTCGGGGGTCTGCGATCGATTGGTGTATCCTGGTCCATATGTACGACTCTCGAATGGGTCGTCGAGATGGGTGTTCGAGACAGAAAGAAACAAACAAGCTGGCTAGACGTCCTTGCTTAATAGTCTATCGAATCTGGTCCGGGCGAATATTCCCCGTGGGCGTACATTACCCCGGCAGAAGAAACGAGCCAATTAGCTCGCTCATAGCCTTCACTCGAGGTCGAATTTACGGAAAGCGATGCGTTTGTTATCCGGGGGTGGTGCGCAGACAGCCGTTGGTGCTTCGTGTTGAGTGTAGGTTGGAAAAGGAGCTCCTTGCGCTATCATGCAGCCTGGTGCCGAAGCGGTTAGACGCGAACCGTCCCTGGTGCCCCGGCTATCGGGTTCGCTCATGAGCAACAGATATCCACTGATGACACTGGTGTTACCAACATGACATGGATAGTCGCGTTCCGCAAGGGAGCACGACTGCAGAAGACGTATGCAGGTGAGCAAGCTGTGCATCGAAGTGGGAGGGCTGACGGCTTCACGATCTCCACTTGGTGCTATCAGAAATTCATTAACGCATCTAGGCGTACCTCCGTTAACCGTCTCATCGCTAGCTCCACCTTTATTTCCATACAGCGACCCTTCCGAAGATTTGACAAAATTCCATTTGCAATCGTCAAATTGCGCCTTCGTGTGCATCTGCCCAGCCACGATAACAGAGATTCGTCGCCAGATACAAGAGGCGACTTCCACATGTCGTAGCTTCGGGCGCCGGCCGGCGACCTCCGAGCCCCCTCAGCACTGATACGCCTAGGCTGCTGTGGCTGCCCGGGGAAAAGCATGTGTAGGCGCCAAGTTGAAGGTGTCGCGACAGGCGAGCTACGTTTGCCGGGAATTCACTACGCTCCCTGGCTTAAGGCTGAGGAAGCGGCCGGTCACCTTGAGCGCAACACGCCGAGGCATCCTAGCCTGCCGCCATGTGGGATCGCATGGGCTGCGCGACTAGTCCAACTAAAGCAGGGCTTGATCGGCCTGATATGGGTCATTGGTTCTTTGCGGGAGGTTGAACGCGACAGGGTTGGGTGTCGCCGCTGGTCCTTATCTTTTTGGTGCGGGATCATGCTAGATACACTTTACATCCGTCCAGACCCTGTGCTACGCATTCACCTTGACTTAAAAGCTCGCTTCGCCTTCACTGGCTCACTTAGCAGAGCTTGACGTCGATCTTCTCTCGCCGCTTGGTCGACTCCGAATCAACCGTACCCCTTCAACGCACAACAATTTTGCGATCGTCCCCGCGGTATCGTCGAAAAATCTGCAACATGTCGGGCTTCGTTCACAAGGCGAATAGCGCTGTCGCGCGCTCTATCGTCGGCCGGTACTTTCGCCTCGAGGGATCAGGTCATGTATGTATATCGCATGTCGATAATCGGTGCATGCACTAACAGCCCTATAGCCCAAAGAGCGCAAGGGAAGCTACTTCTTCACTGAGTTTCGCGCGGGGTTGGCCACTTTCTTCGCTATGGCCTATATCATCTCTGTCAACTGTATGTCAATTGCGGGATGTCATTGACAGAACCGCGTCTGATGACCATGTACAGCATCGATTGTGTCAGACACTGGTGGTACCTGCGTATGCCCAGGGCTCCCGGACGATCCCATCTGCGAGACCAACCCACAGTACGCCCTCTGTGTCCAGGAAGTCAGGCGGGATTTGGTTACCGCAACAGCTGCCATTTCTGCATTGACGTCTTTCTGCATGGGCTTGTTTGCCAATCTGCCCATTGCCCTGGCTCCTGGAATGGGTCTGAACGCCTACTTTGCCTACACCGTAGTTGGTTTCCATGGTACAGGTACGTTGCACCGATACGCCGTTTCCCGTTTCTCTTCTTGTGACACCGTCATGCCGTTCCTTAATCTGGTCGGCTTACCAGCGCCATGGGTCGTACCAGTTGATCTTCTTGGAACGTTGCTAATTGCTTTTTAGGCATGGTTCCGTATGAGGTTGCACTTACCGCCGTCTTCGTCGAAGGTTTCGTCTTCGTTGGTCTAACCATGCTCGGTATTCGACAGTGGCTTGCAAGGGCTATTCCTGCCAGTATCAAGCTCGCAACCGGTGTTGGTATTGGACTTTACCTAACCATCATTGGACTTGCCTACTCCGCTGGTATCGGTCTAATCACCGGTGCTCAGTCGACCCCTCTCGAACTCGCCGGTTGCGTTGCCGCCGACCAGGTTGATGGTGTCTGCCCAGGAGGTGTCAAGATGAGGAGCCCAACCATGTGGATCGGTATCTTCTGTGGTGGTATCCTGACCGTCATGCTTATGCTTTACCGCGTCAAGGGTGCGATCATCATCGGTATTCTGCTTGTTTCCATCATCTCCTGGCCGCGCCCAACAAGCGTTACCTACTTCCCACACACAGAGACTGGTGACTCAGCCTTCGACTTCTTCAAGCAGGTCGTCACCTTCCACCCAATTGGCAAAATTCTTGCTGTTCAGCAGTGGAACATCTCGGAGCACGCTGGTCAATGGGGTCTTGCTTTCATCACCTTCCTTTACGTCGATATTCTTGACTGTAAGTTGCATATTACTTCCACAATTTGAGCTATGTACTAACCCCATTAGGCACTGGTACTCTATACTCCATGGCTCGTTTCTGTGGTGCTATCGATGAGCGTACCCAAGACTTCGAAAACTCCTCCATCGCCTACTCAGTCGACGCTCTTGGTATCAGTATCGGGTCTCTCATGGGATGCCCTCCAGTCACCGCATACATCGAGTCTGGTGCCGGTATCTCCGAAGGAGGCAAGACTGGTCTTACTGCCATGTTCTCGGGTCTCTGCTTCTTCATCGCCATCTTCTTCGCTCCGATTTTCGCATCGATTCCTCCCTGGGCTACTGGCTGCACACTGGTCATCGTTGGATCGCTCATGGCAACATCGGCCAAGGACATCAACTGGCGCTACCTGGGCGATTCCATTCCCGCTTTCCTCACCATTGCGGTCATGCCTTTCACATACTCTATCGCCTACGGTCTGATCGCCGGTATTTGCTCTTACATGCTCATCAACACCATCGTATGGATCATTGAGAAGGCGTCTTCCGGTCGCATCGTACCACCCAACAAGGATGAGAAGGAGCCCTGGACTTGGCGTCTCGAGGGCGGCCTCCTTCCCCCATGGATGAAGAGGCTCGCCAGCGGAAAGAAGAGCTTCTGGAAGGCGGACCCACAGACTGAGGGTGTTGCAGAGCCCCGAAGCGAAGGTAGCTCCGCTCACAACGAGAAGGAGTTTGTCACGGATAAGCAGGCGTAATAGCTTCTGCATCTTCCTGGCACTACTGTACCAAGTAGCTTGAGTGCGGTTTTGTGATATATTTAGCTTGTTTTATATGGCGTTGTCGCGTCTTGATGCTTCTATGAGCACAGACGACGTGGGTAGTTTTATTCGTCTATACCCTCACTTGTATCTGATAAACAATCGGATTTGATTATGAACGTTCAAAACTTGCACTCTGGAAGTCTTGGTGATGTCCGTGTCTAGAATCTAACCATGCACCGTGAAGAAAGAAGGCGTCATGCAACAAAGCCACATCAGCGCACAACGTCAGCCGTGTTCGCTCGTGCAACGCAGGCTGTACGTCAGAGTCAACGTCTATTTCAGAGTCGCACACGACTTGCTAGCCACATATCGGCAATCGGTGCAAACGCCACATCGGAGGCCGGTGCGCGTCGCGCCGATGTCCCGACGCAGGGAAGCTCCGAGGTATGAACCCCTCCTTCAAGTATCTTGTGATACATACAAGCTCCGGTTCCGCAGATAGCACAACATCATTACTTTCCGCTTCACCTTTTTATCTGCTTAATTGACCGTCGCAGTACTTCAGGAGATTCACTCGATATCGCATCATACAGACAGATTACCATTCCAGAACTTGGTATAATTCGGGATTCCGAGCGCGGACATCCGGTGGCTTACGAGATCTTTTTCTAAGCAAAAGTGACTAAAAGTTCCCACGAGCTTCGCGCTTTGCAAGCAGACGGAACCACAAGTACCCGCGCTACTCTCCCTCGAAAAGAGTATATCAAGAGACGGCGACACCAGGCGACAGTAATTGGACAAGAGTCATACCCAGAAATATGCCTGCGGAACTTCAGAACGGGCTGCCAGCCCACGGCACAAATGGTGTCAACGGCAATGCGACGCAGCTCTCAAATCCTACACCAGCGCACCCAGCCTTCGACTCGATACCAGATGTCATACAAGCCTTTGGTACGTCTCTCCAGGTGTCTCCAGCCCGAGTGATCGCCCTACCCCTCATTCTACAAACCCTATACTGACGCGCCTCTTACCGCAGCAAACGACGAATTCGTAATCGTCCTTGACTCCCCCAACCGAGAGAACGAGGGCGACCTCATAATCGCCGCGTCCGCCCTGACACCTGCCAAAGCTTCCTTCATGATCCGCTACTCCAGTGGCTACATCTGCGCACCCTTACCCGTTAGTCGCGCCGCCGCCCTGCATTTACCGCAAATGGTTGCCGACAACGCCGACCCTAACCGCACCGCCTACGCCGTCAGCATCGACTCCGCAGACCCCTCTGTCACAACTGGTATCTCTGCCCAAGACCGCAGCTTGACATGCCGGATGCTCGCGGACCCCAACGCCAAAGCCAGCCATTTCAGGAGACCGGGACACATACTGCCATTGCAGGCAAGGGACGGCGGAGTGCGCGAACGTAGGGGACACACAGAGGCTGCTGTGGATCTATGCAGGTTGGCTGGTAAGCAGCCTGTCGGTGTTATCTGCGAGCTGATCACGGACGGCGAGGAGACACCTGGCAAGCCGGAGCTTGTTGGTGGAGGTATGATGAGAAGGGACGATTGTCTAGCATTCGGAAAGAAGTGGGGGATCAAGGTGTGCACGATTGACGACATGGTTCGTTACATTGAGGAGAACGATGGTGTGCTGGGCGCGACATCATAGCATGAAGCGAGAAGAGGGAAGCGGTGGAGATGGAATCTTTGAGATACGTGGAGATTCTAAGAGTGCTTCGGGGCTTGCAACTTCTTGGAGTTCTGCGACGTGTGTTTATAGAAGATCTGCAAGCGCTGTAAGTCCCTCAAGACCTGGAGGCTCTGGATGGCCTTGGCTCGTATAAGACACTTGCATCGGTGTGTTGTGGGTAGTGGATTTTGACGCATTTCTGGTGAGATGCCTGCTCAACTCATCTGGCACGGAAAAGAAAACCTGATATTGTATTAGATACTCCAATCCAGCGCAAGCTTTGAACATCTGAAAATTAAAGAAGTCCGGCATGCGTTTCGTATTACGAGTGCTCGACAACAAAAGGACGAACCCATGAACCATATACCATGAGAGTAGATAGACATCGAAACCCGTTGTATAATATTGAATTTATGCGCCAGAGCCCAGTAACAGACCACCTCCCCGATACCAAAACAAAAATCCGCCATCATCCGGTCTTCTTGAAAAAGTCCTCCAGTTTCTCGACCGCTTCTTCCATATCCTCAACGCTGATTGAAAACCGCATCCGAGCCCATCCAACATCCTTCTCAACCCCACTGAATCCTCCGCCGGGTGCCACCTTGATCCCACTCCGTAGCTCCAAATCCTGAAAAAATGCTTTCTCGTCATGTATCGTCACGGCCTTCTTTGCCAGTCTAGCAAACAGGAAAAGACCATGCGTGGGCGCCACGAAATTGATATTATGCCGGCGGAGAAAGGAAGCAAGGATGTTGTAGGAAAGCGAAAGACGCTCAGGGTTCAGAGCCAGTAGGGTGGGGAGTTGAGACCAAGTGAGGAGGGAACTTAGATACAGAGTTGAGATGGACGATGGGTGGGTAGATGTTAGAGCCATGGCCTTGAGGAGCGAAGGGTTTTGTTGTGATATGATGCAGCCCTAGATGTCTGTCAGGCCTATATCTATACAATCTCAGAAGGGAAGAGACTTACCGCCTTTAACCCGCTCATGCCGAAGAGTTTACTCGCGCTCCAAACAACGTGAACTCGGCTTGGGTCTACCTTGACTGCTCCCTCTGGTACGAATGGTTCCGTCAAAGACAGGGCACTCACGAAACGAGGTGCCTTGCTGTCGACTCCGCTCACGCTAATGAGAGCGGACACTTCATCGCATATTAGATGCAAACCTCTCTCTTGACAAAACTCTATCAGCTCGAGTAATGTCTCTCGCGGGTAGCATCTCGAGAGTGGGTTGTTTGGGTTACAAAGCAAGACAGCCTTGATGCGGGACTTCTTGTCTGAGAAGTCATATGCCGCCTGGAGAGAAGGGAGAAGGTAGTTGTCCCAATGTGCGTACGTTGGTGGCCTAGCGGCAATGACGTCGACCTTTGCTTTCCGCTTCAGGACAATCTCGAATCCTGCTGCATGTTTTTAGTCTTGGCTATCTACCATGTTGCGAAGGAGCGCGGAAGGAATGTTTGACGAGCAGCAAGGTGACTTACGCCAATGCGGACCAGGAACAAGAACACTGTCTCCATCGTCGCAAACAGCGTGGATCACGTTCTCAATAGCATCAGTCGCGCCTGCTGTAAGAACGATATGCTCAGGCCTCACGGCATGAATCGGATTGAAGTAAGTATTGAAGAATGAAGCTAGTGCATCGCGCAGCCGTGGATCGCCGCCGTTGAGCGATGCAGCAGGAGCCGCGAACGCCTATTGAGGTACGATTAGCGGGCTACACGACATGTCTCAGACACGAGTAACAAACCTCACTCGTGATTTTATCTTCAACAGTGCCTTTGAAGAACTCGAGCAGCTCTGGATGCAGGACCTCGTTTACAGCGCGCGAGAGATCGATAGTCGTGGAGAAAGGGTCGAAAGGTTGTTGCGGTGGGGCGCTTGCCGAAAAGGCTGGGAGAAGGTCCTTGAGCGTCTTCTGCGTGCGCAACGACAGTCCAGGATCCATAATGGACGAAACGGAAATATGGCGCGTACGGCGCATTCAGTCAGTGGAGTAACTACAGAGACACTGAATGCGACCCTGCAGTGCCGCGATATGCAAAAAGGTCGCATTCAGTCGGTCCTGCGCCTAGGGGGCATCCTGCGGCACAGTTGAATTCCCAATGGTTTGGTACCTGGCGCTGACGGCCTGCTGCATATGGACTCTTCCGGCCAAAGCTCCTAAAAGGGATATTGAAGAGAAGAACATAACTCCATTGACGGTGCTAATGTTCTATTGTGAAGGAACAAAGCGTGTGGGGAATCTCGTAAGGAAAAACGACGTCTGTCTCGACGCTCCCTCTGCACCAAGATAACTACAGAAGCCCAAGAGCCCGCCTTTTGTGTGCCTCCCAATCTACCCTAATCCCCATGCCTAGCCCATCACTATCACACAAGCACATACCAAAGCTAACCAAACGCCTTTGAAAATGCCTACGGATAAATGCATACAGAGCGCATGCAGGGTCTAAAACAAGCGACGAGCCGCGAGGCCCTATAAACGCCCCCGATTAAGTTTGCATGGGCCTGGATGAACATTGGAAAAAGTGCAGCAATTGAACCGTGCAGCTCAACACGACTGCTACGCCTACAAGAAATAGAAGTCGTTGGGTCGAGTGGCTGAGATCATTGCTGTGGCCGTCCAATACCTTGTTTAGCCTGGAGAGGTGTTAGCAGTGTCATTTAAGGGGGGGTTGGAAGAACTGACCTTCATCATTTCGATCCTTTGCTTCAGATTTTGCGTGACCTCTGCAGCGCGCTTCCAGCTTTCCGCACCTGAAGCTCCCGCTGAAGGTACTCGAGGAGCAGGTCCGTTTTCTGCCGGGCTCATACGGCCACGCGACGACATCGATGACAGACCATCTGCGCGCGGACTCAGCTTGCCACTCATATTACTGCTAGGGCGAGATAGAGAATCAAAGTTCTCCTTACCATCGCCGCCTGGACTTCCAGGTCCGCTAGCAAAGCTTCTCTGCCTTGGGTGCATGGCTCGACTGCCGTATCCAGAGTCACCGAACATCGCGCCATTGGTGCTGCTAAGGTTGGCATGGTTATCGCTATAGATCTGGTCTCCAACGTCTGTCGCTGGTGGAGACGCGGAGCGCAACTGCCGACTCAGTTCGCGCTTCAACCTATCAATTTCGCGACGCTGGTTCTGTACTGTCTGCTCAGATGCTTCGAAATCTGAGCGTGCACGGACGAGCTGTGTCTCCTTTGCCTTGATCGAAAGCACATCGCGAGTGTGATCTTCGATGAGCTGAGCGTTCTGGTTCTGGAGCTCGTGAATTTGTGAAGTAAGCTTCGTTCGCTCGCCGCGCAGATCTTCGTTCTGTCGTCGTACTCGTTCAACCTCTGCTCGGAGCTCGTCAAGTTCTGCACGCTCCACCAAGTTGAGGCCGCTGGGTGCTTGTGGTGGTGGAGCCGCAGCAACAGGTTCAGCAGCAGGCTTTCCCAAAGGACGGCCTGCGAGACCACGACCGGCACCGAACTTGGGCTGTGGCGGCGGCGCTTCTTCTTCAGGAGGAGGCGAAACAACGGATTTTCGTGGCGAAGGAGCTGTGAGACCTGAGCCTGGCTTCTTCAATCCACCAAGCCTCGACGGCCCAGTCAGACCAGGTTTGGCACCCAGCTTGGAAACAGCGGGCCTTGAAGTCGGCTTCGGTTCGAGAGGTGCAGCAGGCTCTTCCACGGGCGGAGGCGGAGGTGCTTTCGCGGCAGGAGCTGGCTTCTTTACACCACCCGGGGCTGGTCGCTTGCCCATGGGCTTCTTCGTAGGTGGTGCGGCTGCCGCAGGCTTGGGTGCGGGCGCAGTCTTTGGCTTGTATTTAGTCTTGACTTCCGCAGCATCGAAAAACTCTTTGATTTTGGTTTTGCGGATCTCATCAAGTCCATCCAGATGGGCGTTCATGATGCGGTCTCCCATGATCTTCCAAAGGGTACCGAGCGTCTCAGCACCAGCAGCTCGCTGCACCTCCTGCGATTCGGTAAGTAGTTTCGTAGAGCCTTCGGCAATGGCCTTGGCTTGTTCTGGTGTCGGAGCTTCGCGAGTGTTCTTCAAGCATCGAATCAAGAATCGTGATGATTCAAGTTTGACCTGCGGATTCTTGTGCTTCAAAAACTCCAGAATCTCCTCTAAACATTCCTGGAAGGTTGTAGATGCGAAACAGGCATCCAACGCAGCTCCGATGGCATCAGTCACGGTCTGTTTCTTCTCTTTCAGGCGCTCCATCATGGCGTTCATAACATCTTTGCGGTACTTGGCGAAGCTCTTCTTCAATCCCTTGGCCAGCAGCTCAACACAGTTCGCGGCAGCAATAACACAGGCAATGTTGGCATCCTTCATACTCTTCGCGAAACCGCGAATCAGTTCGTCAAACGGTCCTTCCGCTATCCTGGGGTGGTCGAGGGCCTTTTGCGTTTCATCGAGGGCTTCCTTTCGGTCTTTCCATTTCGAAGATGCCAGTTTCTCCGAGAAATCTTTGGGGATCTTTGCAAACACGTCAACGGCTTCGTACTCAGGCTCGAGATCAATGGCAGCCTCCTCTTCGTCTTCCTCCTCTTCGCCGCCGGGTGCAGCGACAGCAGCCTCCTTTGCAGCCTGTTGTGATCGAAGCAGGCGCTCTTGCTTCGGCGCGG
>Ga0265797_10010423_pt1 | contig 11852 bp, 15 predicted proteins | sample P2T30metagenome_FD_192433 | JGI IMG/M metagenome (GOLD analysis project Ga0265797, IMG submission 192433) | Plant litter microbial communities from East Loma Ridge, Irvine, California - P2 T30 | ecosystem: Environmental > Terrestrial > Plant litter > Unclassified | place: USA: California... | reverse complement strand
CCTCGCAGAGGATCGCGATCGAGAGCAGCACCCAGGCCATCAGAGACCTCCGTCCGTCTGCGGGGCGGGCGGGACGTCGCCCGGGTGACCCGCGCCTCCTGAGGATCCCGTCGCCGCACGGGCCCGGGCGGCGTGCGCCCGCTGCGAGCCCAGCTCGACGAGCAGCACCCCGACGACGATCAGCACGAGACCGACGATCATCACCCCGGTCAGCGCCTGGCCGAACAGCACGGCCGCCATGACCGCGGTCAGCGCGACGCCCGACGCACCCCAGATGCCGTAGGCGACGCCGATGGCCATGCCGCCCTTCAGCACGCGGGTCAGGCAGAGGAAGGCCGAGAGGTAGCCGGCGACGACGAGGGCGTACCAGCCGGGTGCGGTCACGGCGGCCTGCAGCGCCAGCGAGGCGGTGACCTCGACCGCGATCGCGCCGCCGAGCCAGAGCCAGGTCATGCTGTGGTTCCTTCCAGAAGAGACGCGACGGCCCGGGCCGCGAGGGCGACGGAACCGCGAGCGCTCTCGCCGTCGCGATCGGCGAGCCACGCCGTGCCGATGCCGTCGGCGACGGCGATGAGCAGCGCCGCGACCTGGGCGGTCGGGACCGACCAGCGGAGACCGTCGGCGGCGGACCATTCGTCGACGTCGCGCGTCACATGACGTCGGTACTCGGCCTGCTCCCACCGCGCGAGGTCGACGAGCTCGGGGTCGCGGCGAGAGAAGGCGATGAGCTCCGCGAGTGCCAGCGCATGCCCCGGACGGTCCATGACGAGGTCGAGTCGCGCTCGGAGACCGTGCTCGATGCGCTCGACGGGAGCCAGGGGGACGACCGGCGGGGCGAATGCGGCACCGAGCACGGCCCGGAGTTCGCGCCCGAGCACGGCCGCGAACAGGTCGGCCTTCGAATCGAAGCAGTAATGGAAGGACCCGTGCGGCAGCCCCGCTCGTGCGGTCACCGCGCGGGTCGTGACCCCCGAGACCCCCCGGTCGGCCATGACGGTGACGGCCGCCTCGATCAGCTGCCGACGCCGCTCGTCTTGCGGTCGGTGCTCTCGGGGTGGGCTCATAGCTCGAGCATACGACGAATTGGCCAACTGGCCAACTGAGGGTTCGCCGAGGCTCTGCTGGGAGTGATCCAGGGTTCTTTCCGATTTGGCCAAGTGGCCATTTGTTCCGTCTAGGGTCTCCGCATGATGACGACTCGAGACACTCCGATCAGCGCACCCATCACCATCCGCCAGGCGCAGGGAACCGACACAGGCCTTTCGGCGCCACTCGCCGAGGCCTTCGATGAGGATCCGGTGATGGCGACGTTCGTCCCCTCCGGCCCGGGGCGCCTCGCGCGACTGGACACCCTGTTCACGGCCCTCCTGCAGTCCGGACCCCTCGCGTCGGGGACGGTCGACGTCGCGGTCGATCAGCGTGGCTACGTCGTCGGGACGGCTGTCTGGGAGTCGCCGAGAACAGGGCCCGAGACCCCGGGACCGTTCCTCGCGCAGCTGCCCGCGTTCCTCCGCGCTCTCGGACTCCGGGGCGCCCTCGCTGCTGCACGCCACCGAGCCGTGCTGCACCGGCCGCGACCCCGACTGCCGCACTGGTACCTGGCCGAGATCGGCGTCGCCGCCAGGGCCCGCGGTCTCGGCGTCGGCACCGCACTGCTCGAGCATCGTCTCCGGCGGATCGACGGAGCACGAGGCGCGGCGTATCTCGAATCGTCGACCGATCGCAATCGCGCCCTCTACCGTCGCCATGGCTTCGTGGAGCTCGGGGTCATCACGGGGCTGCCGTCGGGCGAGCCCATGGCCATGTGGAGACCGCGGGCGCCGACGCCGACCCCGACCCCGATCTGACGGCGTCACAGACCGCTCGCGAAGGCCTCCACCCGGAGTCGCAGGTCGCCGATGCGCCTCAGGCGGGCCGCCTCGACGTCGAATCCCTCGTAGGCCGGCGGCGGCGCGGTGCGCGCGTTGCGCGAGCACTGGAAGTCCTCGCAGACGAGACTGCCGATCGTGTCGCCGTTGCGACCGGCCTGCCCGGATCGCTTCGCGCTGTAGAACACGACGTCGTTCGGCAGCCTGACGTCCTGACACCACGAGCACTGCGGCCGCGAGCGCGGCATGGCGTCCGCACGGCGGAACAGGATGCCGACCGACTCGCCGTCGACGGTCGGCACGACGGCGTAGGCACGTCGCCCCATCTTGGGGTCCCGCCAGCCGAGGAAGTCGAGGTCGGCCCAATCGAGCAGGTCGAGACCGGGAGGCGGGGTGAGGTCGGAGACCTCCTTGCGGGAGGCGTTGACGAAGGAGGCGCGGAGGGCCTTCTCAGAGAGGGGGAGCATGACGTGCCGATCGAGATGTGGTCGTCCGGACGCACGACGTGCGACGGGACGGGCGGGAGGTGGGTTCGACGAGTCCGGCCGTGTCGATGACACGACCGGGGGCGTCAGGCCCTGGAGCCGGCGAAGACGCCGACGACCTCCTGAGAACGATCACTCACGTCGTCAGACTAGCCACCCGCAGACCATCGAGGTCGACATCGCAGCAGTCTGAGCGCCACCGCAGCACCCGGGAGCACTCTCGATCTCATGAGCGATCGAGACGACACCTTCACCGCCCTCAGCGTGCAGCGCGCCCGCGAGAACGTCGCGGAGGGCGGCAAGCCGTTCGCCTGCCTGCTGGTGCGCGACGGCGAGGTCGTCGTCGAGGCCGCCAATCACGTCGCGCAGACCGGCGACCCGACGGCGCACGCCGAGATCCGCGCCATCCGGCTGGCGGCAGAGCAGGGGCTCACCGACCTGCGCGGCATCGACGCCTACGTCACGGCCTACCCCTGCCCGATGTGCCTCGGGGCGCTGTACTACGCGCAGCCCGACCGCGTGATCTACGCGGTGAGCCGGGAGGAGGAGGGCGAGCACTACGAGGACGGCAACCGCCTGATGACCCTCGACACCTTCTACGACGAGTACGCCAAGCCCCTCGACGAGCGCGCCCTCCGCGCCGAGAAGGGCCACGCCGACGACGCCACCGCCCCCTTCGTCGAGTGGTCCTCACGGCACCCGTCGTGATCCGCCCGAGGAGGCGCGGGCCGACGACGGACCGCCACCGTCCGGCCTCGACGGCACCGCGCCTCCTCGGCACCCGGTCGGGCGCTCAGGGGTGGAAGACCGCCCGGACGCAGCCGTCGGTCTTCTTCTTGAACATGTCGTAGCCCTGCGGTGCATCGCTCAGCGGCATGACGTGGGTGGCGAGGTGGTCGGTCGAGATCTCGCCCGCGGCGATGCGCTCGAGCAGCATCGGGATGTACCGGTGACCGAACTGCTGCCCCGAACGCAACGTCAGCGCCTTGTTCATGAAGGCGCCGAGCGGGAACTTGTCGACGTAGCCGCCGAACACGCCGAGCGAGAAGACGCTGCCGCCCTTGCGAGCCGAGAGGACCGCCTCGCGCAGCGCCGTCGGCCGGTCCGTCTCGAGCTTGAGCAGCGACTTCGCCTTGTCGTAGACGCCGTCGGCGCGGTGGCTGTGCGCCTCCATGCCGACCGCCTCGATCGCGACGTCCGGGCCGCGTCCGCCGGTGCGCTCACGCAGCTCCGCCATCACCTCGGTGCTCGAGTAGTCGAGGGTCTCCGCCCCGATGCGCCGGGTCACCTGGTCGAGCCGCTCGGGCAGGCGGTCGATGACGATGACCTTCTCGGCGCCGAGCAGCATGCTCGCGCGCGCGGCCATCTGCCCGACGCCTCCGGCACCCCAGACCGCGACCGTGTCGCCCGGCTGCACTCCCCCGAGGTCGGCGCCCATCCATCCGGTGGGGACGGCGTCCGATGCGAAGACCGCCTGCTCGTCGGTGACGCCGTCGGGCACGGGGAAGGCGCCCGTTTCGACGAACGGCACGCGGACGTAGTCGGCGTGACTCCCGGCGAAGCCGCCCGTGATCTGGCTGTACCCGAAGCAGCCGCCCGTCGCCGCGCCCCACAGCCCCTCGCCCATGCCCTGGTGCGGGTTCGAGTTGTCGCAGAGCGAGGTCTTTCCCGCCTTGCAGTAGACGCACTGCCCGCAGCTCATGAACGAGCAGACGACGACCCTGTCGCCGACCTTGCGCTTCGTCACGGCCGAGCCGACCTCGACGATCTCGCCCATGAACTCGTGGCCGAGGATGTCGCCCGCCCGCATCCCGGGGACGTAACCGCCCAGCAGGTGCAGATCCGAACCGCAGGTCACCGTCGTGGTGACCTTGACGATCGCGTCGTGCGCGTTGAGGATCCGCGGGTCGTCCACCGTCTCGACGGCGAGCTCGTTGATCCCTGTCCAGACGAGAGCCTTCACAGCACTCCCTCCCCACCGGAGCGGTGAGCGACGAGATCCGTCAGCCGACCGGCCGGCGTCGACCGCCGATGACCTTCGGGCTGCGGCTCCTGCCTCGTGATCTCGCCGACCTCGAGCAGCTGCTTCGTCTCGCGCAGCGCGCGGCGGACGTCCTGTCGCGGGTCGGCGCCGGTGGCCCGTCGGGCCAGCGATCCGACGGCGGTCGCAGGAGGCGCGGCGAGGGGACGCGCTGACAGCTCGGTCCCGCGACCCCCCGGCGCCTCCTTCGTGCGCACCTCGACCGAGTCGCCCAGGTCGCCGAGCGGGCCCGTGGCCGCAGCCGCGGCGACCTCGTCGCGAGGCCGGTCGACGGTGACGACGTGCCAGCGGTCCGCCGAGGCCCGTCGGCCGGATCGTCGGCGACGGACGACGACGACGGCTGCGGCCGTGACGGCGGGGAGGACGAGTGCTGGGGCGAGGCGCATGGGACTCCGATCCGCGAGGGGCTGCTCTGTCGGCCCGACGGTACGAGCCGGTCCGCCTCGACGACCGGATCGGGGCGCCCCCCTTGACAACGGCCTGAGGCCTCGTCTCGGGAGCGTGATGGATGCACAACGACTCTTGCGCAACATCCCTTGCGGAGTCTATCGTCGTCTCCATGACCCCCCGCGAGACCTCTCGGACGACGCTCACCTCGGCCGCCTCGATGCGCGTGATGGCGCATCCGACGAGGCTGCGCCTCCTCGGCCTGCTCCGCGAACGCGGCCCGCAGACCGCCGCCCTCCTCGGCGACCTGGTCGACGAGGCGCCGGGGACGATCAGCTACCACCTCGGTCGGCTGGCGTCGATCGATCTCATCGAACCCGCGACGGCGCAGAGCACGGATCAGCGCGAGCGCTGGTGGCAGGCGACCACGATGCTCACCTCGTGGGAGCCCGCCGAGCTGCTCGACGACCCCGACGACCTCGCCGCCTCGTCGGCCCTGCAGAAGTCGATCGCGCACGCCTACGCGAACCGGTACACGGACTACATCGACGCGGCACCGGCCCTGCCCCGCGAGTGGGTCGCGGCCGCGGCGAGCGGCGATCGCAGCCTGCGCCTCACGGTCGACGAGCTGGCCACCCTGCGGGGCGAGCTCGAGGCGCTCGTCGAGCGCTGGGTCGCGGCGAGCGCGAGCCGTGACCGCGACGACGACGGCGCGGAATCGGTCGCGCTCGTCTACCAGGCCTACCGGCGGCCGTGAGGCGCGCCCGATGCGCCGCGCATCAGCCGGGGGGTCGGTGACGACCACCCCGCGTGACCGTCGAGCCGTCGGCTCGCTGACCGCCCTGCTGGCGGCTCACGCCGTCTCGCAGACGGGCAACGTCGTGACGGCCTTCGCCGTGCCCTTCTACGTCCTCGGGCTCGGCGGCTCGGGAGTCGAGGTCGGGGTCGCCGCGTTCTTCGCGACCGTCCCCGTCGTCGTCGGCGGCGCGTTCGGCGGAGTCGTCGTCGACCGCGTCGGCCACCGTCGCGCCTCCGTCGTGGCCGATCTCGTCAGCGGGGCGGCGGTGCTGGCGATCCCCACCCTGGCGTTGACCGTGGGGCTGCCCTTCTGGGCCCTGCTGGCGCTGGTCTTCGCCGGCGGCCTGCTCGACACCCCGGGGCAGACGGCCCGCCGCGTCATGCTGCCGCGCCTCACCGAGCGGGCCGGCGTCCCCCTCGAGCAGAGCGTGGGCCTCCTCGACGGCTCGGAGCGCTTCGCGAAGCTCGTCGGCGCGTCGGTCGCGGGCCTGCTCGTCGCCGCGCTCGGGCCGCTCCCCGCCCTCTTCGTCACCGCCGCGACGTTCGCCGTGTCGGCGGGGCTCACGGTGGCGTTCGTCCCCGCGGCCACCCGGGAGCCCCCGGTGACCGGCGGCGACGGCAGCGTCACGACGGCCCGCACCTCGTACTGGTCCGATCTCGGCGACGGGCTGCGCTTCGTCGTCCGGGATCCCCTCCTGCGGCTGGTCGTCGCGCTCGTCCTCGTCACGAACCTGCTCGACGCCGCCCGCGGGTCGACCCTGCTGCCCCTCTATGCAGACGACCGACTGGGCGGAGCGGCCGCGTTGGGCCTGCTCGTCGCGACCATGGGCGGTTGCGCACTCGTGGGCAACATCGCGTTCGGCTTCGTCGCCCATCGGCTCTCCCGCCGCGTGACGCTCGCCGTGTGCTTCACCCTGGCCGGCGGCCCCTCGAGCGCCGCGTTCGCCCTGGGCGCCCCGCTGCCCGTGCTCATCGCGGCGACCGCCGTCGCCGGCCTCGCAGCGGGGTCGATCAACCCGATCCTCGGCGCCGTCCAGCTCGAACGGGTGCCCGAGCGCATGCGCGGTCGCGTCTTCGGACTCACGAACGCGGGGGCCTGGGCCGGAGTGCCGTTCGGCGCCCTGCTCGGAGGCATCGCCGCCGACACGATCGGCCTCGCCGTGGCCTTCGGGGTCGTCGCCGTCGCCTACACGATCGCCACGCTGACCCCCCTGCTCGGCGGCTCGTGGCGGTTGATGGAGCGAGAGCGGATCGCGCTCGGCCGGTCGGCGACCACCGGCGACCGCCCGCCCGCACAGCGGAACGGCCCCGCCGAGGGCGGGGCCGTTCCGATCGATGATCGTCAGGAGGGGCGAGGAGCGTGACGGGTCAGACCATCCGGCCCCGGTCCGCCCCGTCGTCGGCGGACGAAGCCTTCGCCGTGGCCGAGCTCGAGCCGCCCGGGAGCTCGACGTGCTCGACGTCGGCGTCGCTCTCGGTCTCGTCGGGGATGACCAGCAGCTCCGAGATGCGGCGGCGGTCCATGACCGTCACCTGCAGACGCGCCCCGTCGATCTCGACGATGTCGCCCACCCGGGCCAGTCGGCCGAGGCTCTCGATCACGAAGCCGGCGACCGTGTCGGACGCGCTGTCGGGCAGGTGGATGCCCGTCGCCTCCTCGAAGTCCTGGAAGTTCAGGCGGCCGTCGACCGTCCCGCCCCCGGCGCCGAGGTCCTCCGCGGCCGACTCGGTGTCGTACTCGTCGAAGATCTCGCCCACGACCTCCTCCACGAGGTCCTCGAGCGTGACGATGCCGTCGGTCCCGCCGTACTCGTCGATGATGACCGCGATGTGGTGCCCGCCGGCGCGCATGGACGTGAGCGTCGGCAGCACGCGGGCCGTGGCGGGCAGATACGAGATGGTGCGGACGATGTCGCGGACGGGGGTCGCCGGGTCCTTCGAGATGGCCTCGAACAGGTCGCGGACGTGCACGAAGCCGATGATGTCGTCGATGGACCGGTCGATGACCGGGTACCGCGAGTACGGGCGGTCCTGCACCTCGCTCGCGGCGTCGCTCACGGTGCCGGTGCCGTCGACGGCCGTGACCTCGGGGCGAGGGCGCATGACCTGGCTGAGCTGCCGATGACGCAACGAGAGCACGTCGTCGAGGATGCGGCGCTCGTCGTCGGGCAGACCCTCGTGGCTCGAGACGATGTCGCGGAGCTCCTCCTCGGTCATCTCCTCGCCCGTCTTGTGCGGGTCGCCGCCGAGCATCCGGACGACGAGGTTCGTCGAGATCGACAGCAGCCAGATGACGGGCCGCATGAGCACCGCGAAGACGGCCAGGACGGGTGCGACGGCGTAGGCGAACGAGGCGTTCCGCTGAATGGCCAGCCGCTTGGGCGCGAGCTCGCCGAGCACGAGCGAGAGGTAGGCGATGATCAGGGTCAGGGCGATGGTCGCGACCGTGCCCGCGGCCTGCTCGCCGAGTCCCCACGAGACGAGGAGGGGCGAGACCGACGGGGCGATCGACGACGCACCGTAGGCGGCCGACGCGAATCCGGCGACGGTGACGCCGATCTGCACGGCGGCGAGGAACATGTTGGGGTCGCGGGCGAGACCGGCGACCTTCTCACCCCGCTTGCCCCGGGCGGCGATGGCGTTGACCTGGCTCTCGCGCAGGGTGACCAGGGCCATCTCGGTGGCCGCGAACACACCCCCGACGAGGACGAAGACGACGACCAGGACGATGTTGAGGACGAGATCGCCGTTCATCGGGTCGTGGTGGCGATGGGCCGGGTGGTGCCCGGGGTCTTCCGGGCGCCCGGACTATGGCAGTCGGACGACGAGGACGATGAGTCTGCTGTGCGCTTCATGGGTGGAGAGTACCGGTAGAAGGGTGAGAGACACCGGCCTCGTCGTCGGCCGGACAGCCGCCTGCGGCTCAGCACCTCGGCCCTCCCACGATCGCGGCGTAGCGTCAGAGCATGACTGACGAGAAGCAGACCGAACCGATCATGGACGGCGCGACCGAGGCGACCAACGACGAGAAGCTCAGCGGGCTGATCGAGCAGGTCGAGCACGACCACGGCGACGAGGGAGCCGGCGCGATGGCCGACCACCTCCGAGACCGCATGGACGAGACGAGGACCGAGCCCGAGAACGGCGGCGACACCGAGGACTGACCCGCAGGGCGGCACCCCTGACCGCTGACCCCTGACCTGGGGGTGCCGCCCGCGCCTCCTCGACCGCGCCGCGGCGACGGTCCGTCGATACTGTGCAGACAGGGGGTTCTACCGGCGACGCGTCGGGGGCTCGTGCAGCCGGACGGTCCGGCGCCGATCGGTCCGACGACACGGGCCACGGCGAAGACGTCGCGCAGCGGCGTGATCAGGGGGAAGACATGGCGACACAGGCGACGACACGGAATCGGATCATCGGGGCGGTGGTGGCGATCGTCGTCGCCGTGCTCGTCTCGTTCGGGGTGCGGGCGGCGTTCCAGGCGTTCGGGGGCGACTCGAAGGAGGACGCCATCGCCGAGAACGTCGAACAGGCGAAGGAGCAGTACGACCTGCCGCAGCAGATCGACGAGGTCACCGTCCTCGAGGACATCACGGCCGAGTCCGACGCGATCCACTACCGCTACACGCTGTCGGGCGAAGGCGTCGAGAGCGTCACCGAGGAGCTGCTCGCGGCGTCGGTGCTCCCGCAGCTGTGCAGCACGGCGGCGACGCGCGACATCCTCGACCGCGACATCGGGATGAAGTACTCGTACGACGTCGAGGGAACGGGCGACCAGCTCGAGCTGGCCTTCTCGAAGTCCGACTGCGCGTAATCCGCTCGCGGTCTCCCGGACCCGTCGACCCCGCTCCGGCGGCGGCTCGGCGGGTCCTTCTCATCCGGCCTTCCCGAGCTGCGATCGACCTGGCAGAGTGAGGCGATGACCGATCGTGCTCACGACGACCTCAATCGCTCGCCCGTCGACGACGACGCGGTCGACGATCTCTTCTCCCGCGCCGAACGCCGCGACCGGGTCGTGCAGCTCGGCGTCGTGCTCGGGTACGTCGGTCTCTCGTTCGTGCGCCCAGCCTCCCTGGCTCCCGTCGCGCGGGTCGCGTATCACGTGACCCTCGCCGGACTGGCGGCGGCAGGCACGGCCAGCGGACTCACGCGCGAGCCCTTCACCGATCCGAAGGTCACGGCAGGAGGCGCGGCGGGGGCCGCCGGGGTCGTCATCGGCTTCGCGCGCACCACCGAGGCCCTCGACGAGCGTCTGCACCGGTCGATCGAACGCCTCGGCGTCGACCGACCACGGTGGATCATCGCTGCGCTCAGCCTGACCGTCGGCGTCAGCTCGCTCGTGCTCGAGCGGGTCGTCACCGAGCGGAGGCGCGCCCTGGTCGAGGCCGAGGCGGCCGCGGCGACGGCGCCGGCGCAGTCGGCCTCCCGCTCGCACTGACTCCGCCCTGCCCCGGGGCGCACCCCCGCCAGCGCCGCTTATGGAGGGACACGGCGCCTCCCGACGACCGGGGCTGGCAGGATGGCGACATGAAGACGCTCGTCCTCGGGGGAACAGCCTGGCTCGGCCATCGCATCGCCGCGGCAGCCGTCGCCGCTGGGCATGACGTCACCTGCCTAGCCCGCGGCATCGCCGTCCCCGACGGGGTGACGCTCGTCCGGGCCGATCGCGATCACGACGATGCGCTCGCCCCCGTCATCGGGCATCGCTGGGACGCGGTCATCGACGTCGCCCGCGAACCCGGTCACGTGCGGCGGGCCGTCCGCGACCTCGAACCCGTCGCCGACCGCTACCTCTTCATCTCGACGACGAGCGTCTACGCCGCGCCCGGACCCGTCGGAGCCGACGAGTCCGCCGAGCGCGTACCGCCCCTCGCCGCCGACCGCGTGCCCGGCCCCGACGACTACGGCCCCGCGAAGGCCGCCTGCGAGGACGCGGTGCTCGACGCCTTCGGAGAGGACCGGGCTCTCATCGCGCGGGCGGGGCTCATCGGCGGCCCCGGCGACCCGACCGGCCGCACCGACTACTGGCCGTGGCGGTTCGCCCACCCCACCCGCGCCTCCTCGGCCGACACCGACACCAGCACCAGCACCAGCACTGACGGTCGATTCGTCCTCGTCCCCGACGCCCCCGACCTCCCGACGTCGGTGATCGACGTGCGCGACCTCGCCGAGTGGCTCGTCCGCTGCGCCGAGCAGAGCACGAGCGGCGTGATGGACGCCGTCGGCCCGTCGGCGCTCTTCCCCGCCCACCTCGAGGCCGCGCGAGAGGCCGCAGAGGCGGCACCCACGACGGTGACCGCGACGGCGTCGGCCGACTGGCTGCTCGCCCGCGAGGTGGGTCAGTGGGCGGGCCCGCGCTCACTCCCGCTCTGGATCGCCGACGCCGACTGGTATGGAATGAACGCGCGCACGGGCGACCGAGCGCGGTCCGCGGGACTCACGCACCGCCTCCTCGTCGACACGCTGCGCGACGCCCTCGACGACCGCGAGCGCCGGAGCGACCCCGGCACGCGTCCGAGCGGACTCGACGACGACGACCACGCCGCCCTGCTCGCCGAGCTGCTCGCCGGTGCCGGCGCGGGGGAAGGCTCACCCGACTGAGCATCCCCGCCGCCGTGCCTGCCGCGGGCACGGCGGCGGGCACGCGACAGCCGAGGAGGCGCGGCTCGCTCAGAGCAGGTCGCGCACCGTCTCGTACGTCCGGTCGGGTGCCTCGAGGTGCATGTCATGGTGCACGCCGGGCAGTCGGCGCACCTCCCACCCCACTGACTCGAGCCTCGTCGCGAGGGCGTCGGGCAGCACCGACGGGGAGTCGTCCGACAGCACGATCGTCGATGGGACCTCGGGCGGAGCCACGACGACCGGGTGGAACGCGACGTCGCGGAACACCCCGACGGCCATCCGCCGGTCGAACAGCCCGTTCGCCCGATCGAGCGAGGCCCGGATCTCGGCGGTGTAGCCGGCACGCGTCCGGGCTCCGCGTCGCGCCTGCAGCGCCCCGGCGACGCCCATCGTCACCAGGGGCACCGCCCAGAACAGCCGACCGGCGATGCCCGTCGTGGGCAGCGCACCTCCGACCGCGCCGGGAGCGGGCGTCCTGCCGGGCCGACCCGCGCCTCCTACGGCCTCGGCACCCCGCCCCGCTCCGCCTCAGAGGCCCCGCGCGCGCAGCACCTCGGCCGCCGCCGCCCGTGCGACGACGAACGGCTCGGCGAACGTCCGCATGCCGAGGGTGACGAGTCCCCCCTCGTGCAGCAGCATCAGCAGTCGCGC
>Ga0265797_10010422_pt1 | contig 11853 bp, 10 predicted proteins | sample P2T30metagenome_FD_192433 | JGI IMG/M metagenome (GOLD analysis project Ga0265797, IMG submission 192433) | Plant litter microbial communities from East Loma Ridge, Irvine, California - P2 T30 | ecosystem: Environmental > Terrestrial > Plant litter > Unclassified | place: USA: California... | reverse complement strand
CCATCCGTCTTCTCTGTCTATTGAAACACCACTATCCAATTGTGCTCTACAACCATGGGTCTTCCTTCTGAACAGAACGCTGCTGTCAAGACTGGTTCGGGACACGAAGCCAGAGCGCCTGTACAGCGTGTTCCCGTCTCCCAAGAACCAGGCCCAGGTACCGTTGAGTTTAACTCTTAGCACTTGATCTACACTCCTGACATTCTAGGCCAAATCCTTGTCAAGATCAACTGGACCGGTCTCTGCGCGTCAGACAAGTCGCTTCTTCACGATGAGTGGGCTCCTTTTGGTGTGAAGATGATGGATGCCACTTATGGTATCGCCGGGCATGAAGGTGCAGGCGAAGTCGTTGCCATACACCCGGACGTCCAGCACTTGTGGCAAGTTGGCGATAGGGCCGGTGTGAAGTGGGTCGTCAGCACGTGCAAGCAATGCGAGTTCTGTCTGAACGGAACTGATGAACTGCATTGTCCAAAGCAGCTGAACTCGGGGTTTTCTACTGCAGGCACGTTCCAGGAGTATTGTCTTACTGACGGCAGATATGCTACGAGGTACTACGACAACCAATGCCATTGCTTGTCTATGATACTGACGTGAATATAGACTTCCCGATGCCGTTTCGGACGAGGAGGCAGGTCCGATTATGTGCGGCGGCGTTACAGCTTACACTGCATGCAAGCGCAGCGCAGTCAAGCCTGGCCAGTGGCTCGTCGTCAGCGGTGCAGGTGGAGGCTTGGGCCACCTGGGCTTGCAGTACGCCAAAGCCATGGGCATGAGAGTGATTGCCATCGACGGTGGCGAGGAGAAAGCCAAACTGTGCAAGGACCTGGGCGCAGAAGAGTACCTCGACTTCACGAGCGTCAAAGACATGGCTGGCGAGATCACACGCATCACGAAATACGGCGCCCACGGTGTGATCGTCTTCGCAGCTTCGAAAGAGAGCTACGCTGCTGCTCCTGGGTTCCTCAGACCGGGCGGAACGGTTGTCGCGGTTGGACTTCCGGCTGATCCCACTGTGATGGCCGGCGCACCGCCTCTTCAGCTTGCGTTGAAGCGTCTGAATATCGTTGGCAGTGTGACGGGAACTTTGAAGGATGTAGAGGAGGCGTAAGTGGTGTCCTCTGTGTGCGCATGCACGAAGGATGAATGTTGAGCTGACTATTACGACTAGGCTCGATTTCACTGCTAGAGGTCTGGTCCATCCCATTCTCACCAAAGGCACTCTTGACGACGTCGACAAGTTCTGTGATATGATGATCCATGGCAAGTTGCCTGGCAGGGCTGTGTTGAAGGTGTCTGCTTGATCCGCGGCATCGTTGGCGCGATGGGTGTTAGTGGGAGTTGATTTGAGAAGTATAGTGGACAGCTGGTCGTCGGGAACAGACCGACATGCCTGTAAATCAGGCAATGCAGATATCCGATTCATGTACTCGCAAGCAAACTATTTGTCTGAGATCGACACTTATGCCCTGTGCGTTAACCATGAATACTTAGCTACGTGAGGGTCTACATCTATAACACCAATGCTGCAGTCATTGCTATTGCTCCTCCCAGCGTGCAGGCGAGCAGCGAAGCTCCACCAATCTTCACGCCTGCACTGACAGACTCATTTGCAGGCGTAATCGCTGCGCCATCGCTGCCAGAGGTCTCCCCGGCATCCATGCTTCGAATCTGCAATTCTCTGTACCTCGTCACAACGCCTTCTCTGCCATCAAATGCGGGACAACTTGTTGTGGATGTCGCAGTGGCTGTGACTTCGCCGCTAGCTGCCGTCGGCGTAGCAAAGTGCGCGCTCCATAACTGGTCAGGCAGCTGATAGGCCCAAAGGGAAGAGATCTCGCTGGCTTGCGAAGATGTCCACTGCGGCGAGCCGGGCACTGCAGTGCACACTTGGCTGACACCAGCAATGCCCAGATCCTCGCAGCTCGTGCTCTCGCCATCGCTGGATTGGCGTCGCGCGAGCGATTGGGTTGGCGAGGGCGTGGTTGATGGTTCGGCCTCTGCACTTGAGGATGCGTTGAGGTACATGCTTTCGATGTTCGCGTAGAAGCAGATTGGATCGTTGAGAAACATGCTGTATTCCCCTTGGGTGAACAAGTCCCGGTATGAGCTGAGGCGGTTGGAGGAAGAGTCGGCCATCTCAGCAACAACATCTTTGCTCATCAGGCGGGGATCCGAGAAGAATGTGTAGGTGACATTGTTCTGTGAGATGATGTAGTTGGCAGTGCTGTTTGTCGCCCCGTCGCTGGTGCTCGCGACTTGGGTGGGCTTGATAGATGACGGTAGCGTGTTTGTTGGCTGCCATTTCTCGGTATCGTCTTCTTCATCATCATTGCCTCCAGCAAGATCTATGACGTTCGACAGCACGTCGTAGACTTGGCCTATCGCCTCCACAGCCTTCTCGATGAGCTCTTTGTTCCGCTCATAGAAGCCGGGCTGAAAAGGAGTGGTAGTTTCCAGTGCTGTACCACGTCCACCAGCAGCGATTCCTGCCCAGCCTCCAACACCCGATGCACCACTGCCAATGTGAGGCCGGACGCCGCCAGCAGATCCCGTAGAGATGAAGTTCGGACGCTCAGGTACCTTCGGAGCTCTGAAAGGGACTATCGCACGCTCTTGTATGGTAGCACCATGCGCGACGGCGGCGAGCAGGACGCAAGACTTCAGTGAATGCATTTTGCACAAGTTGTGTTCCGCGAACAACGAGAAAATCGTTAGAAATACATTTTGAGATTCTTGCTGCTATTCGATTGAGGCTCAGCAGCCTAGTGCTGGGACCGTCGATATTTCGAGACCGCAGGATGCAGACTAAATGAGCAAGTGCATGAGTGGCGCCGTTTTGAAATTACTCGCCTTCAGCCTCACTGCGCTATTCCGACCATGATGGTATGGGGGAAGATCTTGTTCATAGGCCTTTTCGACACTTCTGTATAACATTCCAGATGCTGTGGGATAATGAGATGTCTCAAGGGTGGAATTGATGAAGTGATATACTTCCTGATTCATATTGAGGCTTGTTGTTATGGAGCACATAGGCGCTAGGCAGAAGTTTACGTACACCGCTTGCGAACATCATTGGCCATGGGAGTCGCACGTAAACTTCCGCTGACACCAAGATCAATTCCCACGCCATTCGACTTGGACCAATACAGCATTTCCACTTGAAATCAAACCAAGGCACGTAGACTAGCGGTGACTATAAGCAGCATTCGTCCTGCAGAATACCAGAGCATCGCGACGACCCGGCGCATGCCGACTGTTACCGCCTCCGACTTCCAACTTGCTCCTGATCTTGGTGACTTCTATGGACGACATCATTGGACTTCCTGCAAAATCTCTCTCACTCGAGTGCTGAGCTCCGAACAGTCGTATGCTTGACCCTATTTGCATCCCGGCGCTGTAATACCAAAGCCAGTGTCAGAGTCAGAGCCGCGCTCACAATCAAGCCCACTGTCACGGAGTTGCCGACCAAGAATCGTGGCGCGTATGTGGTGTCGTATGTGATCAGCGCGATCCAGGCGTTGAAAGCATATCTGAGGGTATCACCAAAGTCAGCATCTCTCTGGAAGCAACGGTATAGCTGGAGATGACTTACGCAATGGCGTTGGTTGAACCCAGGATGAGTTTACGCTCAAGACTATCACCGGAGGTTTCTTCGTTGACCATCGTCTACAGGTCAGGACCGTCAGTACTCAAGCTCTCATAAGTACTCTCAGTGGACCAAGGATGTGAATCAGGCGCAACTTACCAAGAACATGGGACCACTTCCCTGTGCAAAACTGTTCGCAAAACTCACAGTCAGCACATTTTCTCCTCATGACCATCGAACGCAAAACAGAGAATCACAAAGCCTTACCCCGACAGATAATACGACGCCCACTTCAACCCAAACGGCACCCCATCCCAAACCGCAAGATTAACCGCCGCAAAAAAGCACACCGCGAGCGAAAAATACACTATCGGCGCCCGCAACTGCAACGCATCGCTCGTCCAGCCATAAATCAGCGTCGTCACAATCGTGATCGCCGGCATAGCCGTCGGGTAGACATTAATCTCGGCAACAGTGTATCGGTTCAAGCTTTTCAGCCAGAGGTTCATGAAACCGCCGATGTTCTCGCTGCAGATGAAGAAGGTGAAGTAGGCGGTGTACACCCAGACGTGCCATTTACTTAGCACGCGGCGGAGACCAGAGAGTGTGAAGGGTTCTTCGAGGGCGCGGCCGATTTTTTGCATGCGGGCGATGGCGAGGGTTTTTTCGGCGGGGGTGAGCCAGCGGACGCGTGTGTTTGAGGGGAGGTCGGGGAGGGAGTAGTAGCCTGGTTGATTTTTGTCAGTGGGTCTGTAACGGACACGACTCACGCCGTCGTAAAACATGGCCCAGAAGAGTAATTAGGATGTTCTGCTTACCCCATAACGCCATCGGCAAGGTGATGATACCATCCATAATGAACAGCCAACGCCACCCGCGAAGGCCATGACCATCGAGTCCCTCGTAAACAGCTGCCTGCAAGTATCCACTGAACATAGACCCTATGAATGCAGAGGCAAAGAAGATGCAGGCACGCTTTGCTAGCTCTGTGGTCACAGTGTGTCAGTGCAGTCATGAGGAGCATCGCGGGTTGTTGTTGGTCACCTTGTTTCGTATACCATCCGCCAAGGACGGTATGTACTGCTGGATAGAATGTTCCTTCGGCTAAGCCAACCTGAGAGACCGATTAGGATTGAACGGCGACAACGCTCTGTGGATTTAGTATTTTCGTACCAGAAAACGGCAAGCGTACAGCTGATGTGTGGTCTTGACCGAAGCAGTCGCGAACGTTACGATGACCCAGAACAACTCCCAACTTGGACACCACAGCGAAAGGCGAACTATACGATATGTTAGCACTTGATGATGCTGCCAATCGTTCGTCTCAGATGCTGAGGACAGCCTTACCTCGCGTGCAGATGAGCTGAGACGGGATCTGAGAGATCACATAACCACTACCCTTTCCGTCAGTCAACCATCATCGCTACAAATCCCATAACAGAAGCTCACATCGTCCACATAGTCGTAAGCATCTGATACTCGTTCCCAACGATATTCAGATCCTCCTTCAAGCCGGAGACATACGCATTGCCTGCGACAAACGCTCCTGTCAGTGACCGCTATCACGCTCTCATTACAATGTGCGGATCTGCATTTAATTCGACTTACTAACGTTATTGGTATTCAGATTCTTGCTAAAGTACGACAAACTCGCCCACGTGAGGATGAAGAAATCGATCTTGTGGATGAACCATCGCTCCTCAGGCGTCCGATCGAGAGAGTCCCAAAGGATCTCTCGGATGCGTCGTTTCAGTGGCTTTTTCTTCTTCTCTGTGAGTGAATGTTCGGGCGATAGATCTTGTGATTGCGGCTGGGGCAGAGTCTTTGACTCGACGGTGGTGATGTCTTTGTCGGGAGACATGATGGTCGTTCCAGTTCGGTTACGCTTCGTCCAAATCTTTATTACGCAGGGTTCTGGAGTTTCTGGTTAACGGATAATACAGAGCAATACCTAATAAGCAATGGCCAAGATCGGAAATGGTAGCTTATCTCTCGTTTCGACATCGGCACATCTTAAGGATCACGCCACGACTCCTTCACAGACGTGCTAGGTTGTTGTCTCCATTTACTTCGGAGGATGGCCGCGTTTGCTATCAATGAACTGTCGCCTACAACTCGAATGCGGGTTATCATAAATGCTTCCATTCATACTAGAGTCGTCTTGATAGCCAAACCTTCATGTTGTTCCTGCCTCGTTTCACGGAATTAAACAAAACTAACAACAGACATGAACGCTTTCCCAATCTACCAGCAAAAAACAAACATCCTTCGACAGATTACCGAACATCGGATTCTGTGGGCCATAGATATAGCAACGGAGCTCTCATAGGTAGATAAGTCAATATTATATAGCTACCCCAGGCGATTTTGCTATGAGCTGATCGAAAGCACAAGTTGCGCCATCGCTCTTAGCGGCGTGGGTCTCCGAGGACCGGTCTGACACCTTGAGGTCTCACGTCCATCTGGTATTGCCTATACGGATATATAGTTTATTGAGGCAATTAGTGTTGGCTGTTTCAAATACCAACGGTCGAAAACATGTCAGAATCTCAACCGGACGATCTGAGCGAGTATCAGTACCCACCTGGTCCTGAACAAGACTGCACGTAGACATCACAGCCCGTATACCAAAAGGCTTCAACTGACAGTATACACCAGTACCGTACGTGCAGCTCGAAGCTCTAGACATATCCAACATCCACGACCCCAGCGCCGAAGAAGCCTTAGCAAACCAAATCGTCAGCTTCATCAACAAAAACGGCTTCTTCCACGTCACAGGCCACGGCCTAACCGATTCCCAAATCCGGCGTCAATACGCCCTCGCCTCCGCCATCTTCGACTTGCCCTTAGACGAGAAGCTCAGATACACTTGCGATACCGCTTCGGGTGATTTTCGCGGCTACAAACCTCGCTCGACCGGCGCGCTCGCGGCGCGCGACACAGACGAGCGCTACAATATCGCCAAATTCACGCCGGAGCACGCTCACCTTTCACACCCGGAGATCGTGCAGCGGCATCTGGCTGAGATAGAGGCTTTCTCGCGGCACATCCACGATGCGATTCTCTTGCCGCTGCTACGAGTCTTTGCTGTCGCGCTCGAACTTCCTGATAAAGACTTCTTCGTCTCTCGCCACGCGTACGATGCGCCGGGGCTGGAGTACTTGCGGTATATGAAATACCACCCGCGGACGCGCGAAGCCGACGCCGAAGTCAATAACATCTGGGCGCGAGGACACACAGACTACAACACACTCACTTTCCTCTTCCACCAGCCGGTAGCAGGTTTGCAAGTGCTGACGCCAGCCAGCGAGACCGCTCCCAGCGAGTGGCGATACGTGCACTCTCCGCGCGACGCGATTATTGTTAATGTGGCGGATGCGCTCGAGTTTTTGAGCGGAGGGTATTTGCGCAGTACGGTGCATCGTGTTGTGAGGCCGCCGGAGGAGCAGGCAGAGCAGCCGAGATTGAGTTTGATTTATTTCGCGAGGCCGCAGGCGGATGTTAAGCTGAGGCCTGTGGAAAGTCCGCTGTTGAAGCGGTTGGGGTTGCAGAGGGAGGGTGAGAGTGTAGGTGTTGATGGTGTTACTGCTGAAGGTGAGTTCTTCCTAGCCAAATGCTGACCGAAAATAACATTGTGCTGATGCGATGAACGACAGAATGGGCAAGAAGCCGTATTGCGAAAGACCATAAGTTTAGGAGTGGAGCTGTTGATAAGCTTGGAGGTGAGATTATTGCCGGCGTGGCCGAGAAGGTCTACAGTTAAAGTCGTTTGCTTGGGTGATATTGCTTAGTTTAGACATTTCTGGTGGTCAGTAGTACATATCCGATGTGCAATGTGGTTTGAACAACGAGAGTTCACGCTCCACATCAATAGTGGAGCGCAAAGTCAAGATAAAACACAACCGTTTATGCAGCTCGCTAATTGCACAGGACTGCATCTGGTCTATCAACGCTATTTTGAAGTGATAAGCAGAAGGCGAGAAGGCGATAGACACGGCTAAAGGCCAGCATTACCAATCGCGCGGCGCTGATAGGAGCGATATTATCAGCGTGCAAGACCGAAAGCAGCACAGGATGAGAGACACACATAACTCCCGAATAAGACAGGCATGTTCGTCGGGCACGTGTCTAGATGCCTTGGCCGATCGGTTACTGTTTGGCGTGTCACACCTCGCGAGTTAATTACGTGAAGGTACTGGCGGCCTTTGTCTTGCCTTCCTTGTGCTGCCCGGCGGACTTGAAGGCCTCGGTCGGAGCGGTCAGGCGAGGTGAGGCTGCGTTTCCAAGATCTCTCTGGCGACAAAGGAAAGGCAATTCTTCGGAATGAGCAAGTCGCGCCGAGAGTTGGCGGTGTTGACGTGATAGCGTGTTAAGCCACCTACCGCACGGTTCGTACCCGTCAGCCTCTTGCCTGTGTTTCCGGCGGGTGAAGGTGGCGTTGGCTTTGTGCTTTGCGGGTGAGATTGGAGCGGAGGATGCTCGATGATGATGGAGACACCGGAGAGCTCATCGGCCTCATCCTTTCTGTCTGTCTTCGCGTCGTGCCATGTCATGTCGTGTCAGATCGCCCGTTCGCCGGAAGTTTGGAAGCGCATCCGAAGCTTCCTCCCGTGCTCACAGGTGCACTTGCAGTGCTGCGTGGTGCAGTCGGAGTGCTCTAGCCGCGTCCAGTCGGCGCATTAGGAGGTACTCTCTGTCGCTCTGCTGGCTGGCTTTGGCTTTGGCTCTGCTGCTTCCAGGGCTGGCACGCACACTCGCCCACGGCCTGCCGCGCCATCTGTCCCGAGGGGCGTCCGTGTCTATCTCGTCTCTCTTGCCTTGCACATCAGCCTACCTGTCTCTCTGTCCCTGGTTTGACTTGTGCCGCCGCCTCATATGCCCGCAGTCTCACTGCTCCATCTTCCCGCGCTGTAGTCCGCCCTTTGTGCTACGCCTTGTGCTACCGCCAGCTTGTTCGACTGCAACTCGACCTGTCTGTTTCCTCGATCCCCATACATACACCCACGCCTTACTATACCTATACCTACACACACCGAACGTCATGCGCATTGCTGCCCTCCACCGCACCACCCTCACCATGGCTCGCTAGATATACAACAACAACCACATCCAATCGCGAAGCAATGTTCAGCAACTGCGCGCATGGGCGACCGACAGTGCCATGTTAAATCGATCAACAGCAGCCGCCAATGTAACACGGCCACCCCAGCCCCAGCGCTCCTACTCCGGCACACACCTACAGCAGCCTGTCCACCGACCCAACAATCCTTCGCGCCTAAATAATGTCCGATCGGCTTCCAACACGGCACAATTCGTCGACCTGACGGCAGATGGCACGGATGCGAGAAATGTCCAGGTGTGGCAGCAGAACCGGGAACGAGTGGGGTTGGGAGGTGTCATCGACGCGATTGACGTCGACGACGATGGTGAAGAGACGAGACCGAGGAAGAAGGCGAAACTGGAAACGGAAGGCGCGCTCGTGAGCAGCCCTGAACAAGAACAGGCGGTCAACGCGCAGAAGCAAGTCGAAGATGCATACACCAAAACAGCAGGGGAATCGCTTGATTTCCCGCCGCGCAACAGAACTGTGGCTGTACGCGGACCACGAAGGAAAGGACCCAACGACCCGGCGCGGAAGTCAGAAGGCATCGTTCCACCTGCTATGGCGACTCGGCTTCCAGCGCCTAAGATGATAGCCGACTTTAGCCCTTGGAGTGGCTCGCATCCGGAGGACATCCTTAACGAACAAGTAATCAAAACGGGCTTCTTCGACAAACCGCCCGGACCCAGCCAAAACGAAAGCAACAGCGCTCGGCAGAGCATATGGCCAAACTTGAGCCAAAAGAACAATATTGCTCTACAGACACTGTCCCACTTGTTCACTCAGGTCCTCGACAAACGCCAGGGTCTTGCGAAATGTACAGCTCCGAGCACATTCAAGCCTCCTCCAAGAGTGACGGTGACAGATACTAAACGAGAAGCCTGGTTGAAAGATCTGGCCAACACAAACATCCCACTGAGACGACAAAGTAGGACTATCCCTCATGGCATCAGAGGCAAGCTGCTCATGGAGCAGTGTCTCGCCAAGTCCATTCCTCTACAACGTGCTGTCTGGCTAGCGAAATGCGTGGGAGCCAACGAACTCAGATCTTTCCGAAGAAAGGGTGTCAGTGGCTCGGCTGCAGCACAAGGCGAGACAAAATGGGTCCGCGACTGGACTATACAAGTCGAACAATTTCTTGAGTCTATTGCGAATTCCTGTGGGCAAGATAATTGGCGAGCGAAGATCGACTACGCCATCAAGCTGGTTTCTGCATTTTACAGTGAAGGTCTTCTCGATCGAGACGAGTACCTGGACTGGCTCGTGAGGACTTTTGCTTCGACCTCGCTGGCCACATTACCTTTATGGTTGATCATTGTGCAAATCTACTGGAAAGGCCTGATCACGATTGGGCGCAGAGGTCGCAAGCTTGCGAGTGCGCTACTGGAGCATTTACACCTGGTTGTTGAGAAGAAGAACGCGGCCTTCGAACCATTAAAAACGAGACTACAAAATTTGATCACCGTGTTGGCCACCACTGCCAACAATTGTTTGATTTTGCCTCATGCATGGAGGAGATACCAAAAGCTACTGGATCAAGAGCTACCGAGCTCAAGCCATGATTTACAGCGCGCGAAAACGAACATTGTACAACGAAACGAACGCTTGGCTGCGCCGATGGGACGGACTGTCGAGTCGACACGCAGCCCATTACTCAGTCTTTATCTGATGCTTGACAATATCGCCTTGGACACTGACATGGACACAATTCCTCAAAAATGTCTGGAGTTCGTGTCTGACGCTTATGAGCTTGTGCGAGCCGTGCTACACTGGTCCAGCACCGTCTATCGCCGTGGTCGTGCACGGATCTATATCGCCGCGAAGGTCATCGCGCATCTACATGAAGCTGGTTACGATACCAATGGAGCTGTTCTGGCTTATCTCCAACAGCCGACTTCTGATCTACCACCTGAGGCGAGACACGTCTGGTCTGTTGTTGGGGATCTTATGTCGCACGATTGCTTCGCGACCGGCGCGTATCTGCAGTGGATCATCACCAGTGGTGCAGCTTTCAGGCCGAACAAGTCCAGCATGGCAACCGGACTACTGGCTTCTTTGCCCGTCGAAAAGATGCCAAGGCGTCTTCGCAATCTTCGAACTACGCTTCTTGGGCGTCTTGGACAATCTGGCGATGAAGAGGCATTGGTCGCAAAAGCAAAGACCGCGATCAAACAAGCTCTCGCGACCTCTGAAATGCGTTTCGAAGATCACGCAGACGCCCTAGCATCTCTTTCCGGTTCCGCGCAATTGGCTGTGAACAACTGGATGAGTCGTGAGTTTTTGAACTCAGACGGCATTGCAATTTTGACGATCATGACATTCGATGTGATGAGAAGCATTCTTGAGAAATCTGGTGATCTACGGGCGCTGGCTTGCCTTGTTGAAGCCGCATTATCGACTGAAGACGTCCGGCTACTCGCTTCCGCTGCAGACACATTGAGCAAGCATGCACTCAGCTTCGCTGTCTTAGGCATCATGCACAAGTCATTAGATCGCCTGATGGAACAACATCGAGCATTGAGAAGAGCCACTCTGGACCGCACATCTCTGCTCGCATACATTGCGTTGATTAAACGCTTCCCGGAAAGAGCGCAGGATGCACAGATGCTCAAGAACGATCTACTTGCGTACGAACAACAGCATAGTGCAGCAGTCTGTTCGCCTGCTTCTGACAATATCATCGGCATGCAAGCAGGCACTCTCGACAGTGATGCTGAGATCGACGCAGTGTTCGCAAGCGGCAACTCCATGGACGAGCAGACAATGCAACGCGTTTTCTTGCGAGTAATGGAGCGCGCGGGCAAGCCTGGCGACGAAGTTCCCACAGCGGAGAGCAACGTACACAGATGGCTCGATCAACTACGCAACGCGGATGGCCCAGGGTTCGAGAAGCTCGCAAAAGACTACGTTTCTGCGACTATGCTCAAGACCCAAGGCAATATCATCAATACATCCGGCATTGTTGCACTCGTGGCAAGTAGATGCGTTGGGCTCGAGACTGTCACTTCTGCCGGCTCACAGGCGTCGCCCAAGGCTTCTGGCACTATGTTGGGGCTTGTGGCGGCGCCCGTATCGCCCGTCGGTCTCAGTGTAGCGGAAGACTACTCATTCAAACTTCAGCAACAGCGCTTCTGCGAAGACCGCTCTGACGACATCATGAATT
>Ga0265797_10010421_pt1 | contig 11853 bp, 10 predicted proteins | sample P2T30metagenome_FD_192433 | JGI IMG/M metagenome (GOLD analysis project Ga0265797, IMG submission 192433) | Plant litter microbial communities from East Loma Ridge, Irvine, California - P2 T30 | ecosystem: Environmental > Terrestrial > Plant litter > Unclassified | place: USA: California... | reverse complement strand
CGGGCAACAAGGCTTTGGGGGCCTTTTGATGGAGTTTTGCTTTTCTTTTGCTCGAGGTTCATCAGGCATAAGAACTCCTCTCAGTAGTATAGGAGTATGGAATGGACAAACAATCTTGACTCTCTCGCTCCTACGATGTGTTCAAACACTATGCAGACCCAGCCACAAGTACACAATGTCCGTTCACTACCAAAACAGCTTTCGTACAGTCTTTCAACAGAATGGCGTCCTTCGACAGACTCCTTCGACAGACTACCTCACAATACAAGCACGGTCATTAATTATACGTGACTGCCTGGTTGAGTTGCCTGGGATGCTCACACTGCATGCGGACAACATCAACTACGCTTGCATGGCACAACGTCGCTACCAGCTAGTTACGTCGGAAGTTCTCCGTCGTTGAAGGGAGAGGCATCCAGGCCAACATATCGCAAGCCTTGTTCATAATGATGATATATCAGATTTCAACGTAAGCCCAGCAAGCTGCAACGCTGCAACTTCGGATCACGGTCCAGTTAGTTTGTTCAGTCTGGTTGTGTAGTTCCCGAAACACTTGAACGGTGAACGACGATACACGGCCCGCGCACTGCACGCACGTATAGTATGTCGAAGAGGTCGCTATCCGAAGAGCGTGCACGGCACGAAGATTTGTTGAACACTTTTGAAGATTCGTTCTTTTTTATTATTATTTTTAATGTCAGTCCCAGACAGACACGCTTTGTTTCCAAAAGTGTTTTTAGATCCACAGAATCTCGAATTGATCGCCGGGCGGACTTTCAGAAAGCACGAGCGCAATAACTAATAATTAAGGTCATGTTCGGATTCCGTTCCATCTTCTCCTCGGACCCGCTTCCGACAGGTATCGGGGAACGGAACTTAGGTTCCGTTCGTCATCAAAATCGACCTTCCGGATCCCGAGTCCCCAAATGAAAAAGAAGAAAAAAAAGTATGTATGGACCTCCCCCTTTCGATCCCGACAACCAAAGATGATAACAATCTGCCAGAGCAGAGGCCGATCTTCACGACGGTCTGAAGCCTAAGATTCAAGTGAAACCCTAGGTCCCACTGGCAGGTAGAGTTACATGTGTACCACTTAAGGAAGACGTAGGTTCACGTGTGCACTAGCGGTGGTGTTAGAAAGCACGTGGAGGAACACAAGCACGATGAATTGCCCTTCTTGGGCAGGCTCTAAAGGAAAGGGAGGGAGTACTACGTAAAGCTAAAAGGCGCCTTCCTTTCACATGCCGAAGGGAGAAAGTGAAAAGCAACGAAGTGAAAGTGTATCTCCGTGGCGCACCTTGATTCATACAGTGACAGCCCTACTTGTATAGTTTGATTCTTTAATACATCCTCCACGGCTCCGCCCCGACCCATTAGTCGCGATCACCGTGATACTGTAGCAGGAGGAAGTAGTGCTGCACACGGAGGACGCAACGCCAACCCACATCATCGACCTTAACAAACCGCCGCGCTCGCGCTTTACAAGCGGCTGCTTCGTCGTCGAGCTCGGCAGCTCTCCGTGCTCCACTGTTCCTCTGTCTTCTTTTGCTTTGCCTCGGTGGGTGGGTCTGAGCATTGTCTGCCGACTTAGGGCCCGACGGGCTGGGCGACCGGAGCGCGGGCGTTTGCCTTGGAAGAGAAAACACCCAAGGTGGGGAGGAACGGAGACAATCCGCTAGTATTAATTATTACTGATGGGGAGGGGAGGGATGGTAGTTTATCGGCTTTCTTGCTTTTGGCGTCGAGGGGGAAGGACGTTGGTGTTTTAAAACAAAAAGTGGATATTGCTATAGATTGATGCAGTCTACTGCCGGGCTCGGCATTAGCTGGCTGCGTGGGTGGAACCCGGCGTGGCCGATGGAGCGTTTTGATTATTGTGGGATTTGTGATGGGAGGTTTTGGTGGTGATGGTTATAAGGGAGAGGAAGAGCGCATACGAGCGTAAGGCAGAGAGAGGTGCACGGCGTTCTCGGAATGCATGCTGGCTTTCGCTCCGGCTCGTGTGACAATGCGGAATAAGACACGTCAGGGAATCACAGACTCCTTCTAGAAAGAGTCAAGGCTGCGGATGGCATGTGCATGTGGCGCCGTAGGGCCGAAAGTCACTTTTCTGAATTCTGGCAGAGCAACGGAAGGAATAACGATAGTAATACATGGGTATCGGGTTATCGAATGCAAAGTGCAGAGTTTAAAAAGTAACAGGGTGAGACACATTGATCCTTTGCGGCATGGTCTGACAGAATCCTTCAAGCCCTGGGCTGAAAGTCTCGTGTGCACCTGCATCTCCTAGTGCCAATAATCGTATTTGGTAGTTTGTGTGTTGGTCTCGAGCCAAAATGATGACGATCCTTCGTTCTCGAGCGTTGCATCAGACCGGTGATTGATTCAACGTGTCGAAGCGCAAGTCAATGTCGTGCGCATGGTTTCTGTTGGAAGGTATAGGCGGAGCGATCTTCGTGTTTCTGCAGGTCCATGTGACATCGTTGCGAATAAATCCTCTCAGTCGTATGAGAATGGCTGGGCAGCTTGGTCCGGGCTGCTCTCGTACATGTCGCCCTCAAACCAGCCTCCATCTCCCTGCATCAACTCGGTCACATGATCCGGCATGTCCCGCTCAATGCTCATAGTTCTGAAGATGCCCGCCATGTCTCGCACGTCCACATCTTTAGCATCAGGTTCTTTTGCTGCGGACATGGCGCGGAAGTCGATGAAGTCTCGAAGGGCGCGGAGGACGGGTGGGTAGCCTTCGTCGTTTGGCAGCCACCAGCCAGTGACATCGACTCCCCATATGTCGGACATGCGCTTCCTCAAGCTGGCAGGATAAATGTAACTAAGGCGAATGTCAGCGTGTCCGGTATGACAGAAGTCATGTTGACTTACCCGTGCTTCTCCATGAGAGCGAACTTCCGCCTTGCCCAGTCGGTGTACTTCTGCTCTTTTGGCAGTAGAAGGCATGCAATGCCCAGGCTAGCTTGGAATCCGAGCACGGCTCCTGGCGGTCCCTGGTCGCTAAAGTCCACGGCTTCGAACATCTTGCATTTCTTCAAGGCAATGGCCTCTAATTCGGATTGTGATGATGGTGTTGTGGCAAGCTGTAGCTTGAACATAAGCTGCATTGCCCAGAAGTCGATCAAGATATAATTCATCGAAAACAACTCTCCAGCCAAGCAGAAATTGGGATCTCGGAAATCGGTGATCTCATCGTCGCTGGGCGGCGGAGCCTTTGGAAATGTTTTGACGAAGCAAGACGGATCTGTGAAGGTGTTGTCGAGTCGTTCGCCGTATTCGTCCATTTGGGTCATGAGCTTTTGTACCTCCAGCCCAAATTGTTCGTCTGACTTTTCTCCAGTCACTTTAGAAGCCAGTAATAAAGCGATATCCGTTGCAATCAGTCTCGAAGTCGCGAACATGTCTTCAAATCGAGCACCAGAATCGTTTGGCCTGTCTCGAGCCTGTCTCTTATAGAAATCGGCGCAGGCATCGAACCATTCACGCCCAAGTATAGGTGTTCCGCCCGACATCATTCCGGCAAAGAGGTCGAAACGGATGTACCAGCTAATGATCTTTCGATGTGTCTCGCTTTGCATGATTGTTTGTGGGGTGAACAGATCCGTGATGATCTGATGTGCTGCGCGCTGGTGACTTAATAGGTTCACCCAGTCTCCTAGGAACTCCTAATCATAGGCAGTCAGTACCTTGCGTGGGAAAAAGCATTCGACTCGTCTTACCTCAATAGTCGCAAGCTGTAGAATTGTTAAAAGGGTCGACAATGAGTGTCGATCTGTTTTCGCAAGCGACTGGCGCAACAAAGACACAGACTTATTGTACGCATCAAGGAAGTCTTTAACCTTGCCATCCTCGCGCGAGAGAGCATTGTGATATGCAGCGAATGCGACGACAGCATACATGAGAGGTTCAAAGTTCAATGCAATTTCCAGGAATGTCTTTTTCAGGAAGTCGCCAGCATCGTATTTCCAGGAGTAGTGGTGGTGTGAGAGGTTGTTTCTGTGGTACTTGAGGTAGAACTTGACATTCTGTGGTAGAGTTGCCCATCTCGGGTTTTGAGTGATGTCGTCTCTTATCAGTTGCTTCGAATTGCTTCGGCTGGCTTGTGGGCGGTGTGTTCGAACAAGCACAGGCGGATATTCTGTCGTTGGTGTTGACTTTCCACTTCGTGAGGTGGGAAACCGTACTCCGGACTCTGACACAGCGGAACGTAGTTCAGCTTCGTCGTGTGCATCAGTCTCCTCCTCGTCCGTGATCGTAGGTAGGTGCTCTGAGTCGTCGCCCGAGTGATCTGAATGGCTATCTCCGTGGGCTCGTTTTGATCGTGTACCGCCTCTCTCCGACTTTGCTGATGATGGGTGATCCGGGTATTCGCATTCACGTTTGCCCTTACGACAACCTATAGCATGTCAGCACTTTACGACCTCCGGTAGGAATACTTCAAGGCATCCAACTAACGTTCGCACATCGGACGCGTTTCATCGCACTGTCATAGATGTCAGCATAGGTTCGAGGTTCGAGAGTGGGTGTGAGATACCTTCACCCGGCGCTGCCGGCAGGTGAAGCACCCGCTACGAGTACGTCGATGTTTGATGTGGTCTGCACCATGTGTTTGGCGTCTGCGTGATCGTGAAGATGGTTGTTGTGCCGGGGCGTGAGGTGGAAGCATAGCGTTGTTCATGTCGTCGTATTCGGAATGATAGCCGCCTAAGCTCTCACTTGACATGGTTTGCAGGTGATGCAATCTAGGCTGCATCGACTCGGGAGAGATCATTTGTGGTTGACCGTACGGGTTGTAAGCACCGTAGGGTGTCATCGCCGGCGGGAAGTGCCCGTCCATTGTCGGAGGATTTCTAATAGGTAGCTTCTGGGTACTTGGGGTCGCGTCGACAGCCTGTTCATTCCAGTTCTTCCAGGTTACTCGTGTGTCGGAAACAGAAAGAGGGACGTTGTGGCGGCAAGGGTCCAGTGATCATAGGCCAGCAGGGTAGCGGCTCGAATAGCCGTTGGCCTTCAGTGTGCAGAGGTAGTTGGGTAGCCCGCAGACTTAAGCTGTCGGCGCAATACACTAGCGCGCAGTAGCCGCAGGATTAGTGGTGGAGGAATGATGTCTTGCCAGAGAGGTTAGCCTGGCGATGAACGGTCGTTCTGAGGCCACTGCACTGGTGCGTCTCTAAAGTCGGCAGACGTTTCGAGGAGCCGGGTGCGCGAGCCGCCTGTCAAGGAGTGAGACGTCAGCCAGGATGGATGGCGTTGGCGTATTGCGGTGATAGGAGAGCTTGATTAACGTATAGGGCTCGCACACCGCTGGAACTGCGGGCAACTGAGGGACGTCGACTGCGGTGGTGGTACCAATACAGTCGGAGGAACGTTCCAGGCGAGTGAGATGGCTGCTTAAGGTTCGAGGTCACTTACACTGCAATAAAGATGCGACCAGGTTTGTATAGGTACAGCTTCGCACCAAGCATGTCGTATGTTGCGACGCACGCGTCTGGCGAATGATCCGCAAATGAGATCCCCTTTCCGTTAGACACTACACAATGGCAACTGTGACCGGAAGCAGACGATGTGCACTACTGACAAGGGCGGCGGGCGGTACTCAATCGGAGGTTCTGCCTGTTTTCGCGCCCGGTCACTGATCGTCGACAGGGTTTCTGTCGACATGAAAGTCGCAAGAACAGAGTCAGAGGTTCACGATGTTGACAAGGTTGAGTAGTGAGGCAAGACGGCGACTAGTGGTGCACAGGCGTAAACCAGATTGTTGGAGATCGTGCGGTTGTCCATTCAGGCTGATAGTCTGATACAGATCTATTGCTAGAAAAGTATCGAACTAGGGTCGTTCTGCATGACAAGAGACCCTGCCACATGGATTCTGTCAAGGTAACAGCTATTTTGGCGGCGAAACAACCTGATACCACGAGAGTTCGCATGACACTGGACGTGGCGCGCTCCAAATAGACAAGCCAGAGGCGGGGCTTAGCTCATGTGTTGTGAGTATAGCAGCCTAAGCAGACGTTACGGTTGCCCTTCATGCTTCGACGTTTGCCATGGCAGAGGGGCCTGGTTTCATCGGTCGGGCATCAGTGAATACGCAGCATGTCCCGGAGTAGTGTCTGCCCCGAGGATCTGAGTTGGCGGCCTGAGCGCGCTTCTGCAAGGAAGATAGTGACCGTGCTACTAGATCATGGCGCGCGGCCGGGGAGCCAAGTGGCTGCAGCAGCGGGAGGCCCCGCCGACGTACATGGACAGGTTGAGGTGCCGCCGCTTGAAAGGCGCCCAGCCGCGTCGAGAAAATGTCTGGCGATCAGCCCTGACTGGCGAGGAGTGGTGATGCAGCGGCGCAGAACACGAGACAGCACGTTGGTGTCTGCACGCAATTTTTCCGGTGCACGTCGACGGATCCTGCCGGCGAGGAGATGGCACGTTGAACCTAGAGGGTTGATGGGCGGTGGTGGCCTGAGGGCCCATGATGCATAAATCGACGACAGCAGAGTCCCTCGTCCCAAACCACCAGGGCGCTACAAGGCATGATGCAGCACACTACTGCAGGCGTGGGGTGGCATCTGCTTGCTCGGCAGCACAAGACTCCTGGGCCGTGCAGGCGTGCATAATGAGACGAATGGGGTGCTGTGGGTGGCGCCGCCGGAGGATGATGGGCGCATGTGATTCTGCAGGCGCACACGACGCACGCAGAACAACGAGGGCGGCGAGAGAACGGTAGTGACAGGCCCACGGACGTACTGCGTGTTTCACTGGGCCAGTCAATAGTGTGGTAAGCTGGTGGCAGCTATGGACAATCGGGAGTAGTAGGCTGGTAGCTGCGTTTTCTTTGGAGAGAGACAGGGCGGAGAAACTGCCGGAGACAGACAGACTTCACGCTTGCAAAAGCTACAGTCGAAGGAAGCGTTGGCCAGGAGTCGACGGTTTTGAACCGCCCAAGGCTCCATCGTGGAGAATACCGGTGGGCACGAGGAGAGTCAAGCATGTACGAGGCAGTCCATACCAGACTACTGTACTGCTGACTGCTGCGCATTGCGGTCTGTGGTCTCGTTTCTTCGGAAGGCGCGGCTGTCCGTCTGCACGATTCGGATGCGTGTCTCGTGCGTACAATCTGCCTCTGCGCCTCCTCGTCCTCCATCCTCCATGCAGACCGTCGCCGGGTGTGCGCACGACCTACATGTGCCCGGTGTGTGCCTCCTACAGTAGCACATGGACGTCCTCTTTGGGCCGTCGGGCCTGGAGAGCCGTGTGCGGTAGTAGACTGCGATCGCTCGAACCATGCGCTCGGGAGCCTGCGAGCCCTACCTATATCGATGCCATTCAGGCACGGCGACATCCCAGTCTGGCGCACGAGGCCTGCCTGGTCTGGTGTGTCTGCCTTACGACATGCCGCATATGATGTATGGCCACGGGTCGGATGCAGACGCTAACGCCCGAAGATGCAGGCCGACCGATCTCGAGAGCGCGGACTCCTCCACTTCTCTCTGCACAAGAGGACCTTGCGCCTTGCACCCTGCTTCTCCTCCCCTTCTCCTCCCCTGCCATCACATTAGCCGTATGCTTGTGCCTCTGACTCGTACGCCCTCATGGAAGCTGAGATGAGGATTCGCCGTTGATGACGCCAGCCAGCATGCGCGCCTGGCCACGCTTCTACGCCACGTGAATTCAAGCTTCTGTTGTGTTTCGAATCGCCCTCTGGTGATCTGCCCGCAATCGTTATTACTAAAGCACCCGCCGACATTGACGCGCGAAGAGCCTGCAGCGGTGAAGACGATAACGTCTGGTCTTGAGCCTGCCGAGGCATCTTCGCATTCGTCGTACGCTTCGCACCGTGAGTGAGTGCAATCTTACCGTCCCGAGTCCATGGATCTCATTCTAGACAGAACCTGGTTCAGTCCGCCCTTAGTGCTTCGGGGATTGGCTCAGTAAGACCGGAGGGACACCTTGATCGCACATCTCTCGTCAGGAGTCAACAACATGGATGGTCGCGCCAAAACTCAACTCCACTAGCTCATGCCTCACAATCCTGTCCTCTGACTCGGCCAACCATCGTATCGACAGCGTGCCTGTCAAACCCTGTCAGATCCTCCTGTCCCAATCGAGCAATTGCAGCTTCATCAAGACACAGACATCAACACCATAGATCTGCAACGAGGAACCCCTGTAACGACAAGCGAAGTACCGCCGTCCCTCGTCTGTTTCTTCACAACCTGTCAAGACTCAAGGCATGCACGCACAGACTGTATCGCTAAAAACTGCCCACTAAATCCTTCGTTCATTGCCGTTGCCTGAGAGAAACAGACGAAATCGCGGGTGGTCCTGGAAGCATGACGCATTTCATCAACATTAGATCTTTATGATCTCCCATTATTGACGAAATGATGATCAGTCTGAGTCGAGATCGCCGGACACCGCAGCACATCTGCGGCAGGAAAAAGAACGTACTCTTACGGTCTGATTCACGAGGTGCGCGCACGTGTTCGCACTGATACGAGGTTCGCGTTCCATCATGTTCCATGTAGTTTCATCCTCCATAATCCATACTCCATACTCCATCTGGACGAGACGAGACGAACCATTATAGGAATGTGACATTGTGCTGCAATCCTTCGGACAAATCACATCGAAGCCTTTCGGACTCGGTCAGCACGACAACAGGCCAACTCGCTCCTACGCTAAATCGACTGGGGTTTGTCTCGCGAAAGTCCGACGACGTCTAGAACCCTTGCACTTTCGCGCGACCGTCCTAAAGACCTCCAAGCCCTTGGTCGCTGGCCAATGGGCAAATGATTCGATCTAATCTAGGGCATTGGCTGGCCGCCTTGCACAATATAGCACGAGCCGTGTCGCCAGGCAATCTACCCGTACAATAGTATAATCATACGCAACATATCTATCCTTGTAGGTCTCCACCTCGCTCGCTCCTGCTGCGACGATGCCTCGCATTGCGCACTCTATCTCTCCCCTTGCAAGCCACCTACCTGCCGCAAGCAGACCTACTCCGGATCACCGCCAAGCATGAGGTCCGGCTGCAGACCTGTCTTCTGTCATGGGGCCTGGACCCAGCAGTACGGAGACGGCAATAACAGCAATATCGAACACAGCCCCTCCGTCCAAGTAGCAGCACTATCCGGAAGGTCCGGAATAAAAGCTATCGACTCTGCTACTGTGTCCAACGCATCCTTTGCTAAGACGCCATCATCAAGGGCCGCCTACTAGGCTACTAGCTACTACTACTACTACTTTCTTTCGCTTTCTCCATCAAGGTGGCCCACTTCCATAGTTGCTCGCAAGCCCTCGAAGGCGATATTGCAGGGTGGTTGGCGTTGTGGATGCCCTTTTCCACTATCGAATATTTGTGCCAGTATCATGAGTCCATGACGATACTGCGAGATGAGATTCCCTGCTGTACCCTTCCTCGTTCATTCCATATCATTTATCGCGTCGGACGCCTTCCGAGGACTTCCGTATACGACCTATTATTAACATACCATGGTCCATAAGTAGACTCTTCGCTCCTACGGGTCCACAAATATTGTCTTGGACCGGATATTGCAATTGCTTGGGAGCAATCTTTCGAGAAGGTGGATTTGACATGTGATGTACCATGGCGTTGCTGTTGCCTGGAGGCCTGGCGACCTGGTGGCTGGCCGTTTACGAGTATATGCCAATCTTTTGGCCCCGACGTGCTAATCCTGCGAACGATAATCGCATGTGACACTGCTTTTCGCGCTTTCTCTTTCCAAAACATCGACAGGCCCACTACTGCACGCCAAACGATACCAATTCCGACGCCGTTCGAATCCTTCGCGTCGAACTGCCTGGCCACATTTTCCGGCACCCTTACGCCGCCGCCACAGGGTTCGAGGACAGCTTATCGCGCACTTTATGACGACCGTGTCTCGGTATAAGCAAGCGTTCAAGAGCCGCTTCGAACCGCGTCGTGGGACGGTAGAGATGAGGCGATAGAGGTGATTTTGGTTTTCTCCAAGTGTATGAGGAGGTGAGTCCGGCGTGCTTTTCCTTCTCGCAGCATTCTATCACTCGTCGAGTTCGAACTATGGTCGGGTCGTGCAAATCGCTATGGTCATGTGCTCGAAGTAGGTGTATGTTTGCTCGGGCCGCTATTTTGCTCATACCGATAGCGATATGGCAACTCATAGCGGCCGGAACAGAACACCTCAAGAGAGAGGAGACCCGTCTGTTCTGGAACAGTAGGGCAATTCACCGCAGAATCTGAGAATAAGTATGATTCTTCGAGGACGATAAGCCGATCAAAATATGGCTCACAGAACAACGCTGTCAATTCTGCTCTTGTATAATCGTTGTCAAAGAGTTGGCGGTCTACTTGCTGATACCATGAACATTATCTTGCATGGCAGCGAGCGGAAGGTTGCACGTGTAGCTCCATCCTTCCTCGAAAACTACGCTCGGGCTCACATCGCACTCCTCTTGCGTTTCTCCCATTGTCCAGTTCTCCTCCGTTCTTGAATTATTATACCAGGCTGCTAATTTCGAGTCTCACGCCAAAACGTCCCAGCATGAAGCCTTTGTCTCAGTGTCCATCAGCAGAGCGTCTCGTGAATGCATAGAGCAAGGTGTAGTTTTCTTTGATGCCGATAGTTGTATGCAGGTAGGCCAGCTAGCCAGCCAACGACATTGCGCTCAAGGCAAGATTTAAGTGTATTGTACAGTAGCTGGCGGATGTAGAAGCGTATTGGGGTCTGGGCCTTTGCAGTTGATGATGACTGGCTCTTCGACAATAGCAGCTCGACTGCCTCTTCGTCAGAAGAGACATGCAGTTGGGGGATGTCATCAATCATTTGTTTGTTGTTCTCGAGAGCCGGATGTAACGTGGGCCCTTTGTTCACTCTGGAAAGAGGTACTGAGGTACTGTGCTATCCAGAGCTGCAATTATTCTGTGTAGATGTGAAGTATAAGGTTGTTAGAGCACGATGAGAACTCTGCCATTATGGAGTCTGTCGAGGAGGTGTACAACGAACATTTGTCGCAGAAACATCAACAACTTCCCTACATCGTATTGCGCCTTGGGACAACACCTCATACGAAGTTGTGCGAGGAGCTCACAAATAATTGCCAACTTCACATAGTGGGTCTCACCTAAAGATTTCATGTTTAAATGCGGCAAAGGTGATGCGAGCAGCGAGATCCAGGTCATTGGAGAAACTCGGTCACAAGAATCTTGATTCACCTGTTGGCACCCCTGGACAGAGGTCCCATAGATCTGTCTCTTAGTGAATGCAAAGTCTCGGACGAAGCAAGGCGGCAACAATGCTCGTACCTGATATTGCAGATGTCGAAATAGGAACCTGAGAGAAGTTGTCAAAGGCATCTCTGAGGGCCTGACATTAGGATTACTCAGGCGATTGTTTGTTTGCGCTCATGCATTAACCAAGTCACTGCACATGCTACCCGTGAATGTCGCTAATGGCATGCTTCACAGATCAAGGAGACTCGAGATCTTGCAGCTCGCAGCCCCTCCCTTGAGCACTATGACATCTCATCAAAAGAGTCATTGGACTTTCGAGTTTTGAGTTCCGACTGGGTATCTTGATTTGGCATGGAAACATAAACATACTTGTCCTCGCCTATATTCTTTTCCACTCTGACCAGTTTCTCCAACGCCTCGCTGAAGTCCAGATTGTGATACACCGCTGTAACAAACATAAAAAGAGCCGCTCGTCCGATGCTGAGCTTGAGAAACACAGTGATGGATGTCGTCGTCGCGTGAAACCTACTACTGCATGAGAGGACTAGCCGTCTGTCAGTATCCAATGCGAACCGCTCGTGGCGTGTGGCTTATTCGTACCCAAGATAATCCTCTCG
>Ga0265797_10010420_pt1 | contig 11854 bp, 13 predicted proteins | sample P2T30metagenome_FD_192433 | JGI IMG/M metagenome (GOLD analysis project Ga0265797, IMG submission 192433) | Plant litter microbial communities from East Loma Ridge, Irvine, California - P2 T30 | ecosystem: Environmental > Terrestrial > Plant litter > Unclassified | place: USA: California... | reverse complement strand
TTCTAACGGCCATTGCTTTGTTGCCTACGATAATATGTTGATTATTCGATGCATCACCCCAGGTGTATGACAGAGCGATATGTTCGGGTGCAGTATCGAGATCGAACGTCTCGAGTTCGCAGTGGATCATATTCCGGTCGGGTAGTACGTTCGCGGCAGATGGAGGTCGCGATAGTTTCAGGAGACGAATTTGCTGCTTCTTTGTGTCTAATCTTGTGTATTGATAAACATTCGCAGTCCGCGCAATTCTCATTGTGCTACGGGCCATCTTGTCGAAAACTCTCACTTTAAGAAGTAAAAGGTTATTGAGTATGCTCAGACGACAATGATGAGCCAAGCGTGAAAGTCTAGTTGCGTCAAGCGATTGGTGGAAGACAAGATATGGAGAAAAATGAGTTGCTAAGTGGAATAATGTTTAAGGATTGAGGTGCTTACCTAGCACAGCCCCACTTCAGCCGCAGACTACGTGCATATGCAATCGCGGCACCTTACAGTTGTCTTTGTTATGAGGAGTATGGAGCCCTTCGTTTAGAATGGTATGAATGCTAAATGGTGATATAGTAGTACATAAGAAGCTGCAGGATCTTACTCGTCAAAGAAGTCTCCCCAACTGAACCCACCACCATCACCACCGCCACCAGCATCGCCTCCGGCCTGTTCATTCCCTCCACCCCAGAAGCCTTGGTCTTGATCGCGAGGTCCTACACTAGGGTCTTCACCCCATATATCCTCACCTGCTTGGCCTGTACCGTACTGTTGGTCTGGGCTAGGTTGATATGGATCAGCTGCCTGCGGAGAAGCATCATCTCCTCCTTGTTGCCTTGATTCTCGCCCTCTTTGCATAGCTTCGTAGCCTGCCATTGTAGCCGCGCCTGTCGCTGCACCTTCTCCAGCACCTAATCCGCGTGCTGCAGTGCCGACTTCGCCTGCGATACCGCTTTCGCCAGCAGCGCCTACAGCTCCAGCACCGGCTGCGCCCGCCTCACCAGCTGCAGCGCCGCCAGCAGCTTCACCGCTGCCACCAACCCACGGCATCCACATTGGCCACATGCCGCCGGAACCGCTATGCCGACTGAAATAATCAAAGTCTATGCTAACGGCCGTGGCGAGCATCACGGCTCGTTGATCAAGGGTCATACCAGGATAGCCTTCAAGTGACGGCCTACTTTGTTCACCAGTTTTGGACACCAGGTGGGATGGCTCACTTGCCAGTCCGGCAGCATCCATCCTCAGTGCGTAAACGCCCGTATCCGTAAAGATTTCACGCGCAAAGCCGCCGAAGTTGCGATTGACGGAGCCTGCCAGACGTCCGTCTTCAGACATCAAGCTGAAATCCCAGGAAAGAAAGGGCTCGTCAACCCTGGCAAACTGAAGCATGCCGACTTCTCGTGTGTCACCCTCAGCTACAGCGACAGCTTTTGAGTCCGAGATTGGCAAGTCGCCAGAGGACAGCTGGGGTGTGCCGGGTGCAGCAGCAACGTCCTCTAAATTCCTTGCAAGGAACAGATTGTATTTCCTTCGTAACGGTGCCCACTCTTGTTCTGCAGCTCCGATAATACGCATGTCCTGCAGTGGTAAACTAGAGACATTTGCGCTGGTTTGATTGGCTATGCTTCGCGCGCTTGTCCCTTGCAGACTTGACGAGCTGGTGTACGCGCCCTCGCCCTGTCCTACAGCATCATAGACGCGTATTCTCGAGTTGATCCAGCTGAAAGGCCTGTGAAATCTCAGTATTTCCTTCTCGTCCCGATCAAAGACGTGTGTCGTAAAGCTCCGATGCGTCTTGAACATCTGTCTCGCCATGGCATTTCCTATGCCATGCTCTTGCTCTGCTAGATATCCAATATGACTGCCATGCGGATCCATGATAACGTAGCGGTTCGCTTGCTCAAAGCCCATGAGCACATTCATCATCTCCAGCTGTCGTTGTACTATAAGAGAGGAGTTGTCGAGCAGGCGCATGGCAGGATGGGTCTGCTTGAGGACGGCATGTGGGTCTTCGGGCATATATACGGGTGTGATGAGATTATTTTCGGAATCAGGTGTGGTAGAGAGGGCGTTGGACACGGCGTCGACCTTGGATGTCTCTTTTGGAGACTCATCATGTGTGTTCGGCGAGTTCTCGTTACCAGGTGGTTTCGTCGAATACGGCAAGCTCGTTCGTGGCGCTTTGTGTCTTGATAGGCGATTACGAAGTGGTAGCTGTAGAGGTGTACTTTTGGTGACGAATGATGGAGCGCTCTGTCGTGGCAGTCGCAAGGACCACCTTGCCGCTGGCAACATATTAAATGTGATTGTACCGTATCTAATGCTGTGGTAGTTTTAAGAGTGAGTCTATAATAAAGCGGGCAGAATGCGCGTGAGCAACGTAGATGCCTAATTACTCTTGCGTGGCGTTACGACGATGTTCTGTTAATTTCTCGGAAGGTGAGCTGCTCCGATTACGTCATAACAAGCTGCAGAAGTAAGTACAAACCCAACGCCGTTCTTGACTATGGTGAGGCAAATGCTCCAAGCAGCTGGAAGCGACTGTCTTAGTGACAAGCTTGTGTCATGGTGGTCATGGTGGGACAATTAGACCACGCGTGTTGAGGCGGCCAGTTCAACCAATCAGATCTGGCCTTGGCAAACAGTCATGTCCAAACTTTTTGCGCTTTGCTCTTGCTCCCAGCACCACCACCATGAAGCTCACAATCCTCGTTGACGACGCCATTACTTGACGTCGCAAAGGCTGGGTAAGTCTTATCTATTTCTCTCTTTTTCAAACGTACTGAAGGCAGCACATCATCAAAGCTTTTGTCAGCGTCATGTGCGCGGAAGTCACGATCGTGTTCTGCCTTTGCTCCTTTGGAATTTCTTTTCATGATGACACCTTTTCACTTATACGATTGCCGGCGCAGGCATTCACTTGACTGCGTTAGGTGCTCGATGCTGTCTCCGTTACAATAGACTACAACGGTATCTGATCGATATTACTCACTACATGTCGCATTGCTTCTGTGCGCGCTCAGTGCTAACGTCAGTGCAGTTTCATCGAACTCTGAGCTGAAATGTCAGGCATGTCCGCGGCCATGCGACCTGAGCAAGCTGCAGCAGCAAGCGAGGCACGTCCGAACGGTCTACCTCAACAAAACCAAGAACCAGCAAACGGTGCTTCGAGGAAACCTCGCCCAAAACGACCCAACTATAATGAGATCCATGCGAAGCCTCTACCATTAGACGTTTATGCACTGCCTGCCTTCGTTCCGCACAACCCGATTTCTGTCTTGCGACTAGTCATCAGTCTAATCTCACAGTCGCTGTGGCCACCACAATCACATCACGTCGTACATAAAGCATACTACTCTGTAGAGACCCAATCAATCCACGTCACGGATCCAGCCTCTATTCGAGCTCTTTGGGAGCAGGGCTTCTGGGGTAAGGGGTCCCTCAGTCGAAGTGAGCCGCAATGGCTAGTCGCTGAAAAGCGAAGGCGAGGTGCACAGGCGTCGAAGACAAGCACCGAGGTGACACAATCAAGGCGAGAAGAGCGGAGGCAGTTCAAACTAGAGAGAGCCAAGGCACAACGCGAAGCTATTGAGCAACAACTACGACAAGAAGGCAAGATTGTATCAGATGCCAACATCGATAAGCTTGTAGGTAGTGATGCCAAGGATACCAGCAAGCCAGAAGAGGTTGCGGGGACTTCCACGATCAATAAAGCCGCAGATGGCGCCGTTGCACAGGCCGACACTGAAGCTGGCCCGGAACTTGATGTTCCTGATCTTGAACATCTCCAGCTCACGCCCGAGGAAGCCTTCTTCCTTACATACGTCCTCGGTGCTCTAGAAGTCGTCAACGCAGACGCCCAGACGTCGTCGGCCGATTTGCAACGCTACCCTACATGGTATCTGTTGCGCTTATACTGCTCGTATGCGTTGAGTCTCAGCGAATCCATTGATCTAGAAAGAACGTTGACTCATCTTCGTACTGCGTACAGCATGAGCAACGGTGCCACGCGCATGGATCCCGCTATGTCGTGCATTCCTTCTATTGCGCCCGACAACCCTTTCCTGATGAAGTACGTTGTCTTCCATCACTTCCGCTCCCTAGGATGGGTAGTTCGGCCTGGCGTCAAGTTCGCCGTCGACTACCTACTCTACATCCGAGGGCCTGCCTTCACACACGCAGAGTTTGCAATCATGATCATCCCTTCTTACTCGGCTCCCTACTGGAATGAGCAAGCAGATGGTCAAAGCCAAGTCAGAGCTGCGGAAAAGGAGCGCCGGGATTGGTGGTGGTTTCACCGGGTGAACCGAGTGCAAACACAGGTCATGAAGACACTGATGCTTGTCTACGTTGAGGTACCAGAACCGTGGGATACAAGCTGTGTGGAGCTTGACGGGTTCAGGCTCGACATCGGCAGTGTTCTGAAGAAGTACACAGTTCGAGAATTCGTCTTCAAAAGGTGGAGTCCGAGCCGAAACAGAGATTAGGTTGTGCTTCCACGAAATTCGACCCGAAACGGTATGAAGTTGCCCTAGTTACGAGAAACGATAAGACAAAAATGTGAAGCATGAACCTTAATTTATATCAAGTCCCTCTCGTACCTGTCAAGCACGACGTTGCTAGAAGCTGTGCTACACCTACACTACCTAAGTCACATAATTATCTGCTGCAGCAATGGAGGATATGACGTCGCATCTATAATGCATACATGAACAGCCCATGTAGCCTAGTGAGCCCATCACATTTGATAATCTTATAGGTCGGAGCAGAGCAAAATGTCGGTAAAATTAGCCATCGAGAACTATCTTGCAAAGCCATTTGTCTCCAATCTAACAAACTCCGGCGCAGCTTTCTTCACTCCAAACTTCTGACTCAGGATTACAAACTGGCCCACAAGTATCATCTGGCTCCATTTCGGCCGGTCCCCATCGTATATCGCGTCGTGCAACAGATCCTTACACTTGTCCCACTCCAAAAACCCCAAAGCCTCGACGTTTTCCTTCGTGAGCAGTTTCTCGAACAGCTTATGCACTGGCCCATCAGGCTTGTATTTCACTGGAGCAGAGAAAGGATGCTTCTTGCGTGCATATAGCTCAGCCGTGATGAATGGCTTCATGGCCTCCTTCAGGATCCACTTTTCGCTGAAGGTTCGAGTAGAAGGATCGTAATGCAGTTTTACTGAGGGCGGAAGTTTCATGGCGTATTCTGTGAGGCGGTGGTCGAGGAATGGTTGACGTCCTTCGACACTGTGGGCCATCTCGCAACGGTCACCTAATACGGTGAGAAGACCGTTCGCAAGAGACGACTTCGTCCAGATGTACAGAGAAGTGTGGAGTGGGTGCCATTTGTTGGTCATCAGCTCTCGCGTGCGACCGTCGATGGCGTTCACGGCAGTGAGGCGTTTGTCGGTAGTCCCGAATTCGCCGAATACCCAAGGAGCGAAGAGCGGACCTCGTAGAGATGCGGTTTGCGTGAAGCCGAGGAAAGAAGTGTTGTTCACTTGGGCACGGACTGCGGCCGAGGTCACGAGTTTCTTTGGACCTGAGGTGTCAGTGCCCTCTAGCCCCTTAAAAGTTGCTATGCGCTCTTCTTCAGGGAGACAGGAATTGGGCCATGCAAGATCGGGTTCGCGAACGAAGTCGGTAAGTAACTCTCTGTAGCCGGCGAAGTGTTCATCTGATCCTTCTCCTGTAAGAACAACCTTGATACCTTCATCACTGGTAAGCTTTGAAAGCAGGAATTTACCGACAGTTCCCAGATCAGTCACAGCTGTCTCGTTGTGCCAGACTGCATTCTCGATGTTGGCTGCAAAATTCTCTTCGGTCATCTCGCAGTGGTGCATCTTGACTCCAAGCCAGTCCGCAGTACGACGCGCGATCGGCTCCTCGTCATGTTCTTCACCAATAAACTTAACACTGAAGCAGTTGATCCTTTCTGAAGCTGGAGCAGTACCAAGCTGAGCACCTTCCGTGTCCATAAGATGCTTCACCATTCCCGCTATTGCGCTGGAGTCGATGCCGCCACTGAGAAAGACACCAATCGGCACATCTGCACGGAGGCGGTCTCGTACGGCATCTAGGAGATGTTTTCGTACGCCTTGTATCATCTCGTCTTCACTCCTTGTTTCAAGCTCACGCTGACATGTGTTAGTAATGTTTGTAATGCACCTGCTATTGCACGTACCTTGTCTTTGAAGTCGACATCCCAATACTTGTCTTGCGAAATGGTGCCGAAAGACCTACACAGCAAATAATGACCAGGCAGTATCTTGGAAACACTTTGGAAGATAGTTCTTCCATCGCACAACCAGCCCACGTCTTTGATGCTTTGCACGTCCCACTCAGGTTGCCATCCGAAAGGAAGGAATGCCTTCATTTCGGAAGCGACCTAGGAGGTGTATGTGAGTCTTTAGTATATGCGAACGGTACTTGATGACCATACCAGCAGTTTGCCATCTAGGACCGTGTAGTACATGGGCTTGATGGCATATCGATCGCATGCGGCGATAAAGATCTGAGCCTCGGAGTCGTATAAACATAGTGAGAACTCTCCGCGTAGATGCGACAGAAAGGATAGACCATGCTTCTTGTATAGCGCCAGTGCAATCTCGGAGTCTGACTGGCTCTTGAATTTGTAGCCCTCGCGCCTGAGGCGATCTCGGATCTCTTGATAGCCATATAGCTCGCCGTTTACTACGGCATGGATAGTGCCGCCTTCATCATGGAATGGCTGTTCACCTTCCGGGTTCAAGTCGACGATCGCTAGTCGGTTGTGGGCAAGAGCTAGGTGGTGAGCAAGTCAGTTGTGTGTCTGTGTCCGTTGCAGCTGCAGTAACTTCTCCACGTACCCACGCGACAATCTTCGCTAATCCAGTGGCCTTCTGCATCGGGCCCACGATGCTTGATATTATCCAGACTCTGGTCCAGTGTCTTGCTCAACTCCCCACGTTCCTTTGCTAATGGTCCATGACCCCGCAATGCAACCGCACAAGTGATGCCGCACATGATTACGCGATTCAAGAGATCCAAAAGAAGAGAGTGTGCAGCGCTTCCCCATATCTTTTCAACCGAACTTCGGCGATACCTCTAAACATGACGTAGATACGAAATTCGTAGCGGTGATTGTTCAATGATGTTCGATTGTTCCTGATAAGCCCGCATCGCTTGTTACTTGTTTGGGTGTTAGTGGGCGCCCCTGGATCGCCCAGATCGCGCGGCTCCTGGCGGGATCTTCGAGCTTCAACAAGCACAGCTTCAAGTCTTCCACACATTTTCAATTGTGTTATCGTGTTGTTTTCGCAAGGGTTGTCAAAGCCAACGTTCGTCATCATCCACTGGCAACCCTCGGATATAGCGACGGTAGTCCCAACCGTGATACCCACACTTGAGACATTTCTTTTTGTGCTCGCTATCTGGGCCCGCCATACGATCTTCGAGGTCCGAGGGGCGGAATCGACAAAATGACTCTCTCGACTCTGACCCAAGGAGTTCATCTTCGCTGACGACGCGGTACCTTTGCAATCCGGGACAAGCCGCTGTTGCACGCTTTCTGCAGTGGCCATCTACTGCTACCAGGTCTTCGCTACGCAAACCCTCCTCGGTCAAGTCCCATGAAACCACTAGCTTCTTGATGAAAGCTGGTTGTGGCCGCCAGTGCTTTATCGAGGAACCGTATTTGTTGAGCTTGAGGTTGCCTTTCTGACCGACAGGATCGTGCGCATACGTAAGGCCACTTTCTAGAACGAAGAACAGGCGTCTGAAGCTCTTGCCGATGTGCATATACATCTTGTGTCCTGGGCCGCTTCTCAACGAGCCCGAGAAGTGCAAGGTCAAGCTGTCTAACCATAAGCTGAAGATAGCGTTCAAAGGTCGGAGGCTTTCGAAGAATTTTGGGTCCTGATAGCCGCAATCATGGATTCTGTGGCCAGGGACTACCAGTGTCAAATTTCGCAAGGTGTGAAACTTGGAATGCATTCCGACAGGTGTTCGTGTTATGATAGGGAGCAGAATGCGCACTCCTAGCTCGCTCTGTGAGAGGACGTCCTGCTTGTAAGCCAGCAGCCACGCTTTTGTCGTGCGGATCGACACTCGTTCGCACTCGTGCTTTGCTTGCCGACACGAAAGGATCAGTCCGCGGCATTGTTCATTGTCGATGGGCGGAAGGTCCAGAAGCTCATATATGGCAAAGCGGATCTCGGCCGGGAGCCTAAAGAGAGGCGATGAGGTCTGCGCAACCTGAATTGGAGACATTTCCAAATGCTCTACGACGAAAGCTAGAGTGCTCAACGATGAGACGCAGTTTTCGATTGAGATCCGGTTGTTATATACTCCGATTCTCTTATGTTGCTGCCTAAATCTAGGACATTTGCTTGGCTGACGCACAACCTCCACTCTTCGACCTACTTCCGCTTTCAGAAGGAGGATTGAGGGCCCAAGAGTCCGTCGGATTATTACGATTGTACCCATCAAAGTGACATGGACGAGCCAACTGCGGTTAGTTGAGTATAGCTTTGTCAGACCGTTATTCACTACTCGTTACTGGCTTGACTACAGCTTTATCGTTCAACCATGCGTCTCCTCTGACCTTTGATACTCCCGACGCTCTCACCCCTGGCTTTCAAGCACCAGTGATAGATTTTATTCCCCCACTTCGTAGACCTCATATACACAATATTCTAAAAACACTGTCTGCGGGTTGTCATCGCTCTCGATGGGCAGATGACCAACTATTCCTATTTATGCAGCACGTGAGGAGGGAGCATAGGTAGAATAAGGATGTGGCATGTTATATGGTTAAGCATAATGTATATAGCGCACGTGTAACCTGGTTTCTCTATCTTCTGAAACAAAAACAAAACACATAGAAATAAACGCAGAAGCCCTAACAACAACAATGTAAAACGGCAGAGATTAGAAGCACACTGTATCTGGAAATGATATCCCATCCAGATCGATAGCCCACGGACAAGTAGCTACTTACAGCTACCCCATCGCCAATAACACAAACGATATGATCGATATCGTCCAGAAAAGTAAGTCAGGAACCAAGGAGGTAACTGTTCAGATCTAACACCTAGACATAAGCCTTGTCCAAGTTGCTAGCGAAGACGTCGTTCCTGAAAGGTACATTTGCCTTTCCAAAGAGGTCCCTGGGAGCAAGAGCTTGCCTAGCAGCGGTCGGCATAGCATCCCAGTCGCTGATCCAGTAGGTGCGACCGACGGTGTTGGTAAACTGCGTAGCGTGGTTGTAGGGGAACCTGACGAAGTACTCCACTTTGACGTTGTTGCCTTGAATGTTGGGGCGCGTGGTGGGCGAGTAACCGCCATGGCCGGATGCAGCAGCACCGAGGATACGGGGATTGGCGTTCGCTGGGTTGTCAATCCAGACGACAACACTCTCCTGTAAAGGTGTAGGCACTAAGTCAGCAAATGTCTCACATGCATCTCGTACAGTCACAACTTACCCAGTCATGGCGGTGGCCGCCTACGACGTTGCCAGCGGTTGGCTGGTCCTTGGGCCAGTACCACGCGTACATGATAGCGAACTTGCCCTTGTGCCATGCTGCTCGAGCATAGGTCTGGCCCTTGTTTTGGTCACGGCATCCGGCGCTGACATTTCCAGTATCCTGGAGACCTCCACTGTGAACAAGATGTGTGAGCGCTTGAAGTTTGAGTGCATCATCTCATAAGCTTACCTGGTGTTGCCATTGTCGTCAACTGCAGTGTAGGGCTGGCAGCCGTGAGCAATGTGAAGCAAGGGCTGGAACCTCAGAATGGCACGACCAATCGCTCCTCCTTGCAGGCGGGTCCGGATTGGGTTGAGGGAGTTGTGCGGGACTACAGCGCGAGTATCAAGCTGAGTTGGAGCGGGAGCTGCCAGGACGCCTGAAACTGCTGCAAAGGCAGATAAGATTGTAGTGAAATGCATTTTGGTGTAAAAGAGTGATAGAGCGAAAGGCCACTAAATTGACAAAGAGAGTGTGTGTTGATGTAAAAACTGTGTTGATGTGATCTGCGGGAAGCTGTGTCTGAACTGTAGAGGGGGTTGGTGGTGTCTTTTATGCTCAGAGCTTCTGCGCAGTTCAAGACGCCTTGCTGCTATCTCACGATAGTAAGCTCGTGATACCTTTCGGTGACATTACTCGGTGTTAAAGGTCTTGGTAAGAATGCACCTATATTGCATCGAAATATCACCGTACGGGTTCCATGAAGCTTGAGAAGTCTAAGAACTAGTTTCCTTACAAAGACACATGCGCCACGTGCGATACGATACTACTTTGCTTCCATAGCTTAGGAAGATGCTTGGCACTCATGGATAACCTAGGACAGACAGGTGCCAGTGGGTCGGCGCCACGCCTACTCAAATTATACGCAGTACAATTTGACGGTTGAAAACCGCACCAGACGCATTAAGTCATGACAGAATTCTAATAATAAGCCAAGCCTGGCAACATCCAATCGCAGGGTAATCTCATCTTAATGCAGGCTCTGTAAAACGTGAATAGAAATCGTCACATGAACGAGGATTTCATGGATGCCAGAAAACATCAACATATCAAAACCTTCGTTCAAGTCCTCAGCTCTTGGCAGCTTGCATTGCGGTTGGGATGGGTCATCATGGATACCTGGGTGTGCATTGCCTTGAAACACGACAGTGGCCTGATCCAGTCTGGAGTGAAGCCATTGCTAGACGTGCAAAATTCAGCTGCAGTTAGTTCCCCCAGGTTGCTGCGCCGAGACTATGCCAGCTAAAGACTAAGTCTGTAAGCAGTCACCTCTAGCCCACGTCTAGGACGTCGCGATCTGCGTGAAGGGGCTAGAACTGACCAGGTGGTGTTGCACTGCACAGGCCACCCTACCAAAGTCGCTGCCAGACCTGCATCGAAGGCATAATGAAGGAACTGGTGAATCCCTACAGGCGCCAAGTACTGGTGCCCCAAGAATGAGGCCGTGTTGAATGGCGTTGTCTTGTTAGTAGCAGTACATGTCCCACGAAATCCAACATTGTACCTAGTTGCAGCAACTAAATCTCAGCGTGGATGGGAAGTTCCGTAGACGGTGCACTAGGGGATCTCTCGCGATGACGTGCCGCACGATTCCGGGCTGTGGCGTGCTATAGCTAGCTCGTTTCGCTCGCGTCGGCCCTTTACACAGGGCCGTTCATGCTGCTCCAACAACTCAGCCGAGCAATCCTAGGACACATGTAGTTTAGTCAGGCACCAATTCTAGATCGAACCCAAGACCGTCTTCCATGTCCCGGTCCGGGTCTCTAGTCTGACCAAGCGAATACGTCGTTCAGTCTTGAATAGGGTAGTCGCAATCTTACATCGCTCTTGTCCCGGAACCTGGGTCGTGAGCTCTGATATCGGTAGCTTGGCGACAGATTTTGTGTTCGATAGCGGTGCCTCCCAATGCTTCATATCTCTTTTCAATACAGTATTATGTATTTCGCCCGTCAAGAATCTTGCCTGCCGTTTGTCGCTCCTTGATCATACATAATCAGATGTGGCGAGATGTCTGGCGCAATAAACACATGTATGGAAAATTTGATTGGAGAAACACGTGGGCGGACTGTATAGCCAGTAATCGAATTGGCAAGCTGTTGTGTAACTCAAGCTGAGATGATGTAGTGTTCGTGCGGGAGGACTTTTATCACACGCCTACCCAGCCTGTAGCAAGCTTGATCAATCCGTAAGTGGTTTCGGTCTCTTCTTGTTTGCGCAGATTACAACTTTTTGTCTTCTCCAAACATTGCGGTATTCTTTTTCGTGCTCGCTCAATTGGCCTCAGCCGGCCCACTCGGATACGGGGTTGTCAGGCTGTTTGCTCCGCAGTGGTCATGGCATGCCACGCAGAAGAAGGCGCTA
>Ga0265797_10010418_pt1 | contig 11854 bp, 10 predicted proteins | sample P2T30metagenome_FD_192433 | JGI IMG/M metagenome (GOLD analysis project Ga0265797, IMG submission 192433) | Plant litter microbial communities from East Loma Ridge, Irvine, California - P2 T30 | ecosystem: Environmental > Terrestrial > Plant litter > Unclassified | place: USA: California... | reverse complement strand
ACCCAGAGAAAGCGCATCTAGAGATTGGCAAAAGAGAACTAGCTGGTCATGACGACGACGTTGTACTCATCGAGCGGGAGAGTAATGTACGAGGCGCGGCCTAGGAGAGAACAGAAAAGCTGAGACTTACATGTGGAATACTAAATGCTTTGGTAGCTAAGATTACGACGCGATTTCCAGAATGACGTAGCAATGCCACGTGGGTATCGCCTATGACCTTAATGTCACGTGACTAGGCTCTACCACTCGACCACTTTCAGGTGTACTTGGTTTCACCCCTGATGCGCTTGCTGTAGTGCCCGGAGAAAATTCCAGGAGTAACTCTGGCGATTAAAGAGAAGAGAGAAGGCAGTAATGACGACGTTGAAGATTGGGATGACGGGTGGCGTGGGCTTGGTTGAGCTTGCCGTGGCGCGGCGAATCGAAGTGTCGTAGCGTCAATACATGAGTGCCGCCACCAACCTTGGTATGCTTGTTGCGACCATCGGATTGTCGGCGTTAGCGTATCATCGTTCTTGTTCTTCGATGATGATTAAGTATACGCACTCTTTGAGAAAGTCAATCACAAAAGAAATGGATGCACGTGAACATTGGTCAGTTGACATAATCGTGGACGCGAAACTTGTTTAGATTCACCGAAGCAACAATAGCTTCAGGCGCGTACACTATGTAGCGAAGATTGATGGACAGCGAATGACTGTTGACAAAACACGGCCTAAGCAGTGCGCTCGATAGTAGTAGTCTCCATCTTGCCGTGCTCGGTAACCGTTCCGTCGTCGTGGCCGTGGTTGACGGTCTTCTCGACGGCTCTGACAGCCTCGTCGGCAAACTCCTTGTCTTCGAACACTGGAAATACGTTAGCGATAGCTCGATACAAGTAATCTTCGTCGTATACTTACAGAAAGCGAGCTCCTCGAGCGTGCGGTTGTACGTCTCGGGGTACATGAGGTAGACGAAGCAGAACTCGAATGTGATCCAGCCGCAGTAAATGGCAAAGTACTTCCACTGGATCGCGTCAAGAGCGATAGGGTTGACGTAGACGGAGAAGAATCCGGCGAGCTTGCCGAACATTTGCTCGACACCGATACCCATGGTACGCTGGGCGTAGGGGAACAGTTCGACGAGGTAAGTGTATGTGAGCGAGTTGTTACCGATGTTGTAGCAGGGCGAGTATGCGAAGAAGAAGACGAGCGAGGCGATTTGCGCAGCCTGATTTTTGGTGCCGTTGGCATCGGCGACTTGGAGACGCTGGAAAGCGATGGTCATGGCCATGAAGACCATGGTCATGGATCCAGCGGAAAGCATGAACATCCAGCGACGGCGGAATCGAGTGACGACGAGGGCGATAGTGACACCGTTGATCAAACTCCAGCATTGGTTGGCGATGTTGATGCGCGTCTTGGCGTACTTGGTGGTGTATCCCATCATCTTGAATAGAAGATTTTGGTAGTACGAGATCAAAGTGTTTCCGCTCATCTGGGTGAAGAGACCGAGGAAACAAGAGATGAAGACACGGCGTCGCATACCAGGTGTACGAACCATGTCCATCCACGAGCGACTTGAGTTCTCCATCTCGAGTTTGATTGTGGATCGGATCTGGGCCATCTCGGCTTGTACGAGGATGGAGTTGGCGTCGCCTTCGGCATGGTATTTGGTCAAAACGGCGAAAGCTTCATCGTCGCGATCACGGCTGACAAGCCAACGTGGGCTCTCAGGTAGTAAGCTAGTAAAGTCAGTGTGGAACTCTGAACTCGTTCGGAGGAACGTACAAAACAGTGCAAATCTGGAGGATGGACGGGCAGATCTGCAGCAGAGATGGTGCTCGCCAGCCCCAATTTCCAACCATCTCCGTTGTCTTGATTGAGATGGCAGCGGCAAGGATGGATCCGATGAAGTAAGATGCGTTGAAGAGCGAGGTCATGAATGGGCGTTCCTTGGGGTAAGCCAACTCTCCGATCAGGGAAGAACCGGAGACGATGGCGAAGAGGATACCGAAACCAAGCAGCATACGTGCGATGATGTACATTCCAACTGATAATGCGTTAGATACGCTGCGACTGTGTATGTGGATGGGTTGTGTACGTACTGTGCTGAGCAAAACCTTGCAACAAAGCGCCGATGACCATAATGACGGAACCAACGAAGATAGACATGCGTCTACCGTACTTTTGGCTCAACCAGGGTGCGACCGGAACTGCAAGAATGGAACCGAGCTGGTAGCATGAGGACATAAAACCGATGATTTTGGGTTCGATGCTGGCTTCGCCATCTGAGTCCTTGTAGCCTTCTCCGAAATCTGAGACTGTGAGCCTTGTGGATCTAAAGCTGCAACAGTTTTGACCTACATGTGTTGAATGGAACGGAAAACTGAAGTGTGCCGATAAGCTGAGAGTCGAAACCAGAGGTAATCTCAACACCCATGCAGCAGCAGAAGAGCCAGATGTACATGATGCGCAGATTCGGTTTCTTCCACCATCGCACCTTGTCCTGCTCCACCATGCGGGTGATGATGGGGTCGGAAGTACCATCCTGAGCTTTGAGGAGACCCATGATGCCGGTGTTGGAAGCGCTGGAGGCTGCTGGTGCTCGAGCAGATTGGGGTTTACCCTTTATAATACGGCGTGGCCCAAGGGCGGTCCACTACCCCGGCTCTTTACCCCAGATGCTCCGTAGCCTACCTGGGCTAAGGCGGAGAACACGACCGTAATACCGAACCTGCATCTTATATTGGGTAAGCGTCGCGGCGCGTTAGCTGCATACCTTGGCAGCCGGTTAAATTGGGCTTGTTCCTCCAATTATCGGGTGTTAATCATCCCGAACAAAGCTCAGAAGAGCCCGAACGAACGCCTTGCTGCTTGCAAGTGCATTTTTCGAGCCTGTGTTTAACCTGTTGGCTGGTACGTGACCTGCTCTCGTGTTGCACTTCGAAGTTGCAGTGGCACTTTTAGCGAGGCAGCGCCTAGTCGTGCTCTTCCGACGGCACGGACAAGAAATGTTGACCCGACACCGTGGATCTTGTCCTATGGCGAATTAACGGTCAATCTCGCAAGGCACAAACGGATTTAGGGTCCAACTACAAATTGATGAGACGTGTGATGATTTGCTTGTCAGATCCCGCCCTGGAGAGGACAGTAGTATTGTCAGGACTTGAGGATTCTGTCCAGTTCAATGATACAAGCATCCAGCATCGGCTCATGATCATCCAGAGGCGCACGCACTAAGTGCGAATATCAGGAGGATTAAGCGGTAGCGATGGCTTGAACGCGGCAAATGCTCGTGTCGTAGCTACCGAAGCGACAGGCGGGGGCTGATGCACGAGTAGCACGCCCTGGGACAGCGTAGGGGCGTCAGCATGGCAATCAAATTCGTATAGAGCCCACAACCAACTAGACCAAGCCCGTAGCTTAATGTTCTTGAAGCAATACGTCCGTGTGTGGGTGCTTCATCGACGGGAAGCGCGTGGGATTGCTCCGAACATGCACGCGAGACAGATAGAGTGAGTGGGCCAGCCACCGAGTCCTTCCCGGGGGAGGTTAGCCCCAATGCATGGTAATCCTGATTCCTGGTGGGTGCTTCATCAATGTCCAACAACACTCAGGAAGAGTCGGATGTACCGCATCCCAGCCAAGCGGTACTTAAGGTAAGAAATCTCCACAAGGCATTCCCTCTTGTTGCTGAGTATGAACGGCATCCACGGTACGCGCTTCAACTGTCGGTCAGACTTCCCGGAAACTTGGCGGGTGGTAGTCGTAAATGCGGCATTGGCCAAGGGCCTACGACCAGCGCTGGCTTCGTTGCTGATTCGCATGGATGCGTGGAGGAGGAAATGATGACTCGCGTCGGGTAGCGCACCGCTTGTTTGCAGCCGACGCATCTTTGGGAGAGACAGCGAAAAAGGAAAACGGCTTAAGTGAGATGAAATGCGAATATCTGGAGTTGACAAAGTTCTGCAGTAAGCGTCGATTGTTCCAAGCAGGGTCGATGATCTCCAGATTGGTGGCCGGCGGCGTCGCTAAAGGTGGGGCGCTGTCTGTCGCGGTTGCCGCAGGCCCGTCGTGGCAATCATCACCAAAACTGTAGCTGATATCGGCAACTAGTAGATCAAAGTCAAGAATCTCATTATTCGGGACGCTTTAAGAGCATGTATCATAAACGTGGTATCGGGGGTTCGGAGGCACCGTACATAACACGAACGCCACGCTGGACATTACATTCTAACCGCGTGTACAAGAGTAAGATTAGGAAAGATATGGGTATCATGAGTTATAAGACCAACAGCTGGTCTGGACCGTATCGCGCGACACAGAATCGTCGTTTAGACGCCGGCCATGTTCGGCGCAGGAGCGGTGTCATTCCTGGGGGAGCTGCGGATGTGCAGCGCCGCAAGCACGGTCGAAGCAACAAAGGCAACCCTGTGGTATGTCAGTACACAGTCGCGGGTGAAATTGAGGTTCCATACCAGTTGAAAGCAGAAAAGACGATCGCAGCGACTCCGCAGCTGTAGAAAGTGCCTTGGCGGCCAGCCCACCAGTTGTTGCCCCATCGAGTGGCCACTGCAACGAAAGCGGCGAACCAGAAGATCATAGTAATGAACTCAACTCCGCCAATGGCAAACTTGTGGGCTGCAGCGGGGAAGCGAGCTGGTGCTAGGACGAGATATGCGACAGCCAGGAGGGTCCAGATGGAAGTGAAGAGCATGAAGGCGACGCTCGCCGGCACCCAGGTGACGTAGGCATCGACAACTGAAGACATGTTAGTAACGCTACGGCATCGCGCGGTCTGTGTGCAACATACTGTAGGCTGTAAGACCCAGCACGATGATGCTGAAGACGACTTGTACGCCGCGCAGGCCTAGGACAAGAGCGGGTGCGACCATTTTGATAGAGGAGAGGCGCTACGGCTACGCGATGGATGGCTGCAGGGGCTACGGGGCGGGTAGGCAGATTATGGCTGCAGATATCTTCGCTACCGAAAGTCGATGGTATTTGTTGTTTGCAGCAGTTGGGTGTAGAGAGGCTCGATGAGGCCTGCAACACAGCGGCGGCCTGGTTCTTTATGCCTCCGCACAGGCTGGCAGGCGATGATGCTGCCACGACCTTGTCCCTTCTTGATTTCCCTGAAACCGACGTCACTCGCAGTGGCGCATGATCAGGGAGCCAGATGTCGCGTCCATGATTGGTCAGTCGCCGCGATCCCAGCTCTTAGTGCCGCTGGCGATGCGACGTGTTGCACAACCTTCTCGCGTCTTCTCCTCTTTGTCCTGGCCTTGTCCCCCGCACTACAATCAATCTTCGCGTTCCTTCATCTCAAAATAATCTGTAACTTGACAGCTTTATTTTCGGACGCGTCGAGCGTCTTGTTTCAACACAAAGGTCCCACGCTCGGTGTTTGGGCAGCGTCGTCAAACATATGTGGCGGTGCACGGTTTCATTTTCCACAGCCTGCGACGTGACGCGGCCAAGGGTATGCCGGCAACACGGCAGATGCAGCCCAGCGCCGCATCACGTATACACCGCCTACTAGACTGCTGGCTTTGTAGTTCTTCAACATTTGCAGTGCGCTGCGAGATGCACAAAAGTGCATTCCATGGCCCAACTCTGATTAATTCACCAAATCGATGCAACGAACCGGGTCATGTCCGCCAGCGAACGTACAGCGGCATATCATCACGGAGTCTTGAGGCTATGTGAAGCGTCAGCCTCTATCGAATGATGTTCTCTGACCCATAGTGGCATGAGGATACCTAGCGCTACCAAGATCGCCGCGGCCCGTGATGCAACAGGTCGTCTGGCTCTAGCGACAGTTTCGCTGTTGCATTGTTGCTACAACATACCGCGAGGATATGATCGAAGAGTTCTTGTGCTGTGCACCAGTACCCTGTGACGAGTACAATGAAGCGATATGGTGGTCGCCTGAACTTACAATGCGAGACCTGTTAGACTAAAGTGCGCATCCCTAGATTGACCTAGACTTTCCGACAAAAAGCCTCCGCTTGGGTACGAGCAGCGTAGAGATGTCTGACCAAGACTCAGCACCGCCGACTTCACCTTTCATCCCCAATGACCCCGAGGAGAAAATCGCCATGGCTTCGCGTCACGATAGCATGCTCTCTGAGCAAGGCTTGGAAGTCGCAGAACTGAGAGCGAGAGTCGCCGAACTTGAAAGTTCTTCGGCTCTGGCTACGAACATGCGCAACGAAGTTTCTCACGAACTCCAATTCTACAAGAACGAAGTAGCAAAGAAGAAAGATGAGATCTATGACATGACCAGTGCGTCCAATAAACAGTCCAGAGACTTCAAAGCCCTCGAGGTCAAGATGGCCAAACTGCGAGAAGACAGTGAGCAGAAGCTTCGCGAGATGGAAAAAGAAGTTGTTCGTGGGAAAACAACGAAGAAGCGTACCAAGGAGGACCAAGAAGCAACACACGTCATCGCTCAGCTACAAACCGAACTCGGTGCCAAGGATACTAGAATCGACCAACTGCAAGCTCGATTATCTAACCTCAAGCCTCCTGGAAACGCGTACCGCGAAGCCCAGGCTCCCCTAGCCAACTGCCGCCCAACAGATTTGCATCACGAGCACGGCTGCGTGGAGCACCAAAAGCTTATATCCCAGCAGCTTGTGGATGCTCACGAACTACTGGCTGCCGCCGAAGCAGAAGCAGAAGGATTTCGTCATCTTGCGAAGGCTAATGCAGATCTGACTGATGGCCAGGCTACGGATTTGGAATGTATCTGGGAACTGAGAGATGAGAATGAGCGACGCCACAACGAAGTTAGTCATCTCAAAGAAGTCATTGGCAGTTTACGCGCCGAACAGCATTTTGCTTCCAGCGAGTTCCATGATATCGATCTCGACGACACGGCAACCCAATCTCTTTCCTTTGGTCCTTTGACAAATGTCTGCATTACTCCCGTCGCTCCTGAAGACAACAAAGCCGAGCTGCGTGCCCTGGAGCTGGAAGTTGAAGGCTTGACCTCAGAAAATCATAGCCTTTCGCTGGAGTGTACCGAGTTGGAGTCGAAGCTCGTGTCTGTCATATCCACGCTGAAGGCTCTGGATCAGGAACAAGAAACAAGGAATAAATGCACACTGACTCTCTCCGATCTACAAAATGTTTCGTCCTCTCCACGCATGCCAATTGTCGCAAACAAGTCAGTAATCAACCCTGACATGCTGGCTGGACTGGAGGATCTTGGTAAGTCCATTAACAACCTCAGCGACCCACCATTCAAGATGACCACTTCTGCTGCTAACACGCGAGCTACACCCGACCTACCCAATGTGGCCTTGACAATCAACATCAAACCAAGCAACAAGCGCAACTACTCTTTGTTCCAGCGCGTCAAAAGCGCCATGTCTTCGACTTCCAAAGTCGACATCAAAGGGCCCAAAGAGATTGCCAACCAATTTGTAGCCCTCATGGAGGATGTCGAGAAGGACCATGCAGAAAAAACCAAGCGTGCTGTCGAGCTAGACAAGGCCGTTCATCAGTATCGGGCGCATGCTGAAGCTCTGGAAGCACAGATCCGTAATCAAGCCAAGTGCTTGGATCCTGCGCATCGCACGTTGGCCGACGAGCTCGCTGCCAAAAACGAGCAGTTTGCTATGCAGGAACAGCTTTTGGCTACATTTCGGCACAGCAATGTAGCATAGGCTTTGTCTTCACCAAGTCGCCTTGATTGAGTAGATAGAGAGCATTATTTAACCCTTATTTCTTGAACATATTGCCCTGAAGTGATTAATGTATGAGTAATGAGATGCTAAACACCTCGGTCCGCCGTCCTGCGGATGGTAGACGACATGGACGCTCTAATAGCCCCGGTCGCTCACGCTGCGCAGTCCGCCCAATTCACTCTTATCGCGCAGTTCGCGCAATTCGCCTAAGACGCGCTTTCCGTGAAAACGCGGAACAGTCGACACCTTTCCTTAACTTACCCGATTGGGCAACTGCTCATCGAGTTCCCGGTGATGTCATGGTAGTGGAGTCCGTGCGCGCCCACGCATCTTCGAGGTGATTGCTTCCACATCATCCGTCGTCACACGCGCATCTCGAAGATGCTCCCTTCCGAACCCGCGCGAACACGCGTCAATACAAACTCCGCGGTTCTCCCCGAATATGTAGACGACATCACCTGACGGCAGTAGTGGCAGCGTCGCGTATTGCTGGCATGGGTCATCCGACTGGAGCCTATTTTCCCTGACGACGGTCTACATCTCGCGAAGAATGGCATCCTCATCCCCATTTGCGATGGAAAAGATCCAGTGCGCCCGGTTTTACTTCGAGTGGAAGGGCCATCCTATCGACGACCTCGCCACTTTTCGCAATGTTACGCTTGCAGAACGGCCGGACAAACCAATCGTATATCTGGCTGGGGATTCGTCTCTCGACAACAAGCACTGGGTCGACAAGACTGGTCCTATCGTTCCAACCCATCTGCCAGGCATTTACGATGAAGCATTCAAACACCCTTGTGTTCCGAAGCCAGATGTCGCGTTCTGGATGAACAGCCTGCTTGAGCATCGTGCGACTTGTATCAACACGGCAGTAGAAGAATCCATGCTTCGAGATCGAGACGACGTACTTCTACCGCACGACGAGTTCATTCGCGATAATATTCGTTCGAACGACATGTTGATCGTCAGCGTTGGCGCCAACGATATTGCGCTGCGCCCGAACCCTTCCACGATACGACACATGCTACAGCTCGCCTGGCTGACCCAACGCAAAAGCCTAGAGAGCGGGACCGCAAGCGCACTGCAGTACTTCAAGCAGATGTTCGGTACCAAGACCCAAGTCTACATCGCTCGCCTTACCGCCAAAACCAAGCCTCGCGCCGTCATCGTCTGCATGATATACTTCCCACTCGAGTCGGGTCTAGGGCAGACCAGTTGGGCTGATGCGCAGCTCAAGGCGCTAGGATACAACTCATACCCGGGGCAGCTACAAGCCGCCATTCGAGCGATATACGAGATGGCGACGAAAGCGATACGGATTGAGGGTACGGAGACAGTGCCTTGCGCACTGTATGAGGTGCTCGATGGCAAGCTGGCCGATGACTATACAGCGAGAGTTGAGCCAAACGAAGCGGGCGGAAAGAAGATGGCTGTTAGGTTCGTTGAACTGTTGGACGAGATTCTGGAGAATTCAGACATAGCGGGGACTGCTTGATGCATATGTGCACCACTCCTCATTTGGCGAAGGATATGGTGCTTCTGCTGGACCCCTGGGTCGACGAATTTGGAACCCGCGATCGCGATCGGCAACTTCTTTCAGATTGCAAGATGGTTGCATTCCTTACCTCTTTGTTCAGACAGGGTCTTTGTAATCCTTTCGCCTTTATCTCTTGCGCTGCGCCTTTGTTTCGCGCGAACTCGATATGTTCGCTCAACATCCTGTAGATGATCGGACATTGAAGAAACATTATCTCACCTCTGCTAGCCTTAAAGCAAAACCAACAGTCATGGAGAGATACACCTTTGCACGACGTGCGCTCAGCGCGATGCCTACTACACCCGACGATGTTGTCTTTCTCGCGGCAGTCTTTGTTGCGTTCTTCTCCGGCGCCTTACTTCTTGACTGGATTCGCCGTGTGCGTGACGCTGGATTGCAGAAGCAGTGGCACGATGCGCAGATGAGGACCTTGCAGGAAGGATTCGCTGCTTTCGAACAATTACCGCAGCAGTTGAACGCCCTCAACGCCAGTATCGGCGAGCTTCGCGAGAAGGCAGATGGAGCTACCGATCGATTCAATACTATAAGCGACCGTATTAACGATCTCAGCCAAAGTGTTGATCATCTCCAAACAGTGGGCGCTGGTACTCACGATGTCAAGAGGTCCTCAACTGTGCAGCCAACAACGGATGTAAGCTCGGCGGATGCGAACGAGCTTTCTGTGGCGGTCAAATCACATATAAAGAATCTGGAGAGCAAAATGAGCGAGATTACCAAACGAAAGGACGAGCTAGAGCAGGCCAATGTGAGCTTGAAGGAAGACCTTGAGCGCGCCACCAAGTCCCATGGAGAGGAGCAGAGTGACGAGTACAAGACACTGCTCATGCAGAATGAAGAGCTTCAAACTCAGGTCGCCCAAACTGAACGGTCTTTACGAATCCTTGAGCAAGAAAAGGAGCGCGTAGCTGCCAATGGAGACCCCGCGATGAAGCAGCAGGAGGAAACGATAAAAAACTACGAGAACGAGATCGAGGGACTAGAGGAAAGACTGGCATCGGCTCAAAACGATCGGACTACGGCGAGAGACGAGATGAAGCAAATGTCGTCTGAACTCGAGGAATTGGAGAGTAAGCTATTAACTGCGCAGAGCGATCAGAATGAGATGCAACAAGAGAACAAACGTCTGTCTTCGATGATCAGTGATTTGGAGACAAGCCTGTCATCATCTCGAAGTGATCAACAACGAATGGCCTACGAGATCGAAAACCATTTGGCTGTGGTCAAAAGACTACGAGATGATCTGTCATCAGCTGAGCATGAACGAGACCAGCAAAGGGAGGCAAACGAGAGGCTCGCTGGGCTTGATGAGGGCACAAGACAGCCAGGAGCGGATCAGAGCACGACCATAGATGATCTCAAAGAAAAGCTAGAGGCAGAGAGTCTCAAGAGCGCTGACTTAAAAGTCAGAAACGATGTACTCACGAAAGACATCGGAAAGAACGAGGCCCATATCGAAACGATGAAAGCAGATGAAGTGCAGAATAAGCAGCAGCTGGACCGTCTCACGAGCCAAGTCGAGTCGTTGGAGAGGCAAAAGATGGATCTAGAAGCGACGTTGGAAGAGCACAGTCAGGCAAAAGAAAGTGGAGATCAAGCTGAGGAGCATGCCGAAGGACTACAGGACAACACATCTAGTGACGCTTCAAAGCAGAGAGACGAGTCGCAGCCAGATATCACGAAGTTGCCGACCTCGCCTCAGCAATCGAACACGTCAGGAACTGCACCTGATGATAGCTGGGTAGAGGTGGCCGCTCAAATTCCCACAGCCCCAGACGGGAGACCGACGACCGGTGACGAAAGCGCAGAAGTTGGTGAAGCCTTGAGTCCTGTAGTGAAACTTCCCATGGCGCCAGTCGCTGAGGCCAGTGGAAGACTAGCCACAAGAAAAAGCTGGGCAGATGACGATGAACAAGAGTTCGATTCAGAGATCCAGAAGTTTTCTGCTCGAACAGCAAGCCTTCCGAGTGCACTCTCATCAAACAACTCTCCAGCGCAAGAGAGCCCTGACTCTCCTGCCGCCAAACCACAGCCTACTATCGATACTAGTGTGGCCAACAATGCTTCAGGCGTGACCACCCCCCATAGCAACGCATCGTCACTGCCAGCAGGCCAGTCCCCCACGTCTGATATTGTAACAGCCCTTTGCAAGTACTGCAACACTGACGTTCCGGTCGAGATGATCCAATTGCCCAATGGAAGGCGGTATCTAGACTGGCCTAAGCATTCGAGAGAGACAGGTTGCAAGAATAAAGCACTGGGGATCTCTTCTCGGCCGCAAAGTCGTGGAAGCCCAGGATCTCCCAGTACCGCAGGTTTCAGTCCAGGTAGCTTCCATGGGAAGTTCCCAAACCCCAACAGGAGTAGACCTGACAGCAGGAACAGCTACAGTAGCGGTCGGGGTTCGAAGCCTTCTAGTCCTGTCGACATGAGTCCTGGCAGTCGCCGTGGATCTTTTGGTCCCCGCGGAAGAGGTGGATTTGAAGGCAGAGGCGGATTTGAAGGCAGAGGCGGGTATGGTAGGGGTAGGAGCTCAGAGCGTTCTAGTCCTGTAATGAATAGTCCAGGTAGTTATCAGAGCTCCGATAATGGCGGCGATGGAGGACAATACGGTAGGGGTG
>Ga0265797_10010417_pt1 | contig 11855 bp, 11 predicted proteins | sample P2T30metagenome_FD_192433 | JGI IMG/M metagenome (GOLD analysis project Ga0265797, IMG submission 192433) | Plant litter microbial communities from East Loma Ridge, Irvine, California - P2 T30 | ecosystem: Environmental > Terrestrial > Plant litter > Unclassified | place: USA: California... | reverse complement strand
TGTGCACCCAGCTGAGGCGATGTGTGCATGTGAAATGTGTCGCGTTTCCAGGTGCAAGTAATGCATCGCTAGCGATGCGTTTCAAGATCCCCAGTCGTTCTGGGACGTGAAGTGCTGGAAACGTGTCGCGTTGAAAGGCTGGAGAAATGCATCGCTAGCGACGCGTTTCGAGATGCTTGGTCGATATGTAAAGTGAGGTGTTCGAAACGTGTCGCAATTCAAGACTGGAGAAACGTATCGCTAGCGTTGCGTTTCGAGAAGCCCAGTCGATAAGTAACGTAAAGTGATGGAAACGTGTCGCATTACAAAGCTGGAGCACTGCGTCGCTAGTGACGCGTTTCAAAATGCTTCGATTATTCGTCTCACTTTGCGTCTGAACTATGTCGCATTTCAAGCCCCACACGTGTGGCATTAGCGATGCATTTCAAGTAACCCCACTCCATATCTACTTCAAGTGCGACACGCTTCCAATTGCCAAAAGTCTATCGCCAGTCACGCTCTGAACACGATCTGAAAGTGCTTGCAGCAAACGTGTCGCACAACGCACACAAATTTCCACATCTTCACCGCCTCATCCAGATATACAATGATCTACTTGTGTGTTCAGTGTACAAGGGCATAATTCGTGACTCTGTTCTATAGATATCAAGGTACAATGTCTAGGTCGAATATGCCTGATGTATGGAACGATCTGTCGTCTAACGAACTCGCTGGACGGCTGAGCGACCTCGGTCTAGTCTTGTGCCAGGCCGACGGAGTGCTCGTCTGCGTTCACTGCAAATACTCGCTGCAGCCTTCTGGACAGACCGTGTCGAAGCATCTGTGGGAGAAACACTCTCTGCCTGCGAAAGATCGAGCTGGACTGAATGCCTTCGTCCGTGGCCTGGAGTTACATGATCCTAATGCGCTACCTCCGTGTCCAGATGGCTCACCAGTCCACCCACACCTTGCAGTTCAATGTGGGGTGACTTGCCTCCAATGCCGTTACCGTACCACCAGCCCAACCCTGCTTAAGCGTCACATGGCCAAAGAACACGGGCAACGGAAGTGTCGAGACGGAAGCGACAAAGATACACTCTGGGCCGAAGTCAGTCTGCAGAGCTGGTCGCAGCAAGGAAAAAGAGACTTCTGGATTGTGAAGACCATACGAGAAGATGAACCTTCACTTGTGGTACAGTCCCCGCGGAGGAAGAGGAGGTTGTCGCAGATACGCAAGGAGGAAGTGGAACGCCTAGCTCGACGCCAACAGTCTATGGACGCAGGCGACAGGGAGGACCCGTTACTCTCAAGCAACTGGATGCGTCGCACCGGGTGGAACAAATTGTTTTCAGGGACGGATCGGTCTGTTTTAGTCGCATTGTCAAGGCCCCCGATGGCAGGCAGTGACGGCTTCAGTGTGGGTGGTCAGCACGCGGACGAAATGATGTTCTCTACCGCAGACGAACGCAGATTAGCCGTGGTGAGCATTGCAATCGATCGGTTCCTGGACAGGTGCGAGGACACCCTACGTCACTCCGATCATTCGATCCGTTGCTGTCTTCGTAGTCATTTTCCGGGCCGGTCCTACAAGTCGCCGTTCGAGCTGCCTAGTCGCAACTCGACTCGTACGCGATATCGATCGCTGTGGAAAAGGATGGTCTTCTTTTGTATCCGCATTCACCTCCTTGGAGAAAACATCCGCGAAGACGTCTTGCATCTGCCCTTTCCCAATGACCTGCAGCTCAAGACGGAGAGGCTCTGGTCACAGCTTACGGATACTACAAATGACCAGTTTCCCACACATGGCTCTCTGCCATCACAGCAGTCAAATTCGTTCCCATCAGCTGTACGACATAGCGGGATACGTGGAAAGGGTGCACGTCAACCCACATCAAAACGATATGGAGTCAACAATGGCTTATCCGCAGCTTCCTCTCAAGGTGAAACCGTCGAGATCATCAACGACAGCGGTTGCGTAGAGGACAGTGATGGGGACGAGGCCGATTCTGACGAGGAGTACGTCCCATTTTCAACTTCCGCCAGTGACGACGAGGCTGAGGCCGACGAGGACGATGCAATATCTGTAGCCTCAATAAGAACCGACGATGGTACAGATCGAATTCAATCTGCCTTACGGATAGCATTGTGCGAAGCACCTGAGAAGAGAGCTGCAGATCCTGCTGGTCGGAACGAGGTTGATGACCGTCTCTTGGACGGGATGGCACAATTCTGCGTCTTCCTCTGTACCGAGCCCTACCACGATGGCAAGTCGGCATCCACCGTGATGGTGTACTTTGCAGGTGTACTAGGGATATCTCCAGACGGCACCACGGTTGAGCGGCCTTCGAATTACACCCCGAAGCTCTCGGCACTCGTTCACATTGCGCGGTTATGCCTTCTGGAAGCGACGTTGCCGCGATTCAGCTACCCACGCTTGGGCTGGGATGCTCGACCATGTCTTGGGCAACAAAATAGCTTGAACAAGGTCAGGGAGGCGTTCTTGTGCCAAGGTAATGCAGCGCCGGTTGGAGAGTTGCTGAGTCTTCGCGCCTACGGGCGGACTATGTCGCGGACCGACGGTCCCACGTTCCGCGTCGAATGGTCTCATGACGGCAGTAGTGTCCAATGGGATGATGGTGAGCTCTCTATGGCAGACTTCCGTGGCGTCGGACACCAAGCCACCAACTTGGTGCGCGATTGCATCCAGGGGTTCTTCGGTACAGGCCTGCCCAGCCTGGACCTGAATGTACTCCACGACAGGATGTCCGAGCATAAGAACGGCTACTCTTTCGTGCATGACAGCAAAAACGGGCTGGCTCATGGATACCTAGAGTTTTCCGAGAAGGTATGCGCCGATCCAGTACACAGCTTGATGACACGCAACGGATGGAATGAACGCGCAGTCAGGCGATTTCTTAAGAAAGAGGAAAAATTGCTTGAGTACATCATGGTCATGATGTACCTTCGTGGTGGACAGGCGCCAAGAGTTACTGAGTTCTTTAGCATGCTATGCTGGAACGGGGCTTCCTCGTCAAGAGGTCTATACGTCCACGGAGGATCAATGTTGTACATCACAAGACACTCGAAAGCAAGAAAAACTACCAACCAAGAGTTCCAAGTGGCTCGATATCTCCCGGCAAAAGACTCCGTCGCCTTGGCTACTTACTTGGTCTACATACGTCTTCTGGCGGACATGATCCAACGCTCTTGTTTTGGAACGAACAAGGACCGTAAATATCTCTTCTCCTCTGTGGATGATACCGACAATCATTGGAAGCCCAGTCGACTCACAGTTGTTTTGAGAAGTTTGACCAAAGAAGTCGCCGGTATAGAAATTGGTGTTCAAGTGTACCGACAACTGTCAATTGCCGTCACGGAGCGACATCTAGCTCACATCAGCAAGCCTTTCAACCGCTTCGACGACAAAACGATTGACGCGAACGTCGATGTAGCACTCGCTTGGCAAAGTGGACATCGTCCCATGCAGCGAGGAACATCGTACGGCATCGATGCCGCTTACCCAGATTCCCTGCAGCCGGCACTGTTGAGGGTGTACAGATGGACGTCTGATATCTGGCACAGGTTTCTCGATGAGACCCAGGATACCAATGCTGACAGAGCCATGTCGCCCACCGCGACGGATAGAAACCGTGCTGAGAGACCGAGAAGACGTCAGCGTACCAACCATGCGATGCCGTACCTAGTGACGCCAGCTGTCAGTCATACATCTATCCAGACCACTCCTGTAGACGTTGACATGGCCGCACCAATGGCTCACGATGACATCGAACAAAGGTCCGTGAGGTCGAATACACAATGCTCGGATGGTGTAGGAGGATGCGAGCTTTCGGAAGAGATCATCCCAGGAGATCGCACTATCGTTTCAGCGTCCACGATGTCTATGCCAAACCAGTCACGAGTCCGTAGCTCTGGGTACATTGGAGAAGCTCCACCTTCCACGCCAATGACCAGACCACGCGCGTCTTGCGGCGAGCAGACACCCACACACCGGCTGTCTGATTCATCCAAAAAGACGTTCGCCAGAGACCAGGAGGTACGAGCTGCAGCCAGTCTCACTGATGTGGACGTATTCTGGCAGTTCGAATATCTGGAAGACTACAAGCTCTTGGTATGTAAATTCCACGGTTATGCTATACGAAATGTTAAGCGCCACTTGGAGTAACAACACCAAGAGACAAAGGCTGTCAATGGAGCGGCAGCGGCAAGGCTTGCCAGTCTGGAGATACGTGACCCAAGAGTGGTTAACCTACCTGTTGGCGCAGTACCACCGTTCACGAGTCTTTTGCCTTCAGTCAGTGGTTTTCTGTGTGGAGGTGAAGATGGCAAATGTGATTATCTTAGCACAAGTACCCAGATCTTATCACGGCACTGGAAAACTACTCACGGGCATGGTAAGGGACAAGAACGGCTGAGGTATCGAAGGAAAGTTGAGTTGCAGTCTTTCACACCGATGAAAAATAATTCCGGTCGATTCATTGTCGATTCTAGTATCACTTCCCATTGAGGCTACGACTACTTGTCCGAGCACAAGATTCATGTATGCAAGGAACATGGTTTCGGGCTGCGCAATCTCAGGCGTCATCTGCTAGAGCAACACGCGTACCCCAAGCACGCACGTGATGCTATCATCCAGCGTTTCGGCAGTCTCGATATCATCAACCCGGAAGACGCACCAGTACCGACATCGGCAGTGGAGCCGTTCGAAAGTCTACGACCCCCGAGACTGCTCTACGTTGCGATGGTTGGGCAGGTCAAGTTTGCGAGTTCACAAGCACTAGCAAGGAAAGATTGGCCCGACACTGTAACGAGCACGGATGGAGATCGGATGTTGGAGACCGTGAGCATTGGTCCCCGGTGACGGTGCAGTCGTTCTGCCCAGCTTCACATTCACCGCGATGGTTCATCGTAAAGGGGGGCTTGAAAGACAGCATGGACGAGGAAGGCAACGACGCAACAACGCCCGTCGATCAGGCTCACCGACAGACTATACTACAAGGATTCCGCACGATGGACGACCGGCACCGGCGGGAATTGGACATGATCGAGGCACCCGTGGAGACTGACCAAACGGACTGGTGGAAGAAGACGGGCTGGATCGAACACTTGCAGGGCAGCAACAAGCGTCATCTCGCACACGCGGCACGCTTGCCAGCGAAAGACGAGCCCGTCTTGAAGCAGATTGCCAATCTGGTCGATCAGCTCGTCGAACAATGCGTCGAAGGCTTGTCGACGTTGCCGCAGGAGCTCCGCCGGTGGCTCAAAAGTGTGAAGATGTCCGAGACCGACCAACGACCGATGGGTCGTCTACAGAACAAGGAGAGTCAAGCAAGGTACTCTGGATATGTCAAGCGGCTGGTGTGTTATTCGCTGCGCGTCTTGCAGAGCGTCGACGGACTTGACGCCGCCGGCATCGATGGCGAAGATGAATGGGTCAACGTCCAGGCGATGGACACGACCGAGGAGGGACAAGTGGGACCGCAAGCCGGAGGGCCGCCCGACACGATGGCGGACGCCCGGCGTCTGCTCAGGTGGAAAGACGGCCAGAAAGAGAAGGGAAGGGCGGTGCTGCAATCGATGGAAGGGGGGCACGACGAAGAAGCACAGCTGTCGACTCTACTCGCGTTCGTCGAGACATTCGTCTTCAGCAAAGTCTATCATGAGCCGTTTGACTGCCCCACCGTCCACTTTCTGGCAGTTTTGGGGATCGACGAGGAGAATGACAGGCTGAGGACGGGCAACGACTACTCGTATCGTATTGCCGGTCTGGTCTATTGCTTCCGTGTGTTCGCGTTGGAAGCGATTTTGCCATCCGAGCGGCGAGCAACACAAGGCCCGGACGACTTCGAGGCTTTTCTGGAGCAGCGTAAGGAGTACTTGACCGACGGATCGATGAGCGTGATGAGTACGATGATCAGTCTTTTGGCGTACGGAAAGTATCTCGCGATGAACCACGGCAACGCCGGCGCAATCTTCTGGGAGAAGGAGGATAAGGTCATGAAGCTTCACGGCATGCGAATCGTCATGGACAAAGTGAAGAGCATGGTGGATAGATCGATCGCGGACGCCGAGGATCTTCTATGGGAACGACTGCTCTGGACAGATGGCACCGACAGGTTCGAGATGGACATCAACGCACTCGAAGATGACATGAGCTTCCGGAAACGCGGCTCTTACTTCGTCACCAACCGACAGAATCGACTTATGTCGAGCTGGGAGGACAAGACCGTCACGTGGATACTCGCATCACGGCGGGGAAGGAAAATGAGACAGGAAGACGGCTCTTGGCACACTCGTCGAGTGAAGGAGTATCTTCGCGAGGTCGACAAGTTCCAGGAGCTGCTACTCTTTTGTATGCACGTCACCGGCGGACAGCCCGCTCGTGGGCTGGAGATTCTCTCACTACGCTACAGGAACGGTCTCTCCTAAGATCGTAACATATTCGTGCTGGATGGTCTGGTGATGAGCGTGACCAGGTATCACAAAACACAGTCATAATGGGATGTGCCGAAGGCAGTGCCCCGGTTCATGCCGTGGCGCGTCGGGCAGCTGGTGACGGTATACTTGACTTACGTGCAGCTACTCATGGAGCGTCTCTCAGTAGCAATTGGACACGGCTGCGGGCGGAGCGAGTACATCTGGGCTAATGCGAACGGACCGTGGGACACGACGAAGCTGACGAAAGTGATAAAGCAGAGGTCGGGAGAGGATCTAGGGGTCGCGCTAGGCACGATGGACTACCGTCACGCTGCCGTAGGTATGGGCAGGCGTTTCGTCGGATCAGAGTTCGCCCGCGGCTACCAAGCAGAAAACGCAGAGGTGGACGAGCCCGAAGTGGAATCGGACGACCCGCTGGAGATATCGGCCGGACGAGGGTCCGCTGTAGGTGTGAACAGGTATGCAGTGCCCAGCGACATCGTCAAACATCTCAGCGAGAAGAGCATACAGACTTTCAGACCGCTGAGCGAGTCGTGGCACCGTTTTTTGGGGCTGGAAAGTCGTAGGGCAGGCGCTGAGGATGGGCAGACGCCGCCGGCGAAGCGATCGAGGACGTCGTTGTCGGATCTGACGATGCCGGCACCGAGCGGCGACGTCGGTTCGACCTGGTCGAGAGCGTCTGTCTCGAGAATGTCGACGTCCAGCGATTGTTCGATCACGTCGGTACGCTCTCTCCCCAAAGAGCCGTTAGCCCTAGCGACTCCCAGAACCCCCTGTACCCCGGCAACGCCGAGGACCGCGTCGACAGCATCGACTTCGAGGAGCTGGGGCAGCGACAGCTTCTACGCATCACCGCCGCTATTGCAAGAACGTGTCGACGGACTGTCGTTACCGCGCTCGCCGACGAAGCCGCCGGTAGCATCCGCGAGGTTGTTCGCCCGGCCGAGCGAAGAAGAGAGATCGCGCGCGGTTAGAAAGGCGCTAGGTAAATCGAAGAATGCCGTTATCACGTATCGATCAATCGAGCAGGAGGTCGCATTAAATCGGATCATGGACGAGGTTAACACGACGCTCGTGGTAGTCTTGCCGACAGGTAGAGGGAAGACACTACTCTTCGCCGCTCCCGCTTATCTCGACGACCCAGGCATAATCGTCGTGGTCATCCCGTACAGAAGTTTGATGGACGACACCATCCGCAACGCCCGAGCGCTACGGATCGACTACTTAGAGTGGACTTACGGAGTAGAAGACCCGGCAACGATGGTGTTCATTAGCGCTGATCGGTTGTCGCGCAGCTTCTTCGATTACGTCGGCCGGATGCGTTCGAAGGGACTACTTCGCAGGATCTACATTGACGAATACCATCTCGCCGTGACGGCGCATAGCTAGCGGCCGAAAGTAGCCGAACTATCCGAGTTACGAGGTATCGGTATGCTACTCGTGATATTGACGGCTACGGCACCGCTATACATGAAGAGCGACTTGGAGTCGACGATAAGCTCGACAGTGTCGACATCGTGGGTCCGGGCGAGCACGGCGCGGCGAACGACAAAGTACACGGTCAACGATTCGATCGCCGACGGCAAGCTGATGGAAGAGGTAGTAAGAAGGTGCAAGAATCTGACGGCTCAACTGAAACGTCGCGAGCGCATAGTGGCATACTGTCGGTCGAAAGCAGACTGTGAAGAGCTCGCCCGAGAGCTTAACTGTGGACTGTTCTACGCCGGCAACCCGAACAACCCGGAGGCTCTAACGAAGTAGTTGATAGAGGGTGGCATGATCGTGGCAACGACGGCACTGGGGACCGGGGTAAGCTATCCCGGCGTGATACTCGTCGTGCACGTGGGCTTGCCGTACGGGCTGATCGATTTCTCGCAAGAGTCCGGCCGGGCTAGTCGAGGTAGAGAATAGGTCGACTCTCTCGTACTTCTCGAACAAGGGTGGGAGGGGAGGGAAGATGCGATACGCAAGCGGAGGCGTATGATCTCGAGCCCCGACGAGCGCGCGATGGTCGAGTTCGTGAAGACGAGAGCTTGCCGGAGGCTGACTCTGGCGAAGTATTTTGACCGCGCCAAACCCGTTAACTATGAGGAAGGAGAGATGGCGAGGTGTGACCGCTGCTACAGCGGCGTGACCGATCGGTAGCGCAGTAGGAGTAGCACAGCTCGCGAGAGAGGCGTCGTGTCAGACGCACTCGATCAGATCTCGGGTGGCTATGTAGTCTGCTAGGTAGCCGGGGCGAGGGGGCCGGCGAGAGAATAGCAGCACGACGGACGAGGATGTCAGCTACGAGAGGCAGTCCCGATCGATGACGGTAGGCAGCTAGACGTCGGCGAGGTTGCATACGACAGCTTCCGCTAAATAATCCGCTATCTCGAGGCAGGTCACACTTGTCACCGGTGCGGGATCAGTCAACGGTTATGCGACACCGGCGAGGAGAATGGCAGTTGTCAATGGCTGCACGTCGCTGTCCCGCTAGTTCGACTAGCACTCGCGTGTGGCATAGGGCGTGACATCATCCGGAAAGCCGGTTTCGAAGGACAGAGAGGCGACTGGACCGAGTACGCGCTCTAGCTGGGTTAAACTCACCGGTTGAGGTTATAGGGGGAGTTAGTAAGCAACTCGATGGTCGTAATCTCCGAGTTTCTGATCTACTATGCACAGCAGCGAGGGTCGGACGAGGAGGATAAGTTCGGCGGTGTCGAGTAGGTGGGAGGAGCTAAAGGAGACGGTAGGGTGGAGTCCGTGGTAACAGGCGCGGTAACGATGGACAGCCGCCCGACCGAGTCTCACGACGAGATCGAAGAGGTGGTAATGGTGAAAGCGACTCCGCCGTCACGCTAGCAAGCAAGAGAGATCGGACCGCTGCTAGACGTCGAGCAGATCAGACGGCTTGTGGACGGGTAGAAAGAGGTCTGCGTCATCTGTAAAGTTCGCGGGCGGGTAAGCAAAGATCACGCACATTAGAAAGAGTGCAGATCGGGGTCTGCAGAAAAGGCCGCGATAGAGGGTGCACTGATGCGGCTCGAATCCGTCAAGTTCGAGTCGTTTTCCGGGTGTGAATACTGTCGGCGGCCGCAGGCGGTCTGCGAGCTTTAGGCGAGATTAACGAATGCTTACGGTTGGACAGTTTTCAAGAAGCGGCAGGGAGTGCAATGTCGATATAGGCCGTGGTTGAGCGAAGGTGCCGCAGCACTGATGGCTTTAGGGTCGAAAGATTGGCTAGGGGAAGAGAGAGATAGAGCAGGGAAGACGGAGAATTTTACGAAGGAGATGGGCCAGAAGAATCGGAGGAAGGATGTCGAGTTCAACGGGATGTTCATGTATTCCTATCGATAGGCGTGGTAGAGTAGGCAGCGAGCAAAATCTAATATGGGTTTCGATTGTAAGAGGGCGCGGAACAAGTTAACGGTAACTCTATGCGCGAGGAAGAGACACGGTGAATATGGGAGGATTAGTCGAAGTCGTATGCAGCCGACTCGGGGATAGGATTAGTGTTCATCGCAGTTAGAGGGGCAGAGAGAAGAGAGAAGAGGAAGCTCAGTAGGAGGAAAGTAGAAATTTAGATAGGTGAAAAGGAAAGGGGAGTACTAAAGTAACAGATAGAACGGAGGATAGAACTACGAAGCAGAATGTTAAAGCGGAACGCTTCAGCAGAACACGGGTTAGTGGGAATGAAAGAGAGTTGGGTGGAACTACGAAGCAGAATGTTGAAGCGGAACGCTTCAGCAGAACACGGGTTAGTGGGAATGAAAGAGAGTTGGGTGGAACTACGAAGCAGAATGTTAAAGCGGAACGCTTCAGCAGAACACGGGTTAGTGAAAACGAAGGGTAGTTAGACAAGGCGACGACTGATGTCAAGATAGAGTTTCGTAGAACCGAATAGAGTTTAGGGATATGTTCAGAGGTCTCACAAAGGGCGATGGAGCAACATGAACGACACAGGGTGAGACATCACGAGAAAAGAGACGTCACTCAACCGTTCTTTGCACCGAAATCGACGACGGGGAACGATAAACCGCTAACCGTGATGATAAGTGAAGAGGGGGAACCCGCTAACCGTGATAATGAGTAAAGAAGGGGGACCCGCTAACCGTGTTAATGAAATAGGCAAGAAGTCGCTGACAATAGTGATAAGGGGAGGACACACGAGCAGACAGATGTCTCGTCAGGCGAGCAAGGAATGCTAGCAGATGGAAGAGTGAATGACGATGAGAAGTAAAGGGCAGCTAAGGCTAGGGAAACAATGTGAGACTACTTTGATCGGGAAAGTGAGTTAGGTTAGAGCCGAAGCATTCTACTTCGGCAGAACGCAGGATTAGAGAAAGACGGCAAAGAGAGATAAATGGATGATTTAAGCAGAACACTTCGATAGGAGATATGACAGTATAGATCAGGGAAGGGATATGTACTCAAGAGTGGCTATCTCTTCAAGATCGTTATCTTAGAGCACGAGCCAGGAAAGAGACACAGGTTTATAATAAGGCGATCACGGCGGGTACAAACGCTAGCGCGGATACGGAGGCAGCGAACAGTAAGGGAGGAAGTGGACGTGGCAGTCCGACATAATGGTATGCGAATGTGACGAGAACGCGAGAGAGGCGCTAGCTTAACGGCGGTACCGTAGGGTCGGGTTGCGGGATGGTGGGATAGTAAGTGGCGTAGATTTCATTTTTCGGCTATAGAAAGGTTAATCTCTAAGAGAGGGAAGGAGGGAAGGGAATGGAATCCGAAGGTGTTAGCCGTACGACGAAATGGGCGAAGGAAGATAGAAGGTAGTTAGGAGAAGGTTCGGACCGAGAAGAATCAAAAGTCGGCAGTAAGTAGCGTCTGCAATAAGAGCGACAGGGGAGTAGCAGATAGGATAGTATAGGGCAAAAGTCAAGGTCGGTGCGCGCTCCGTGGAAGATGCGGACAAGCGTTATTAGGGATAGGACGTTGGCGCAGAAGGGCGAAGATCATGTTGGGGAATGGTTGTTTTATGCAGACAGCCGTTAGCGTGGTGTTTCTATAGTACAAGCCCCGAAAGATCGCTCGCAGTCAATGTGCAGGTCTGAAGGCGGCGGGTGATTACGTGCTCGAACATGCACGGTATAGACGGGCAGATTCAAGGTCAAAACGGTTACGGTTGGGGATAGTGTGTAATTACGTAGCTGGATCGCATCGGCGCGGTAGCTGTCGGAGAAAGCGTAAAGAAGTTGGGTCGTTTATTAGTTTCCGTGAGTAGTATGCGAGAGCAAGGAAAGCACTATGGCTCGTAGCCGACGGGTTTATGCTTCGCAAGGAGGATTTGCGAGCGACGATTAAGCACTATAGCCGTCACAGGAACAGAGCAGGACAAAGTCAGGGTCAGATTCGGCATATAGAAGTGCGACGCATTAGCTGGCGTGGTTACGGGTACACGCGATAGTCGGGAGATC
>Ga0265797_10010416_pt1 | contig 11855 bp, 10 predicted proteins | sample P2T30metagenome_FD_192433 | JGI IMG/M metagenome (GOLD analysis project Ga0265797, IMG submission 192433) | Plant litter microbial communities from East Loma Ridge, Irvine, California - P2 T30 | ecosystem: Environmental > Terrestrial > Plant litter > Unclassified | place: USA: California... | reverse complement strand
CACACGGTAGGGATCGTCTACGGTGCATGCGAGGCGGACCTGTTGTTGATGTGCGATACTGATCGGACAAACTGTGAGAAATGAAGGAGAAACCGTAACACACACGATCGGCAGTGAGACGCGTTCGTCTATCAGGACGTAGCTAATCACTGTCGTGAGTTTCGAGTCATCAATATTACAGCTGACAAGAGCCTGGCTTTGCCGAAGATTCAGCCATCATGAATACTGTTCACAGCTCCCTCCTTACCTCCAATCCCATCCACAGCTTTGCCACCCTCCCGCCTAGCCAACTCGCCCCTCACACGAGGCAGGACGTGCCGACCATAATCGATCATATCCGTCAAGTTGTCATAACCACGAATCGAGATCAAATCACAACCCAAATCAACATAATCCAGAATCGACTGCGAGACAGTCTCCCAACTACCCACGAGCGCCGTACTGGCGCCCCTCGCATTCGTCGCCGTCACGGTCGGATACCACAGAGCGCGATCGTGCACCTCGCCTCGGCTGGCAATCTCGAGCAAGCGCTGCGAGCCTGCGTTCTGGGGCGCTGGTCCGCTCTGCCCGTTCTTCCCTTTGCCCGCTGCAACGTTGGACTTCAGAGCGTCCAGAGTGCGGTGCGCTTTGGCCCAGGCTAAGTCGTCTGTTTCGGCCGTGATGGGACGGAACGTTACCCAAATACGAGGCTTGTCTTTGCGGCCTGCTTTCTCGGCTTCGCCGTAGATGCGGTCGATCTGGTCTTTGGTTTCTTTCAGCGGCTCGCCCCAGAGCCCGAAGATGTCTGCCAGGCTGCCGCCTACGCGGTAGGCTTCGTCTGAGCTGCCGCCAACGGAGATGGGGATGGATTTGCCGTTGACGGGGCGCACGCGGGACTGGAAGTTCTTAAAGTAGTAGTGCTCGCCGCTCCAGTCAAAGGGCTCGATCGATTCCCAGGCGCGCTTGAGGATGTGGATGTACTCTTCGAGCCGGCTGTAGCGCTGGCCCTTGAGCAGGAAGTCGCCTTCGCGGGCTTGCTCGGTGTCGTTGCCGCCTGCGATGAAGTGCACGACTGCGCGGCCTTTGCTGAGCTGGTCCAGGGTGGCGAGGGCTTTGGCTGCGACAGTTGGGTAGAGGGTGTTGGGGCGCAGGGCGACGATCACTTTCAGCTTCTTGGTGTTGGCTGCGATGAAGGAAGCGGTGGTGAAGGGGTCGAAGCCGCCGCTGTCGTAGGGTTGGAGCGTGTAGTTGTAGTCGTAGTCGTCTAGGTTGCGGGCATATCTTGCGAGGTAGTCGGGGTCGATGGGGGCTCCGGGGATTGGGTTGAGTTCGTTGGACTCGTTTGGGAAGGCTAAGCTGATGAATTCGGTGGGCATTTTGTAGCTTGTTGTAAGACAACTATGGATTGATCGGCCTGAAGAACGACAGTTTACGATTACATGAACAGACTTGCAGACTGCTTTGATATGAGTTCCGTAGCCGGGTGGGGCATGGTCAATTGCGACATAGCTCGGGAATCACGCCTTCGCCTGAACGACAAGCATCTGAACACTGGTCGCTTCGAAATGGCCTGGTCGGATTATCAATCATGGCGATTAGTAGTGTGTAGCACATTCTTGAGTTACAATAATCCTCCAGATGGCGAAGGCCGCGTTCCCGGGTTGTTGATCCTGCGTGTATCTCTGAGGCTTGTTAGCTGTCTGTAACCAAGTAAAGGATGTTGACTACATCAAAACCCCTGACTATGAGTATGACTCTTTACCGCCGACATACAAAGTCTTGTAGACGTCCAACCTGACTACTGCGGAGAATATGGGAGCAAGAGCCGGATGTGTTGGTATAATTAGCGACTAATGTTGCTTATTGTAGGTCGCTCTGTCGTGTCTGGCATCTCACGTCTAACCCCAAGTTTGATCGCTCCTTCCATGCCAGGGTTAGGGTACCGCTATACCTGCCCCAAAGAGACATTGCCCTGTGACGTTCTTAGCTAGCATGTGAATGTGATGGAACACGAGATGAAGCCCGAGGCCGTCTGCATAACAACACCAACACCAATTCACCCAGCTTTTGTACTTTACATCAACGACGCGTCGTCAATTCGTAAACAGCGCCTGAATCTCTCTTGCGACAACCAATACTGGCCACAGCGCATCCCGCAGCCATGGCAGCACAACAGATCCAGATCGCAGAGACGATCCGCGCCATGAAATTGGCGATGAAGAGACGACCGGATGGTATGTCGGATGCTATAACAGAACAGGCGAAAAGACGCTGACATCCATATCAAAGACGCCGAGGACGACGATGCCGCTCCGACACACACCAACCGCGGCAACAAGCTCAAACGCCGCTCCCACTTTGCTAGAGAAGGCCGCCTCGACACTTCTGGTGGAGCTTCGTACCGCAAACAGGTTAATCACGCAGGCTACATACGTACAACCATCTCAACAAACCCTGTGCTCCTCGACTCGGACGGCGAACCTGTCTCGCCTACCTCATCCGACCACGATCAAGATCGACACGTCGAGCCGATTGAAGATGATCCGTTTGGCGAGGTTCAACTAGAACAGCTCCTCCGACCACTCACGGCAGCCCACGAACTGGTCGACCATCCCAGTTTGAGCGTGGCCTACAAAAGTAAAGCCCTTACACAAATGGCAGACGAGGCATTGGGAATGTTGCGACGCGAGCGCGAAACGTTGTGGAAAGCTAAGAGGCTGCTCAGGCGTTTCCGTGGCGAGGCTGACTGGGCACCGTGCGAGGCTTTCGAGACCGACGGAGATGATTTACTGTTGTATGACCACGCGCAAGGAGGCCATGTCAACGGCAATGCGAGTGCAGTGCCCAGCATAACCATGTCGCTGGACGAGGCTCCCTTGGCTCACCAGGAGCCACTGGCCGATCCAGTCGTGCCCAATGGCGTAGGGGAAGGCGTGCCACAGCCAGAGCATCAGTCGGAGAATGGCGTTCACGCTGCAGATATGTTACCCGATTCCACCACCGAGAACCACGACCCTCTCCCACCCAACGACCAATCCAACACAGCCGAAGACCTATCAAAGCCCTCCGAACAAGGTCCCCAAGACCCAGACACAACAATGGAAAACACCGACCACCCGCCACCAAACGAAAACAACAGCAACAACAACAACACCCCTCTCGAAAACCCCACCCTCGCCGACCTCCGCCAGTCCCCCGACCCAACAGGCAGCGACTCGGCCTCCACGGCCGGCCACGCAATGACCACTCGCGCCCGCGCCCGCTCTCCCCAAGAAGGCAACAACAGCGCCCCAACCTCCCCCTCCCCCAGCTCATCAGCCTCGATCCCCCCAATCCATCCCTGGTTCACCGCCCCAACCACCTCCCTCCCTTCCTCAGACCTCTCCCTCCCCGCCGGCGAAGCGGAAGAAACCCGCAAACTACTCCTCCTCTACTGCCAGAAACAGGAACAAACGATCCGCGCTCTGGAGAACTTGGCCTTCGGTTTGCAGAAAGCGGATCGCTTGAGGAAGTTTGTGTACGAGAGTGCTAAGGCCAGCGAGCATTTGGTTGAAGATGGTAAGGGGAACTTGATTACCGAGATGAGCGATGGCGAGGACTGGTATGATCCGACTGAGTGGGGGCTGAAGGGCTGGGAGTTGGGCGAGGGAGGGAGTTTGGAGAAGGGGAAGGATGAAGTTGAGGAGCCCGAGGAGGAGGGACGGAAGGGAATTCGAAGGAGGAGGGTCACGAGGGTGGTTTAAGTGTGGGATGTTTGTACGTATAGGTGTATGTGTGCGTGTAGAAGACACCTAAGATCACGCGAACCTGTGTATTTTTTCTCTTTCCCACTGTTCAGGCATGCATCAGTCCGACCGGAGATAGACTGTTGTCCACTTGGTGCTGGACCGGAAGGCATGGAATACCTAGCACGCCACAAAGTCGCAACTACGATTTGTATGCCTTCTACATTGTTCGGATAGACGACACAAGAGTCCATCGCCCATGTGCATTTCTCACAACTGAGATATATCTCATCCTATGCTATCAATCCTCCCACTGCCTACCTACTCCTTCTTCCCAGCCCCAGTAAGCAACTCCTCCGCATCCTTATTCTTCGTCCCACTCTGCTCGCTCTGAGTAGGCTTCAACTTGGCTCCCTCGCCCGACTCGGCAGAAATGCTCGCCCGCGCAGCGTTCTTCAACCTCTCCGAGTCATCCTTCAGCAAATCCTCGGATTTCTCGTTCGGCGCGTCGTCGTCCTCGTCGCCGAGAGCGAATGGGTCGTTGTCTTCCTCTGGGTTCGGGGCGACGGAGGTCAGGGGCTGCCATTTCTTGGCGTTGTTGGCAGGGGTGGACGAGGAGGATGGCGGGTTGTTGCGGTCGAAGGCGTCTACTTCGTCGACGGGGCCGGATTGGGGTGGTTTGGGCTGCGGTTTGAAGAGGTCGGGGTTTGTTGGGAGGCGGCTGCTGGTGCGTGGGGGTTGGGCGGGGGCTGTTGTTGAGTTAGTTGGGTTGCTTCACTTGTTACTTTTTAGACGGACATGGTAACCTACGAGCTTCATCATCGCGCAGTTCAAGACGGCTGAACTCTGCGTCGTCGAGAACATGCGGGTCCGAGTCGTAGCGCTGCTGCTCGACGCTCCTACGAGGCGCGTGCTCTGCCGACTTCCTAATACCGTACATCTGCTCGCTCTGGCTGGGCCCAAAGTTTTGCCTCGCAGGGCGGGGGTTGGAGCTTGAGCTTCCAGAGTATAGGTCCTCGTCCTCGTCGTCATCGCCGTCTATGCGCTTCTTGAAAGTCGTGATCCAGCTGTTCACCTGCTTCTGTGTCTCGGCAAAACCGCGCTGGATGTTGCGTCCGATCTCTGGCAGATCGTCATCGAAGAAGCTGTGCTCGCGGTCTTCCTCATCGTAGCGGGGACGTTGTTGGTTCGGGCCCTGGCGCTCGCGCTGGTTGTAGCGGGTCTGCTGGCCTCGACCTTGGTCTGGGCCCTGGCTATTGAATTGCTCGGCGAGCTGGCGGGCGTACATCTCATCGGCCTCGAGTTGGTTTCGTGGCTGTCTTGGCTGCTGTTGCTGCTGCTGTTGTCTCTGCGCCGGACGAGGTGGCTGAGGAGGAGCGGCTTCTTCAGGCTTGAAGTCTGGGTCGGTCATGCCCAGCAGTGCGTTAAAGGCCGGCTCGACCTTGCCACCGCTGGCAATGAGGACGGCCTTGACAACTTTAGTGTCGATGGAGGGGAACGCTTCGATCAGGGTGTTCTCGGCCTGCTGCTGCGCATCCTGAGGGCGCGGCGGCTTGGTGGGCGGAATTTCATCGTCTTGGTCTTGGAAGGACACACGGGGCTTGGGCGAAGGCGACGTCTTGACGGGCTTATTGTTGGGGCTGAGTGTCTCGTGGCCTAATGGGCTCACTCTGCCCGTCTCTTGCTCGTGATCGTTGTCTTCAAAGTCCATTTCCTCGCGCGTAGTCATGGACTCGCGCTTGTTGCTGGGAGGCGAGACAGGGTGCGTTTGGTCGGCCATGGTGGCGTTGTCGTTGTCTGCTAGAACAGATTGGGGTTGGAGGGTTTTTTTGCTCAGCAGGTGCTGATTGTTGTGGTATAGGGAGAGGAAGTTGTCGAGCTGTTTGTTTCCACTCTACCTGAAGCTGATGCCTTGGATCGCGGGCGCAGTGCAGACCCGTGCGTCATCCGCCAAGCTCTTTGGACCCTTCCTTCCTTCCTGCCTGTTTTGGATTCTAAATTTGGTGTGTAAGTGAAACGAGCGCGTGGGTAGACGTGTTTCTCATTTCTGCAGTCTTGCATATCGATTTATGCATGCCTATTCGACCTCTCCTCTTGCGAGCTCCGTCTCGTCTTCAACATGATGCTTGCTATCTGGTGATCAATGCAATAGCTTGACACCTGCCGGTCAAATACTTACACATAGACAAATCACGTTACCCAAGCGTGGTTTGTATCGACCGCATCACCTCCTTCAACAACAACCTCAGAACATGGCCGACGCCAGCTCTTTCATCCCGGCTCTACACAAGCCAAGCTCGCTGCTACCCATATCAAGTCATAAGGATGCCCTGCTGTATACAATTGAGAACAACCCCGTCACTATAGTAGTGGGTCAGACGGGTAGTGGCAAGACTACACAACTCCCACAGTACCTCGAGCGTGCAGGCTACTGCAACGACAACAAGATTATCGCCATCACACAGGCACGTACGATCCTCAAGCACTGCGAACTGACGTTCCAAGTTGACGGCCGCTCACAGAAACGCATTAGCCCAGACGAGTGGCAGCAACTACAGTGGCAAGGCGAGTAGCTGAAGAAGTGCGATGTGAGATTGGCCAGAAAGTTGGCTACAGCATCCGATTCGAAGATGTCACGTCGGCTGCTACGAAGATCAAATTCCTGACCGATGGACTGCTATTGAGGGAAGCACTGGTCGACCCTTTGCTTTCACGGTACAGCGTTATTATGGTCGACGAAGCTCATGAAAGATCACTGTCCTCAGACGTCCTACTTGGAGTCCTGAAAAAAATCCGCAAGCGTCGCCCTGAGTTGCGTATAGTCATCAGCTCCGCAACATTGCAGGCCGAAGACTTCTTGAGGTTCTTCGCAGATGAGGACGCACCCAACGATGAGCAAAGCCTGGAGAACGGGCATAGCGAGAACGGGCAGATCGTCAGCATCGAAGGTAGAGCTTTCCCCGTCGACACGCACTATCTCACAGAGCCGTGCGAGGATTACCTCGAAGGCGCGGTCAAGACTGTCTTCGAAATCCACTCGTCCGAGCCAGAAGGTGATATTCTGGTCTTCTTGACAGGACGTGACGAGATTGAAAAAGCTATAGAGATGGTAGCAGACAGGCTGCCTTCGTTACCTCAGGGCTCTGATCGTGTCCTACCTCTTCCCTTGTATGCGGGCCTGATGACGGAGCAGCAAATGTACGTCTTCGAGCCAGCACCAGAAAGCCACCGCAAAGTCATCTTCGCCACAAACATTGCCGAAGCCAGTGTCACCATTGACGGCATCGTCCATGTTATCGACTCAGGCTTCGTCAAACTACGCGCCTACAACCCGGCAACCGGCATTGAGACCTTGACACCAACACCCGTCTCTCAAGCCTCCGCAACGCAACGAGCCGGCCGCGCTGGACGTACAAAGCCAGGCAAATGCTACCGACTCTACACCGAAGCCGCCTTCGACACCCTCCCACCATCCACGGTCCCCGAAATCCAGCGCTCCAACCTTGCACCTACAATCTTGCAACTCAAAGCCCTTGGAATTGACAATATCGCACGCTTTGACTTCCTCACCCCACCCCCAGCCGAGCTCATCGTCCGCGCCCTCGAACTGCTCTACTCCCTAGGTGCCCTCGACGACTACGCCAAGCTAACCAAACCCCTCGGAACTCGTATGGCCGAAATAGCTCTCGAACCTATGCTAGCCGCCTGCCTCCTCAACTCACCCCTTCCAGACTTCAACTGCCTAAGCGAAATGCTCTCCATCGCGGCCATGACGAGCCTACAAGGCGCCGTCTGGTTCTCGCACGACAACAAAAAAGCCGAGGAATCCGCCCGCCGCAAATTCGCCGTCGAGCAAGGCGACCACCTCACCCTCCTCAACGTCTACCAAGCCTTCGTCACAACCGGCAAAAAGGACGCCAAGTGGTGCCAGCAGCACTACCTCAACTACAAATCCATGACCCGCGCCGTCAGTATCCGCAACCAGCTCAAACGCAGCCTGGAACGCTTCGGTATTGACGTCGGCGAGTCTCTGACCGCCTCTTCCGACCCCATCCTACGTGTCGGCGGCGGCGCGGAGAGGTCCAAGGGAGAGAGCATCCGCCGGTGTCTGACGAGCGGGTATTTCGCCCACGCGGCTCGCATGGCGCCCGACGGGACTTTCAGGACTGTGGATGGGGGCACGGTAATGCATGCGCACCCGAGCAGTCTCATGTTCAATCGCAAGGCGGATTGGGTCGTTTTTACTGAGGTTGTGGAGACGGGGGAGAAGGTGTTTGTGAGGGATGTTAGCAAAATTGAAAAGGGGTGGTTGGTGGAGTATGGGAGGGAGTTTTATCGGGTCAAGGGTGGATAGATGGGGTGTGGTCTACTTGTGGTGTGATGTGAGTCGTTGCGGACGACGTCAGAGACTCTTTGTGCTGATTTGTATGGGGTTTATCTTCTTAGAAAGATCTCAGTAAATGAGAGCGAGCCTTTTGCCGTTGTTCTTGCGACACATCATCCTTCTAGGACGGACAAGGCGAACACGCACTCGACAGCTTGTCAGACCTGTGCCGTCGCAACCCCGTTTGCCATAAACAACACGCATCTTTTCTCTATGCAATACTCACAACTCATCCCGCACCCCATCACCAGTCTCAGTCGCCACACCATCACCATCCCCCAACCCCCTCTTGACCATACTCGTCAAAACCTCAAATGCAACCTGCGCAGCAGCCAGCGCCGTAACCTCCCCGCTCCCATCAAACGCAGGCGAAACCTCCACAACATCCGCCCCAACAACATTCAACCCCTCGATCCGCCTCAAAATACGGATCAGCTCCCGCGTGCTCCATCCGCCAGGCTCCGGAGTGCCGGTACCTGGCGCAAGCCCAGGATCAATCACGTCGATATCAATACTAAGATACACCGGCGTATCAAGACCGACGTGCTCCAAAATCTGACGCGCGATGGCGTCTGCTCCCAGGTCGTCGATGTCGTCCGTCGCAAAGCGGATCCAGCCCTGGGCGTCGTCGTCGCTGTTATCGCCGGGCCCGGAGAGGCGCGTTCGCAAACCGGCGTGCACGGATTTGGAGTCGGCGATCAACGACTCGTTGTGGGCTAGCCAGAACATGGTGCCGTGCGTGAAGAAGGACTGCTGCGAGGGGTCCTCCGGGTCGATCCACGCGCTGGGGTATTTGGCCGGGTGCCAGGTGTCGAGGTGCGCGTCGAAGTGCACGACTGCTACGGGGCCGTAGATGCTGTTGAGGGCTCGCAGGGTGGGGAGCGCGATGCTGTGGTCGCCGCCTAGGGTGAGCAGTTTGGGCACGTGGCGGTAGGGGTTGGACGAGGTCTTGCTGGTGGGTGGCGCGGACGTGTGGGCCAGGTTGGTGAAGGCTTCGCTCATCTGGCGTAGGGCGAGGGCGTTGTCGAAGGGCGTGATCGGGATGTCACCGCAGTCGATTATCGAGGCCCATTCCTGGTAGGGGTTTAGACCCGCGCGTGGGTTGTAGCCTCGAAATCCTGTCTGGCGGGCGCTGGCTGCGCGGATTGCGCGTGGGCCGAATCGGGCACCGGGACGGTAGGAAACTGAGGTGTCGAAGGGGGCACCCAGGACAGCGATGTCGTATTCTTTTTCCGGGTGCTGGAGACAGCGGGTGTGTGGGAGGTGGGCGAAGGTTGAGATGCCGCTGAAGCCCCACTGTGTTCGTGTCAGCATGTGTGTGTTTCCTTGTTAATTAGGAGCGAGAAGAAGTGAGGCCAAGCATGGCAGACTCCCAATGTGCATTGAGAGTGGCAAACGTACATCTGTGCCCCATTTGGCATCGAGGTCTTCCTGTGTCCAGCCGATGAATGGCTCTTTCGTGTCAACTACATGATCGTGTTCATGCTGGCCGTGTGCTGAGACGAGACCTGTCAACCCACTGGCCAAGGCGAACGCAGTCAATGTTGATCTCATGCTAGTCGTGTGCAAAAGGTACTATGTAAGTGAAATGAACCAAACCCGAGCGTCTTGAAGAAAGCTCGACGACGTCTGAATCATTGGGATGGTGTCTCGCGACGTCAGAGTCATCGCAATGATATAGCTATAGCTATCTGGCTGGACCTGCCTCATGTGGAACTTTGATGTAATTTAGCATTCGAGCCTTTACCGAGGATAGGCATAGGGCATAGATAAGGTGAGGTGAGCTCGCGTGGTTGGCGTGTTTTCTCCTCGTGGGGCGTGCCGCCGATGTAACATCATCCCACTGACTACTATGTAACTCCTACCTTTCCCAAGTCAACCAAGTCATATCACTACTCACACGCGAGTAGCAATGCGGTATTGTTATACACTTGATCATGTGTAATAAAACAGACGGTTCTGATTTTAGGGCGTGAATCGACGTACGTTTTCGACACGTTTCGACCGCGTCAAAGTTCGGAGACTTCTTCTCAAGCCGATCGAGCCGACGTGGGTGTAACTTTCACGGCGATGATCACGCACCTTTCATGTTTCTACAAGCCTATGTATATACATGCGAAGAGATTGGGCATTCCTCGTAGACACCTCGATATCAGCGTACCACCCCCAGTTTCCGGAGACGACCGAATCACCATTCCAGTCAACGGCAGAGACGAGACGACAGCGCCCTTGCCCCATCTCTCAAGGGACAGATCAATTGGGACAACCTACTGCCAGCGTTACCAATATCTGTCCCAGTATATTTGTCCCCAGAGAGCCCGTCTAGGGTGGCTTTCCACCTAAACACAGCTGGAACAGCCGATGGAACGGCCGATGTTGTAGGCAAGTTGAAGTTTATTGTGTGACCATTACTCCATACCCTCCATCATATGAGTAAAACCTGATCAAACATCGTCTTGTCCATGGCCCCAGTCATGTCTCAGGAAATCAGATCAGCCATCCTATACTCTGCAATCTTGTCACGCCCAATGATCATACTAGGATGCTGGACATTGAAGACGACCATGACCAAGAACATGAGCGTCGCTTCGAAGACATAAAGGTATATCTCGTTGCTGAGGAGTACCCCGTCTTGACCGCCAGCGTACTCGATGATGCGAAATACGCACCGCAGGACAATCAGGAGGCTGGACAGGTAGAGGATCAGAAGGTACCGTTCCCATGGCAGGCGTGAGGATGAGCTCATGGCCATCGGATCAGCGCGCATGCGTTTGTGGAATATTCCGGCGACCGCGATGAACAGCCCGAAGAAGAGGACTTGTAGGATCAGGCCGCCTAGGAGGATGTTGTTCGCCAGCTTGACTGTGTCGGGATTTTGAGCATTGGCTAGCATGCCGCCACCTTGGAGAAAGAAAATGTCAGCTAGACCCAACAACGCCGAGACAGAGTCTTGCAAGCTTCTCACCGGCAGACTGGACGAAGAACGATAACACATCGCCGAGCACAAAAATTTTCGTCAACCGAGTGGGTCGGATGGGCGAGTGATCCTGTCCGCCTGTCAAGCGGATGATGCGTCCCAGGATCATGTAAATCGAGGCGGCGAAAAACGAAGGGCCTAGAAGCAATAGTAGGCTTTGCACTATGTATGGGCCGAGAGTGAAGTCGGGTGCTTCGTGTGCAGAGTAGGCACGCCCCGCGTAGCCAATGCACTCGACTTGGGAAAGCAGTCAGCATTGTTTTCTCATGTCGGAAGCGGGATTTCCGAGAAAGGGGTGAAGCTTCGTACACAATCCACCGACGATGAAGGCTACGAAGAACCAGGTCTTGTGCTTGAACATCTGCCATGTGTGAAAGAGGGATGTAGCGAGGAATAAGATTGTAAAGACGGCAGCTGCCGCTACAGATGGGTCGTAGTGGTAGAGCTGGTATCCTTCGTTCTGTTCGCCTTCTGCCATGGTTGCCTAGGAAGGTCTGCGAATCAAAAGATCCAGCCCAAGAGAGCTGATGTTGAAGGAAATTTTGGGTCCAACCCGGAGGATAGGAGCTGTGCGCGTAGTCGTCCGCGTCCAATGTTTGTCAATAAAAACAAAAAGCAACAATAAGAATCGTGTGTTCAAAAGAGTGTGTCGAAAGAACGCTTGTAAGTGACGGTTGGTGTTGTACACTCGACAGGTGTCGTACAAGCAAACAACGTCCCTCGAGACAACTTTAAAGACATCTGCACTGTGGACGAGGCGCTGCAATTGCAATACGCTGTTGGGTGGACC
>Ga0265797_10010414_pt1 | contig 11857 bp, 9 predicted proteins | sample P2T30metagenome_FD_192433 | JGI IMG/M metagenome (GOLD analysis project Ga0265797, IMG submission 192433) | Plant litter microbial communities from East Loma Ridge, Irvine, California - P2 T30 | ecosystem: Environmental > Terrestrial > Plant litter > Unclassified | place: USA: California... | reverse complement strand
CCTGCCGAGCAGCGCTTCCAGTATCCGGATACTGTTGCGGTGCCCCTGCGCGACGTCGGCCTGCACCAGCGCGAAATTGACCAGCTGCGCATACGCCGAATCGCCCTGGAACGGGTCGCCGAGGATGTGGCGCACCATCACATAGTCGCCTGCATAGCCGAGCGGCTTCTCGAAGCAGCGGCGCGCGAACGGCGACACCAGGATCAGCGGGTGCAGGCGCGCCTGCACCTCGTCGCGCAGCGCCGCCAGCGCGGCCGGATGCAAGGCCAGGCCGGCGCGGGTGAAGGCGGACCAGGCCTCGTTGAAGGCATGCAGCGCGGGCAGGTGCGCCGCCAGCAAGGCCTGCTTGTCGGCCTCGCCGGCGGCCGGCGGTCCGCCGGCCTGCGTCTTCAGCGCCTGCAAGGCAGCTTCGATCGACGCCACCGCGGCATGGTAGTCGGCGTGGGCGATATCGACAGACGTGGCAACAGAAGCGGCGGCGGAAGAAGCGGCGAAGGCAGCAGAGGTGAAGGCGGCAGAGGCGGGGTCAGGGCGCATGGGACAGCTGCAGTCGTGAAGGATATGGGTATTGCCATATTATCATGATTTATTCCTAAAGAATATGCAGCTTGCAGGGCGGCACGGCAAAAAAAGCAAGGATGGCGCGACAGGCGTACACTCGGCGTATGAAGATCACCCGGCTGTCCACCTACCGCGTCCCGCCACGCTGGATGCTGCTGAAGATCGAGACCGATGGCGGCGTCGTCGGCTGGGGCGAACCGGTCGTCGAGGGACGCGCGCGCACCGTCGAAACGGCCGTGCACGAACTGGCCGACTACCTGGTCGGACGCGACCCCGCCCATATCAACGACCTGTGGCAGACCATGTACCGCGGCGGCTTCTATCGCGGCGGACCGGTCCTGATGAGCGCCATCGCCGGCATCGACCAGGCGCTGTGGGACATCAAGGGCAAGGCGCTCGGCGTGCCGGTGTACGAACTGCTGGGCGGCCTGGTACGCGAACGCATGAAGACTTACAGCTGGGTCGGCGGCGACCGCCCGCACGACGTGGTCGACGGCATCGCCGCCCGCCGCGAAGTCGGCTTCGACACCTTCAAAATGAACGGCACCGACGACCTGGCCATCATCGACAGCGCGCGCCGCATCGACGAAACCGTGAAGCGCGTGGCCGGCATCCGCGAGACCTTCGGCGACGCCATCGAGTTCGGCCTCGACTTCCACGGCCGCGTGTCGCTGCCGATGGCGCGCGTGCTGCTGCGCGAGCTGGAGCCGCTGCGGCCCCTGTTCGTCGAGGAACCGGTGCTGCCCGAGTTCGCGGACAGCTACCGGCGCCTGGCCGACCAGACCACCATCCCGATCGCCGCCGGCGAACGCATGTTCTCGCGCTTCGACTTCCGCCGGGTGTTCGAGCAGGGCGGCCTGTCCATCGTCCAGCCCGACCTGTCGCATGCGGGCGGCATCACCGAGTGCGTGAAGATCGGTGCCATGGCCGACGCTTACGGCATCGCGCTGGCGCCGCATTGTCCGCTCGGACCGGTGGCGCTGGCGGCCTGCCTGCAGGTCGATTTCGTGTCGCACAACGCCGTGCTGCAGGAGCAGAGCATGGGCATCCACTACAACAAGGGCGGCGAAGTGCTCGACTACGTGGCGAACAAGGAAGACTTCGCCATCGTCGACGGCTACATCGCGCCGCTGCCGAAGCCGGGCCTGGGCGTCGTCATCGACGAAGCGGCCGTGCTGGAAGCCTCGCAGCGCGCCATCGACTGGCGCAATCCGGTGTGGCGGCATCCTGACGGCAGCATTGCGGAATGGTGAGGGCAGCATGAGCGAAATCCTGGGCATCGACTGGGGCACCAGCAACCGCCGCGCCTACCTGGTGGACGGCGCCGGTACCCTCATCGACAGCCGCGCCGACGACCAGGGCATGCTGGCGGCCGCTCCCGGTTTCGGCCAATCGCTGGCCGCGCTGCTGGCGGACATGGACATCGGCCCGGACGTGCCGGTGCTCGCCTCCGGCATGATCGGCAGCGCCCAGGGCTGGCAGGAGACGCCATATCTCGACGCCGCCATCGCGCTGGACGACTTGCCGCGCCGACTGGTAGCTGCGCCTGACGCCGGGGCCGGGCGCGGCTGCCAGATCGTGCCCGGTTACCGCTTCCAGGATGCGGACGGCCGCATCGACGTCATGCGCGGCGAAGAGATGCAGCTGCTCGGCGCCGTGGCCATGGGCCGGCGCGGCGGCTGGTTCGTGCTGCCGGGCACGCACAGCAAATGGGTGCGCCTGGAAGAGGGCGTGATACGGCACGTCTCGACCTTCATGACCGGTGAATTTTTTGCGACGCTGGGCAAGCAGGGGACGCTGGCGCCTTTGATGGACGGGGCAGACGATGACGATGCCTTCGGCGCCGGCGTCGACGAAGCGCGGCGGCGCGCGGTGTTGACGCATGCCCTGTTCGGCGTGCGCGCCCGCGCCGTCACCGGGGCGATGCCGGCGGCGCAGGTGCGTTCCTTCGTCAGCGGCCTGCTGATCGGCGCCGAGCTGGTGGCGGCGCTCGACCTCATGGACGAGGCGCGCACCGCGGTCGCCTCGATCGCCGCACCGAAGCTGCATGGCTATTACGCGCTTGCCGCGGCACGCCTGGGCATCGAACTGCAGCCGCTCGATCCGGACGCCGTCTACCGCGCGGCGCTCGGCGTTTTCCTCGACAGGATGGACCCGCCATGAATGTTCCTCATTTCGATATGCCCCTGGTCGCCATCCTGCGCGGGCTGGCGCCGCAAGACGCCGCAGCCGTCGGCCGCACCCTGTTCGATGCCGGCTTCCGCCTGATCGAGGTGCCGCTGAACCGCCCCGGCGCGATCGAGGCCATGCGCACCATCCGCGCGCTGGCGCCATCCGATGCGCTGGTCGGCGGCGGCACCATGCTGACGCTGGCCGACGTCGATGCCGTCGCCGATGCCGGCGGCCAGATCTTCGTCGCCCCCAACTGCAATCCGCCGGTGATCGCCCGTGCGGCGGCGCGCGGCCTGCTGTGCGCACCCGGCGTGGCGACGCCGAGCGAAGCCTTTGCCGCGCTGGATGCCGGCGCCCACATATTGAAGCTGTTCCCGGCCGAGATGATCCGGCCGGCGGGCCTGAAGGCGATGCAGTCGGTGCTGCCGGAAGGGACACCGCTGTGGCCCGTGGGCGGCGTGACGCCCGAGCAGGTCAAAGAGTGGAGGGCGGCGGGGGCCAGCGGGGCGGGGATTGGCGGGGCCTTGTTTGCGCCGGGTGTGGGGCTCGATGAGCTGGGGCGGCGGGCGCGGGCTTTTGTTGCGGCGTGGCGGGCTTGACGCGGCACAGCCGCTACAGCGTTCCGTTCTCGCTCGAGTAATAAAGCGTCGTACCGCACTGGCGGCAGATATGGGCGCGCAGGAAAGTCCGGTTCATCAGCCGTTCGACGCCCAGGTTGGTGCTCCCGCACCGATAGCAGGTCACGCGCCCGTTCTTCACGAGTTGGGGGAATTCGCCAGCATACCATTGGTAATTCCAGCGCCGTTTTTTCGCCAGCTGCATTTGCTGATAAATGATGGCGCCGATGACGAGGCCGCCGAAGGCGATGCCGAGCAAAATATCCATGAAGATCTCCGAATCTGAAACAGTAGCGCTGGATTCTCGTCGATGGGCATCGGAAGGACACGGGAATCCGCGGCTGCTGGATTGTCGAATATTCTATAGAAAAAGTGTCGCCAAGGAAACAAAAAGCATATAATCCGGCGCACGTTTCGAGAAAATGCCATGTCCCTGTCCGCCAGTTTCGACCATTTACCCGCCTCACTGCGCCAGCTCGCCGCCGTCGGCACCACCCGCCACTTCCCGAAACGCACGCGCTTCATCGCCGAGGGCGACGCCGGCACCTCGGTCTACATCATCCTGTCGGGCCGCGTCAAAGTGTTCACCAGCGATGCCGATGGCAAGGAATTCCTGTTCGGGACCTATGACAGCGGTACCATCCTCGGCGAAATGGCGCTCGACGGCCAGCCGCGCAGCGCCTCGGCCGAAGCCTTGACGGATGTGCGCTGCGCGATCGTCCCGATCGACCAGCTGCGCCGGCAGATCGTCGAGGACCCCGCCTTTACGATGGAACTGATCCGCGTCCTGATCCAGCGCAGCCGCAACACCACGACCTTTTCGCGCCAGCTGGCGCTGGACAGCGCCTACCAGCGCCTGGTGGCCCTGTTCAACGGGCTCGCGGTCGAACAGGATGGCGTGCGCGTCATTCCCGAGCCGATGAGCCAGCAGGACATCGGCGACCGCATCGGCACCTCGCGCGACATGGTGTCCAAGCTGTTCAAGGAACTGGTCAAAGGGGACTACCTGCAGCACCAGAACAAGCGCATCACGCTGCTGCGTCCCCTGCCGGCCCGGTGGTAGTGCCGCCCGCGCGTGACGGCTGGCCGAGGTTGCGTACCTGGCTGGCTCCGCTGGCCATCGCCTGCCTCGCCATGGTGCTGGCCAGGTCGGCGCCTCTGGAGCGGCTGCAGCTGCACTGGCTCGATGCGTCGTTCGGGCTGCTGCGCACATGGCAGGACAAGCCGCCATCGACCGAGGTCGTCATCGTCGGCATCGACCCGGCTTCGATCGATGCCAGCGGCAAGCCCTTCGCCCTGATGCTCGACGAGTTCGCGCTGGCGCTGGATGGCCTGCGCGTGGGCGGGGCGCAGGCGCTCGGCGTCGACCTGGTATTCCCGGCCAGGGACTTCGAACAGCTGGTGCCGGGTGCGGCGCGCCGCCTGGCACTGGCGATCGGGCGCCTGCGCGCCACGGCACCGGTGGTGCTCGGGCGCCTCGATGGCGGGGAGCAGGGCAATCCTCTGTATGCCGCGATGGCGGGCGCCGGCGGCGAAGGCCTGCTGCTGGTGCCGGCGGACCGCGACGGCGTGCTGCGCCGCCTGGGCGACGCCGGCCACGGCGTGGACGCGCTGCTGGCGCCGCGCCTGGCCGCCGGGCTCGGACAGCCGGCCGGCGGCAGCATCGTCGATTTTTCGCTCGGACGGCCGTTCGACTATATACCGCTGCACACGGTCGTCGACCTGGTCCGGCGCGGCGACCGGGCCGGATTGCGTGCGCGCTTCGGCGGCAAGGTCGTGCTGCTGGGCGCGGTCCTGCCCGACCAGGACCGCCAGCGCCTGCCGGTGGCGCTGGCCAACTGGGAGGCCGGCCGCAACGTCGGCGGTGTGGTGTTCCAGGCCCAGGCCGTGCGCAGCCTGATGCAGGGCGCGATGATCCGCAGCCTGCCGCACGCCGCCGACCTCGTCGCTTTCCTGGCGCTGGCGCTGGTGTGGCGCCTGCGGCGCCGGCTCCGGATTGCCGTCGCGGCGGCGCTGGTGCTGGCGGCGGCGCTATTGACCGCGAGCGTGCCGCTGCTGGGGCAGGGCATCGCGCTGCCGGTGCCGGCCGTGCTGCTGGCGCTGGCCCTCGGCCTCGGCGTGCTCGGCCTGCGGGCCTATGGCCGTCAGGTGGCCGAGCAGCGCCGGCTGCGCTCGATTTTTTCGGGCTACGTCAGCCCGGCCATCCTCGATACCATCCTGAGCGGCGCGCTGAAGGACGGCCGCGCCGGCACCCGCCAGCCGCTGGCTTTCCTGTTTGCCGACATGCGCGGCTTCACCGCCTTTTGCGCGGCCACGCCGCCGGACGGGGTGATCGCTTTCCTCAACCGCTACTACGGCGCCATCACGCCCGCCTTGCACCGCTTCGGCGGCACCATCGACAAATTCAGCGGCGACGGCATCATGGTGTTCTTCGGCGCGCCCCAGCCCAGCGACAACCCGGCGCGCGACGCCGTCTGCGCCGCGCTGGCCATGCTCGAGGCACTGGACGGCTTCAACGCCGAACTGGCCGCCGCCGGCGAAGCGGCGGTGGCGGTCGGCATCGGGATCGCCTACGGCGACGCGGTGCTCGGCAACGTCGGTTCGCCGCAGCGCCACGACTACACCGCCACCGGTGCCGCCACCGCGCTGGCGGCGCACATCCAGCAGCACTGCAAGCGCGTGCGTCGTTCTTTATTGATCGAGCAGGGGGCGTTCGAACTGGCCCGACTCGACCCGCGGCAGCGCGCGCGCTTCACGGCGATCGAGGTCGACCTCGACAAGCACGGCCCCATGCGGCTGGCGGCATACCAGGAACAGGAGAATCACCATGTTTAAGCGATGGCTGGCCGGCGCGGCGCTGGCGGCGGGGATGGCGTGCGGCGCCGGCGCGGCTGCCGGCAACGAGGCGGCGGTGGTGACCCAGGTGCGCGGCGCGGTGCTGGTCGCGCGTCACCAGCTCGACCTGCTCGATGTGCTGAAGCCCGGCGATACCATCGCGCTGGCCGCCGGCGCGGCACTGGTCGTGTTCCACCCGGCGCGGCGCCAGCAGGCCGTGCTGGCCGGGCCGGGCACGTTCATCGTCGGGGAAAATGGCATCGTCCGCAGCGAGGGCAGCGGCAGCGTGCGCGTCGAGGGCCAGGATCCGGCCTTTGCCCGCGTGCTGCGCCAACCGGACCGGGTGGTGGCCGGCGCGGTCGTGCGCGGCGCCGGCGATGCGGACGGGGCCGAGCGCATCGCGCCGTCGCGGCCGGTACTTGCCTGGCGCGCGCAGGCCCATGTCGGCGCATGGCGGCTGCGCCTGCTCGACGAGACGGAAGCGACGGTGTTCGAAGGCGCGTCTGCGAACACCGGACTGGCCCTGCCGGCCGGCATGCACCTGCTGCCGGGCCGCAGCTACCTGCGCGAGCTGCGCTGGCAGCGCCGCGACGGCAGCGTGCAGGTCGACGTCGCCCCGCTGCGCACCCTCGGCGCCGCCGACGATGCGGATGTGGCGCGCCTGGCGCCGCCGCCCGATGCGCCGGCGGAACGCCGTGTGCTGTTTGCCCTCTACCTGCGCAGCCTGGGCGTCGACGCGCTGGCGCGCCAGGTGGCTCCCGAAATCAACGATATCGCTATTCCAGAATGACCTCGACACGACTTCTTTGCATGGCCGCGCTGGCGTTTGGCGTGGCAAGCCCCGCGCATGCCCAGCTCGACCTGCTGCGCAAGCTGATGCAGCCGGCGCAGGCGATCGGCAGCATCGGCGCCATCGGCAGCCTGTATGCCGGCAACAAGCACGCCGCGGCGGTCAACGCCATCGTGCAGCGCGCCGGCATGGGCGACCTGAAGGGGGCCTTGCCGCTGGCCGACGCCCTGGTCGCCGACGACCTGCGCGCCGTGGACGCGTCGCCGCAGCCGATGAACGTGGCGTTGTTGCGGCAGTCGATCGCGATCGGCGCCGGCCTGCATGAACAGGACGGCAACTTCAAGCGTGCGATCGAACTGTACGAAATGCTGGCCAGGGTGGCGCAGCCGGTGCCGGCCGAATTCGGCCTGCCCGGCGACGTCGCCGCGCGCACGCACATCGCCGACCTGCAGATGAAGGCGGGCGACTTCGCGGGCGCCAGGCGCAGTTACGAAGCGGTGCTGGCACGGCCGGAAAGTGGCGGCCCGCTGGCCGCGATCATGTTGCATACACTCCATGCCGGCCTGGGCAAGGCTGCGCTGCAGCTTGGCGACGATGCGGTGGCCGAGACCAATCTGCTGCTGGCCATCCGTGAAAATCCGGCGATCACGGACCAGGCGCCGGCCAGGACGCCGGGAGAGACCAGCTATTTCGACGTGGCGGCGGTCATGAGCGCCGCATCGGGGCGGATCCGGGACACGCTCACCTCGATGGCGGCGGATAACGCGGTACTGGATGCCAACGGCGAGTGGGTGTCCGCCGCCACCGGCAAGCCGGTGAGGCCGGCGACCGTACTCGATATCGAGGGACCGCTGACCGATCTGGCGGCGGTGTATTACCGCCGCCGTGACGCCGCGGCCCTGAGTGTGCTGTACAACGTCACCTTCAGCGAGTATGCGGCGCGCGTCGCCGCGACCGATACGGCCACCCTCGGCCCGCCGGCGCAGCTGGAGAAACAGTACGCGCGCTTCGGCGCCTACTTGGCCGGCCTGCAGCGTTACGACATGGCCCGCCAGGCCTTCGATGCCGCCCTGCGCCTGAACGCACGCCGTCTCGGCGCTGCCGCCGTCGACGTGACGCCGGAGCAGCTGGGCGGGTTCTTCGCGGCGCGGCGCGAGATCCTCGACCTGGCGATCTCGCTGCGCCTGGCCGAGCGCGCCGACGCGGTGCGCTGGGGCGGCACCCTGGGTGACCTGTTGCAGAGCAAGGGCTTGCAGAGCGACTTCCTGGCGCGCCGCGCGCGCGCGGTCGGCCTGTCGCAGGATGCGGAGGTCCGCAAGCTGGCGGCCGAGATGGAAGCGGTCGATGTCGCCGGGGATCCCGTGCGCTATGTGCGCCGCGCCGCGATCGCGGCGGCGCTGCAGCAGAAAGTGGGCAGGCTGCTGCCCCCGCTCGCGTTCCGGCCCGGCGACGATTTCCTCGGCGCGCTGCGCCGGCGCCTCGGCACGGAGGCCGGGGAAACCCTGCTGACGCTGTCCGTGTTCACGCCCTTCGATTTCGCCCGCCAGCAATTCGGCCAGCGGCACTATCTCGGCGCCAGCGTGCGCGCCGACGGCATCAAGGTCGCCGACCTCGGCGCCGCCGAAACGCTGGACACGCTGGGTGCACGGCTGCGCGCCGACCTGGCGCAGCCGCCGCAGCCATCGCGGTCGGCGGCCGGCAGCGCGCTACCGGTTCTGGCGTCGAGCCGCGCGGCCTACGATGCACTGATCAAGCCGCTGGCCGGCGCCCGCGCCGCGGGCGGCGCCTACGTGGCCGACCTCGACGGCGCCCTGGCGCTGCTGCCGATGGAGGCGCTGGCCGACGCCGGCGGGCGCTACCTGATCGACGCCGGCGAGTGGCGCTATGTCGGTTCGGCGCGCGCGCTGCTGGGCAGTGCGCCCGCTGCGGCGCAGGGCACGGCGGCGCGGGGCAGGTCGATGGTGCTGGCCGACCCGGCCTACGACCGGGAACCGGCCGCGCGCGCGACGCTATCGGCGCCGGCCCCGAGCCGCAGCGCCGCGCTGCAATCGCTGCATTTCGCGCCCTTGCCGCACACGCTGGACGAGGGCAAGGCGGTGGCCGCGGCGCTGCAGCGCGCTGGCGCCGGCGTCGACCTGCGCACCGGCGCCGATGCCGACCTGCAGGCCTTGTCGCAGCTGCATGCGCCGCGCTACCTGCACATCGCGACGCATGGTTTCTTCGTCGAAGAAGCCGGCACCTGGCGCAAGGAAGTGACCGGCACCGACCGCAAGCGCTATGTCGTGGAAAGCCATGCGCAGGGACGCAGCAGCGGCCTGGCGCTGGCGGGCGCCAACCGCGCGCCCGGGACGGGCGGCGATGGCGGCATCCTGTACGCCGCCCAGCTGCGCCAGCTCGACCTGGCCGGCACCGAGCTGGCCGTGCTGTCGGCCTGCGACACCTCGCTGGGTGCGGTCGCGCTGGGCGAAGGCGTGGACAGCCTGCGCAAGGCGCTCGAAGTGGCCGGCGCCGCCAGCATGGTCACCTCGCTGTGGGCCGTGCCCGACCTGGAAACGAAGGTACTGATGACCGACTTCTACGATGCGCTGGCCGCAGGCAGTGCCAAGGCCACGGCGCTCAGGCAGGCCAAGCTCCGCATCAGGCAGCGCCAGGCGCATCCCTATTACTGGGCCGCGTTCGTGTTCACCGGCATGCGCTGAATCGGGCGCCTTGTCAACGCCGGGACTGTCGACTATTCGACAGGAAAGCGGCGGATCGGTCGCCGGACTGCGCGCCGGCGAACGCCGACAATACACATATCAACTCATGACACAAGGCGGAAGCGATGAACAAACATAAAACCTTTTCGATGGCCGTGCTGCTCGCGGCGCTGCAGATCGTTTCGGGCGCGGTGCTGGCGGACACCGGGGCGTTGGCAATCGGCTCGGGCAACAGCTATGGCTGGGCGACCCGCGCCACCCAGAAAATCGCCAACAGCGATGCACTGAAGTTCTGCAACCAGAACAATCCGAAGAAAGACTGCAAACTGGTGTCGACCAAAGCGGTAGCGCGTGCCGAGAGCGCCAGCAGGATAAGTTACGGCTATGGCGCTGCCGGCGTCGCGGATGCAAAGAAATTCGCCCTCGACGAATGCACAGGGTGCAAGATCGTCGATGTGGTCACCGCCCCGGGGTTTTACTCGGTGGCGAAATCGGCAGTGGATGCCGATGGCAATGGCCTGTTTCATCTGGCTTATGCCTTCGACGACAGCGACGAAGCCGACGCCACGGCCATCGCGCGTTGCCGCGAACGCAGCGGCCGCGAGTGCACCCTGTCGCACTACGGCGTCATCCCCGGCACCATCCACAAGGCGCTGCCGACCGCCGCGCCGGTCAGGCAGGCCGAAGCCAGCTGCCGCCCGAACACCCCGACCGTGCGCTGCAGCTCGCAATGCAGCAACGGCGACTGCGTGGTGACCTACGAAAACGGCTGCCGCATGCGGGTGCAGGTGCAGGCACGCTTCGACGGCTTCACCAACCAGTGGACCTACCCGGCGCCCAGCTGCTGAGACCGATATACACGCCGGCAATGTCGAATTTTCGACACAAAATCCGGCATTCACACCTTTTCGGCCATTCTCTGTTCGGTTACACTTTCATCAATTTCCCAAATAAAACATTTCTTTGGTGAACTTTTGAAGGTGTGACCGGCCGTGTCACCGCATTCTCTCCCGAACCCACGCGAACCATGAAAAAACTTCTCTTCTGCACCCTGCTTGCCATCGCAGCCAATGCCGCCGTCGCCGCCGACACCACCCCGCAGGAGCAGACCGCGCTGAACGCGATGCGCCAGTCGTTCGCCAGGCAGACCGGCCACGCGCCGTCGGCCGCCGAGGAACGCGCGATGCTCGAGATGCTGCGCAACGCCTCGCGCACCGCAGCCGCCATGGCAGGGATGGCAGCCATGGCCGGCAACGGCGGCGACGCCATGCAGGCGATGCCGCAGCAGCGCGCACTGGCGGCCCAGCAGGGCAACGGCGGCGCCATCACCGAACAGGCGCTGGAGCGCAGCATGGCGGCCATGGGCGGCGCCAAGACCAGGGTGCGCATCGAAGGCGCACGCGACGGCCTGCGCATCGACGGCCAGAGCTTCCTCGATCCGGAAGGGCAGATCCGCGGCTATGCCTTCGACGTCCTGACCGGCGACATCACCTACACCATCCGCACCGGCGACACCGTCGTCTTCAAATACCTGCGCGCCGGCAGCGATGCCGACCCGGTGACCCTGGCCACGGCCCAGCAGCTGCAGACCGGCTGGCAGGTCACGACCGTCACCGGCAAGACCTTCAGCGGCGACGCCGTGACGCCGATGGCGAAAGGCTTCATGGTCTCGCGCTCGGGATCGGTGTTCCGCTACGAGCCGGGCAAGAGCAGCAAGGGCACGCCGGTACCGGCCGGCTGGGTCATGGCCCAGTTCCAGCGCGGGAACGTCGGCGCCACCCGCTTCATCCTGCTGGAGCGCGAGCAACCGGCACCGGGCCAGAGCAGCGGCGGGCTGGGCGCCCTGGGCGGCCTGAGCAGCATCATCGACCAGGGCAAGTCGCTGATCGCCACGGCCGGCCTGGGCAAGAAGGAGGATTACGCCTTGATGAGCCTCGACACCGGCAAGCTGTATCCGCTGAACATCCAGGCAGACGGCAAGATCTACACCTTCATGAGCAACTGCCGCAAGCGCAGCTTCCTGGTCAGCCAGTGCGCCACCGCCAACAGCGTCGAGTCGCTGTACACCGCGGACAACGACCGCAACTACAGCCACTACTTCTGGAAGGCCAACTGGTACGCGACGCCGACCGGGCCGATCGCCGTCACGCTGGAAAACGGCGTGGCCGACGTCTACGTGCTCG
>Ga0265797_10010413_pt1 | contig 11858 bp, 20 predicted proteins | sample P2T30metagenome_FD_192433 | JGI IMG/M metagenome (GOLD analysis project Ga0265797, IMG submission 192433) | Plant litter microbial communities from East Loma Ridge, Irvine, California - P2 T30 | ecosystem: Environmental > Terrestrial > Plant litter > Unclassified | place: USA: California... | reverse complement strand
CGATAGATCACGCTTGAAGTGGTAGCGTAACAGGAGTCCAGGTCAACGTTGTACAATAGGTTACTTTACTTTAGCCTTATAATGCGATCTTACTGATTCATATTTGCTCGCTGGGGAAGCGTCGTTCTGCCTGCAACACAAATGACACCAACTCACCGATGCTCCCGCTGCATCATATCACCTCACTAAGGTATTGTCAGGTGTCAAGCCGAAACGTGCCGGGCCATAGCTTGCCAAGACTATGTTCTTATCTGGTCTACTGGGTCTCCGGTAACAACCGGTAATCAAGTCCGCCAGTGTGATGTCACCACTTGGTGAACTCTATCCCTCTATCCATGCTATGCACCGCTCGTCGTAGTCGTACTTCCTGACTTCAGTAGGGGCGGTGTCGGGGTACCGGATCTGCATGAATGCCTGGTAGAGGTGGAATTCAGGCACAATGTCCGCACTGACTTGGCAAAGTCGGGTACCAGAGGTGATGGTCGGGAGAGTATGACTATAGGCAACTATATGAAGACTTCGACTACATATATAATCCGCATAAACGTGAGGAGCAATGATTGAACTCATCAGACCATTCAGACCACATACTGAACGACATCTTAAGTCCACACTGCCTTTACAAGCTCGACATGTCTTCATTTGAGGATACAAAGAGGATCGTGACCATCGTAAGCCCTCCCGATTAACTCGAGGTAAACACTGACAAGTTCAGGTGGGAATATGCATAGGGGTACTAATAGGTTTATCAGCTTTAGCAGCGGTGATTCGGTGTATCAGGCGGGAGAGAGTATCCGAAGCGCAAGTCCACTTTGCCCTACTACGGCGATGGGGACTTATGATCCAGGTTCAAGGCGCAGAATAGGAGGACTATTATCGAACAGAAATCCCGGAGAAGGAGGGAGTTTGTGATCGATGGGGGAGATCTGGAATATGGATTTGATACCAGAGCGGAAGCTCAGCCATCATCTTATCAGGGTGGCATGGCGGATATGATTCACTTCGGACGGGATAGAGCGGCATTCCGCCCTTCACAATCAGAGGTAGCTGTTCTTGGCAAGTCCAGTAAGCCCTACTGTCCTGACTCGTAGAGAGACTCAGTTGACTTGGTAGATCGCCCCCCACCTCCTTTGGTCCGTCGCGTTAGTCAGCCAAATTTGGGCTCTGCTACCACATCAAGAAGGGAAACGAAGACGAGTCCGCACCGACCAAGTACCAGCTTACAACTTCGTGCCTTGCTAGATCAAGGCGGCCCTGTGTATAACAGCCCTTCAGAGATGATATTGGCAAGAAGGGATGAAGATGTGCCGCCTGCTTACAGTGCAGTGGTGGCTCAACGGTAGTGTGCGAGTGTACGGCTTTGGAACTACACAGCTTTGATAATGTATCATTATGTCCCTGTTGAAGGACGTACTGTATGTGATAGAGTTGATGCACAGGTGTGTGTATGGGCTCCTTCAAAGGGGACATGGCCGACACTCTCGGACCAGCCCCTGGGTCGGCAGTCTGAAACTCCAGGTAGTCAAGGAGACTGATTACCGCCCTCGCAACATCGTGATCTCCCTAATCATACTACCATACCCTTACAACCATGTCTGGCACAACATTGGACCAAGCTCGGTATTTGTCTTCTCGACGAACGATGTTCATCTGGGTATTAGGAGCCGTAACATCGCAAAGGAGTTGAGCGTTGATCATGTCAGTTATCGATTGCCATTGCTATCGGTATCGTACTGGTCGGGCTCTTTTACCTGTTCCGCCATCTACGATATCGTAGAGCGTAAGTCCTAATAAAAGTAGAGTAGGGAAGACTACTGATATGCAGTTTACGAAAGGGACAACGTAGGATGGCAGATACTGGTAGAAGCCCATTCCTTATCGATCCGGAGTTCTCGAGCGAGGTGGACGCAAGGCAGGAGTCCGTACCGCGGCCTTTCTTCGGTGGAAGACAGGCTGGAGACGCTTCGATGGGAAATGGACAGAGTCCGTCTGGTTAGTGCTCAATCTATGCTGGAAACTTACCGGAACAGTTTCAGACTCGAGAGGCTCTTTCGAACAAGCACATTCCGAGTATTTACCGCCGTACAACCCTGGACAAGCCCAGCCGACGCCACCAGAAGCTGTGCATAGATCATGAACGTGGCTACTGTACAGGTGAGGAGACAATGCATCGATGCATCCCGAATGAAGTGTATAGTGGGTAGTCGGTGCATCATGCGCATTCTGCTTGCCTGACCAAGTCTGTAAAGAACAACAAAAAGAACAAGCATGCATGCCCATGACAGATCTTGAGATGACGACGATCCCTGCCGTGCCTCTGCCGGTATATCCAGAATAGTCGCCTAGCCCGTTTGGCCGAAAAAGCAGAGAGAGCACTGTGCGGTGTTCTCCTACGGCCCTGACCGCTTTGAATGGAAGGATTAGCTATTATGTACGCCTTGGACTTCTTGGTATCGAACACTCACCAGACAAGCGATAGAACGTAGACCAAGAGTATGGCCACACCCACAACCCGATAGTCGAGGTCAGTAACGGTGGGAACTGCCAGATCTGCGCTTGCAAAAATGCGATATTGCCATTTGCTACAGCTGTTGCTGCTTGGGTATGGGTGGACATGTACGATCATAGCTACGCCGATCAATATCACCGTCTCGCATCTATCGCCTACAGTCAGTTACACTCCGTCAAGATCGGGAGATTCGGAGAATACATGGAATGTGACATACATAGACCCGCAAGACGCTCCCAACAATGGCTCGATAGGAGATGGGCCGTCAAGCCATTATACGACATTCAATGATGCCTCGGCCTCACTCGGTTTTGTCGGTACAGCGATCTATGTGTATGGGTATACGAATGGAAGTACCGATGATGTTTCGCTTAGGATTGACGGTCAGAAATTGAACAAGGGTGAAAAGGATGGGTTATTGGGATGGAAGGAGGGGCTGAAGAATCAATGGTGGGATCTAGCTGTCAATGTCACTGGGAGTGGGGGTGTAGGGATACAAGCTATTACTTTCACGGTCAACTTTGGCAATAAGGGGTAAATCTATTGGAGCGGGAACGAGTTCTTCGCTGACAGGGGCAGAGCTTCATTGACCAATACTACCCTTTATGCTTTGGACGAGTCAAATAATCCGAATTCCCAATTGAGCTTTTCAGGATCATGGACAACAGGGACAGAAGCTGGTCTAGGTGAGTCCCCTATTGGAAAGCCAGAATATAGCTAATCAACAGATCGCAGACCGTACGACCGAGTAGATACATATGGGCAAGATGCGTGAGTCCACTCAAATGACGACTACCCTTACTTATGTTAGTCGTGTATTTATACCATCGATAGGTAGTCCAGCATTTGTCTTGATTTACGGCTCTGTCAATTACGATCACAGCGACTATTTCGTATCCAAATCAACTGGTACGGCCTGGCCGGAGACGATCATGATGAATGGCGAATCCCCTTGGATCTCGCTTAATGAAGTCATCTACTTTGGACAGGTGGACGAAGGAGAGTTGGTATTGCAAAACGTATATGGGGGAAACTGGTTGGATTTCAGTAAAGTGGTATACACCACTGCTTCTGGGTAAGTAAATGGAAGTATTGCGGAAGGCGCTGACTTTGCAGTGGTGAGGCCTCGCATACCTCGAAGACTGGAGCTATAGTTGGTGGAGTGGTAGGTCAATTCCAATCAGCGCTGTATTTTGTCTGACACCATAGCTCGGCGGTTTGATCGGACTCGGTCTACTCGCGGCTGGCTTATGGTGGTTCTGCTGGCGTAGACACAAAGTCGACTCGTGAGGTTCTATTGTCTCCTGGGGCCTATAGCTAAGCAATCAGGGGTCACTACTCATCCGCTCATGCGGATACTGGCGCCTTCGAGATTGACCCATATAAAGATACTGGAGACCGTCAGGCATCTCAAGGATCCTACTTTGATAACCCAGAATTGGCCTATGCCTGTGAGTAGTCATAAGCCGGTGTGGGTACATATACTGCGTAGGCTGACAATCAGCGGCGGCATCCGGGAGCCTGGGTAGTGCGTGGGCCGATAGACCAAACCCGAACCCTTACGAATCGCCTGCGCCATACCGCTCACCATCACCCACTCTTGTAACACCACAGAACACATATATAAACCCCTATCCACCATCCACTGGACCGGGAACCAGATCGCCCTCGGATCCTATCACGTCTCGTCGCTTGGCCTTGGTCACGCCTCAGCCAGGTGCCGAGATCGATGCAGGCACATACACAGAGGGTACAAATATACCCGAAGAAAGAAAAGAGAGAAGGCGTCAAAGACCACCACCTCGGAATGGGGTCGTTCAAGAGACGGACGCGGGGAGGGTCGCATTGGTACCTCCTAGTTATGATCCCGCCTGGGCTCATGATGGGTTCACGAACTCCAGCCCTCCGCCGACCAGCTCAAGGGATGGATCGCAAACGGATTTGGAAGGGAGGAGTGAGCTGGACTCGCTTGTTAGAGGGAGTCGCCCGACTGAGCAGGATTCACGGACGTCCGGCTCGGATCGATGAGGCATCGTATTCATTGTGGATCTATAACTGTATTATCTAGATGTAATCAATACCAATATGCATAGACGGGCATGACTGCATTAGGGTTCCTGGAGATGAGCCCGACAGCGATGACCAAAGGATCCCTTATCCTCGAATCTGCGGGTAGCGTGTGTGGGTCGTGTTTTCGATACACAGGAATGGCCGAAGAACTTCAATACAGCGCATGGACCATGTCACTTCGTTTCATCTCACAACCACTCACCGACTGGATAAGGACGACGAGAGGGCTAACGCATGATGTTCCCTCATTTCGTCTCGCTCGTACTCGCACTCGCGACTATCATCGCCTCGGTGTCAGCGACATTGACCAATATCACCGTCACCGATAATTCACCTACAATCAAATATTCGCCCTCAGGATCTGGAGACTCGACACAGACCTGGAATATCAGTTATACAGGTAATGACTGGTCAACAACATCGCCCGGTAATCTGTCGGTAGGAAGTTCGCAGCATCTCACCTATTATGTCGGCGCCACTGCGACATTCGGATTCAGAGGGACAGCTATCTATATCAATGGTAGTACATCTGGCGAAGATGCAGAAGTGACGGTCGGTGGCGAGGTCATCACACCAAAGGGATTGCCAGCTTACAAGGACGGGATGAAAGATCAGTGGTGGGATGTGGTTGTGACGGTGAAAGGCAACCAAGGGGTTTCCTTATACGGGCTCATCTTCACGGTAGACATCGGGAACGATGGGTGCGTCTATGCCTGGCATGATCAACCAGGATTGAAAGCTTATTTTCAGTGCCTCACTCTCGTCGGAGACCATACCCGCTTTGAATGAACAGAATGGCCCGAATCCCGATCTTAGCTTCTCAGGACAAAATCAATGGGGTAATAGGACCGCCGTGGGCGGTGAGTACGAGAATCTACTTCATTGGCGAATAGGCTGATTAGGTAGACTTGACGTACAACCGCATCGATACCAATGTCGGCAATGCGTGAGTTCCACTCACGTTAGCCTCCGTCCTAATATCTCAGACGCGTCGTCCTGCCTGCCATCACTGGACAGACCTTCGTCGTCGGCTATGGATCTGTCAATTTCGATCACGGCCGATTTAGTATCGACTCCAGCGGACCTGTCGCAGGCTGGCCCGGAACGGTCGATTACGATGGGGTTTCACCATACATGTCTTTGAATCAAGTTATCTTCTTCGGAATGGCAGACTGGGGAGTGATGAGTGTGACCAATATCGATGGAGGCAGCTGGCTTGATATCAGCTCTGTGAGCTATATCACCGCTTCTGGGTAATTGCTCTTAGTCTCCTGAGGCGATGATCATACACTGACCTACAGTGGGGCACCAAAACCGGACTCAAGCGGTACGTCCCCAATCTGAGGGATACACTGACTTGACAGGTGGAGGTGGGACATCTATCCGTGTCATTGTCGGTGCTGCAGTAAGTCCACTTGTCGTGATCACATCCTCGGAAGCAGACCTGCAGGTTGGCGGCGCAATAGGCATTGCCATGATTGGTGTTCTCATCTGGTTTTGCCTCAAGAAACGAAGGAAGGCAAAGTAGGTCGGACCCCATACCATCGTGAATGAAGCTGACCGCCCCAGTGAATATCACACGCCCGATCTTGTGGATGATACTCGATATGATGTTGATCCTTATACCGAGACCACGGTTGCGGTGCCTCACCATGAAGAATACTTTGACGACCCAGAGATGGCCTACGCCAGTATGTCCATTTCCTTTCCCCTCGGCCTATGTCGCCGTTGTCTGAGACCTCACGAGAGGGAGCTGATACTAGACGCCGCTGGTACGAGTCCTGCGACTGGCCAATATAGCAAGTCTGCCCAATCGCGCAACTCGTATGCTTCGCCAGGTCTTTCACCTTATCATCCTCACTCACCCGGCATGTCTGAGGGATCCAGCTATCAAGCATCTGGGTCGGTCGACCAGGCCAGCTCGCAGCGTAGCGTGAATCGGAACTCGAAGATCCCTCGGCAACTCCCTTTGCCTGGTCAACAAAATCAGGTCAGACAAGAAACGGATGCTGGTAGAGTCGCTTTGGTTCCTCCTAGTTACGATCCGACTTGGGCTCAGGAGAGTCCGGCAGAAGTGACGGTGAATAGGGATGAGGATTCTCCGGCTCCAGTTTCTCCTGTAGCTCCTATTGATGATGTTCACGTCAAGAAGTAGTTAATGATACGCAGAGTAGGGTACAATACGTAGAATAGAGGGTGTATTGATACGATGTGCCACTTTAATCGGTGTTTTAGCGGGATTAGAATTTCAAAGGTTAACTCGCGTCAGAGTGCTAATTGTTCATTCAAGGGCTCGTATAGCACTTAATTCAGCCTCAGCAGGTCGACGCTACATCACTTCATATATCACTAGTGGCACACGTAGTATCGACTCGAAAGACACAGCTAGATAGCGGGCGAAAATACGACCATAAAGAATCAAGAGATCAAAACAGCAAAACACTCAAAATGTCGTTCTTTGCGCGACTAGGATCAGGTTCCGACTCTGATTCTTCTTCGGGATCCGACTCCGAGGAGTCTATTCTATCCGGTGAGGAGGGAGAGGAGCAGGATGCCCGTCTGGCCAAGCCCACAGGTCGAGCGAGCCAATTTTTGAGGAGCGATGGAGACGACAGCAGTGATGAGGAAGAGAGCGATGATGATGATGAAGACAGTGATGATGAGGCGCCAAAGAAGACCGTATGTCCTGCTGCTCATTCTCCAGTGTATCGCTGACGCTGCTAAGAAGGGAAAAGCAGACCAATTCTTGATGGGCGCCGACTCGAGTGATGAGGATAGCGATGAGGGAGACAAGACAGTAGTTCTTTCAGCGAAGGACAAGCGTTTCGTCGAAATGGACGCAGCTATCGGAAACATTAAGAACGCAACCAAAGGAGAAGGTGCCGCCAACGACTGGGTCGTCGCTGCCAGTGGTATGTCTCTAACCGGCACATGGTGAAATAGCTGATGAACCAGAACTCGATAAGCTATTCCGTTTCATCGCCCGTCATCAAGTCTCAATGGTCTCATCCCCAATTCCTCCTGCCGGTCACATCCCTCCTCAATTCCTACAAACTATTGTCGACCTAGATGCTGGCGTAACCAAGACCGTCGCCGCTGACAAGAGTGCTACGAAAAAGATGACCGGTGCAAAGGCAAAGGCTGTCACTGGATTGAAGCAGACTATCAAGAAGAAGAACAAGGAGTTCGAGGGCGTGCTTGCCACTTTCAAGGAGGTAAGGCAGATCTTGACATGATCTTTTATTGGTCGCTGACGATCTAGGATCCAGCAGCATATGCATCCGCATACGAAAAGGCCAATGTCGCCCCTGTTGTGCCAAAGGCGCCCAAGAAGACCCCAGCGGCCGCTGGTCAGGAGCCAGTCGATGGACAGGACGAGAACTTCTCTACCGTCGGCCGAGGTGGACGAGTCAGGACTTACACCGCCCAGGACGTTTTGGCTACTTTGAAGGAGATTGCCGAGCAGCGAGGTCGAAAAGTGGGTTACTTTCGTTGCCAGCGAAACTGAGCTAACGGGCAGAACACCGACCGAGCCGAGACTATCCGAACTCTACAAAAGCTACTCGAGGTTTCCAACACAACGTACCAGAAGATCCGTGTCTACCTCGCCCTCATCGCCGCCCGTCTCGACTATTCTCAGAACCTCATCTCTATGCCTCAAGACTCTTGGGTCGCATGCCGTCAGGAATACGACGAGTTGATCAGTATTCTACTCGAGAACCGTGGGTATGTCATCCAGGAGGTCATGACGGAAGAGTACAACGATGTAGCAGAGAGGGAACCAGCCAACTCCAACGAGCGAGTCGCTTTACCTGGAAGTTTGATCGGTGTCTTCGAGAACATTGACAACGAGGTAAGCTGTAGCGAATTTGGGTGAGCGCAAAGCTAACACGCAGTTCACGAAAACCCTTCAACACACCGACCCCCACGAGCGAGGTGCCGAGTACATCGACCGACTCAAGCAGGCTCAGCCCCTATACACCACTCTCGTCAAAGCTCAATGTCTATTCGAGCGAGAGAATGCCTCCGATGCTGTTGCCCGAATCGTCATCCGTCGTCTCGAACACGTCTACTCTCGACCCGATGTCTTCATCCAGCTGTTCGAGAAGTCCGCCCAGGCCGGATGTGCCAACCTCCAATCTACCGTATCTCCCATTGGCGGTGATATCCCCTCTTCCTCTGTCCTCGTCCACCGACTCGCCACATACGTCTACTCGTCCGAAGCTCCTCTACTACGAGCACGAGCCATTCTCATGCAAATCTACCATCACGCCATGCACGCCCGATATCACCAGGCCCGAGATCAGCTCCTCATGTCGCACATGCAGGAGGCCGTCCAGCAGGCCGATGTGACTACCCAGATTCTGTACAACCGAGCTGTTGTCCAGGTCGGTCTCGCCGCTTTCCGATGTGGCTACATTGCCGAGTGTCAGACCATCTTGGCCGACATGATCTCGACACAACGATACCGTGAACTCTTGGGTCAACAGATTCAGCGATATAACCAGCAGCTTTCACCCGAGCAGGAACTACTCGAAAAGCGTCGCTTGCTACCTTTCCACATGCACATCAACCACGAACTCCTCGAGGCCGCCTACTTGACATCATGTATGCTCGTCGAGATCCCCTTGATGGCCAGTGTCGATACCGAGGAGCAGAGACGTCGAATTGCGAGCAAGGCTTTCAAGCGTCAACTCGACATGGCCGAGAGGTCCGCTTTCGATGGTCTACCTGAAAACAGTCGTGATCACGTCATCAAGGCTGCACGAGCACTACAGGCTGGTGACTGGGAGCGATCAAAGGATCTGCTGTTATCCGCCAAGATCTGGAACCTGTTTGACAACAGCAACGAGATCAAGGATATGCTATCAAAGAAAGTCCAGATCGAGGGTCTCCGAACATATCTCTTCACCAACTCTCCTCACTACGTCTCTATCGCATTCTCACATCTTTCCGACGCCTTCTCCCTACCTGTTTCCACCGTTACCTCGATCGTATCACGTATGATCTACAACGACGAACTGCAAGCTTCGCTAGATCAGATCGATCAGGTCATCGTCTTCTCTCGAGTCGAGCAGACTGAGGTCCAGCGATTATCGCTACAACTCGCCGACCGAGTCAACTCTTTGGTCGAGTCGAACGAAAAGGCTCTAGATCAGAAGCTAGGTCAGGGCCAACAGACAGATAGGACCAAGGAAGGTGGTGATGGCGGAGCGCAGGGACAGAGACGTGGAGGTGGAAGAACAGGAGGCAATTACCGAGGTCGAGGACGCGGTAGAGGTTTCCAGGGAGGTGCGATGGGTCAAAGAAGAGTGGCAGCTTAAGAAAAGGGTCAAAATCATGTTTCGTAATGGTTCTTCATCTTCATCTCTTGCATGCAGTGTATATATCGGCATATATTTCCACTATTTCACTGCTCCACACCATCCACTCTATCCTTGCTTGTAGTGCCCGACGACTTCATCCCAGAGCTTACTGCAGTCCACGTTGGCTTCAAGCTTGGCGCACATCAAGAACGCCCCACTCAACTTTCTATTCAGACTGTACGTCTCTTGAGGTGGTGGCGTGAGTCGATGGGCAAGCATGACGGGAATCAGTGATCGGACTGAGGAAGTGATGGTCTGCTGAGCGAAAGCGTATGGGCCTTTATGGCAGAACGGGCCTGATAATCAGCTCACTCCACACTAAGACAGGTGAATACGTACTAGCAACAAGAGCCATCGAGTCAAGGTGTGCTTTGACCATCATCTGAACATCAGCAACGACTCAATGAGCGATAATGCACAAACCTCATTCTCTTCACCGGTGAGATAACCGAGTTTCTCGCTCTCATTCTTCATAGTCTCCCTATCACCCTTGACAGCGCTCATCAAAAGTCTATACCAACCATCCATGAATTCTTTCGTGTATTCCCTTGATGCTCCGAAATCGATCAGACCGAGCTTCTTGGCCGATGGGTCGTACAGGAAATTAGCCCAATTGGGGTCAGTTTGCATGAATCGGAATTCGAATAGTTCGAGTAGACACAAGCGTAAAATGTTTTCGCCAATCTAACCTTCAGCAATACCCTAGACCACATGAAGCGAACGTACCTGATCACGATCTTGTTGTGACAGACCCTTCATACGACTGAGTGGTTTGCCTTCCATCCATTCCACGGTCAATACCTTACCGGAACTAGCCTCTTCGACCACCGTAGGTACTCTGAAGAAATCGTAATCCTTCAACAACGAGCTAAACCGCCTTCCAGATTCCGCTTCTCGGATGTAATCACATTCGTCCTCCAGTTCTCTCTTCATGACCGCTATCGTGTTCTGCAAATACAGACCTTTTGGCAACAGGGCAGATGATCGAAGCAAGATTGATAGATTGCCCAAGTCGGAAGAGATTGAGGATGCGATACCGGGAAACTGGATCTTGACGGCGACGGGGAGACCAGTAGAGGCCATTGTGGCTTTGTGGACTTGTCCGATAGAGGCTGAGGCGATAGGTACTCTGTCGAATGTGGAAAACATCTTTTGCCAATCTGTTCCAAATTCTGTCGACATGACTTTCTGACCTGTCAGTTTTGGTCGTTTACAGTGGCTTACCTCCATTTGCCAGTCTGGCATATAGTTGGCATGAGCTTGAACCTGTTGCAGTACCTTCTCAATTTCAGGAGGTAGCATATGGTTGTCTGACCATCAGCCTTTATCACGGTGCTCGCATACCTTGAATACTCATGAATTGTCCAAGCTTGAGCGCAGCACCTCTCATTCTCCCCAGAGTAGCGACAAGCCGACGAATATTGGCATCGCTCATGAATACGCTGCTGCCAGAAGCAGTACCGCCAGCAGTCCTTCGCAAACCCTCGGAAGCCGCACCCCAACCCATTGATGCTGCGAGTGCTAACAGTCAGCACATGATGACCGATTCCGTGTTGAGACTCACATCCATAATGGAACAGACGCCCGATTCTGGATGATGGAACCTTTGATGCTCGCATGACTACAGGTGTCTAGAATGTTAAACAGACTCGGGGAAGGGTATATAGACTTACATCTTCGGCCTCTTCGGCCACGGGAGTGGGGAACACATTCGTAGTTGGAAGTATATCTCCTGACTCCACTTCTTCAGCTCTGAGAGGTTGTATGTAGGCGGAGTCCTTCGGACTACCCTCTGATGCTCTTGATTCCACCGGCTTAACCGCCTCTGGGTCAGAATGATCCGCTGACTTCGCGTCTGCGGCAGCAGAGCCCTCCGACTTCGCATTCAATATCTCGTGCAGCTGATCAGAGAC